>RCND010001190.1_pt1 | contig 15870 bp, 13 predicted proteins | sample 2041351 | NCBI WGS metagenome assembly RCND01 (sample SAMN09708230, study PRJNA481090) | Marine sediment metagenome, whole genome shotgun sequencing project. | biome: marine sediment; feature: ocean; material: sediment; isolation source: Sewage treatment plant 12B marine sediment (STP12B) ... | reverse complement strand
CATTTCATGGAACAAAAATAGCCTTATCTTTATCAAAAAAATAGATGTTGAGCCTTAAAAAGTTTTTAAAAAATAAAAACTACATTCGAGTGCCTTTGGTATTCACAGCAACCAACCATTTTGAGATAGTTGCGAAAATCAATGGCATTTCTGGTCGATTTATTTTGGATACTGGTGCGTCTAATACCTGCATTGGGCTTGATAAAATTGAATTCTTCAATCTGATTTCAAAAGAATCAAAAATAAAAGCAGCTGGCGCAGGCGCGACCAATATGGAAACTTTAATATCCACCAAAAACAATATCGAAATTGGTAAATGGAACAAGAGTAAACAAAAAATCGTACTATTTGATCTTACTCATGTGAATGAGGCCCTTACCACCCATAAGGCCCTACCTGTAGATGGTATTATTGGAGCGGATATTCTAAAAAAAGCAAAAGCGATAATTGACTATAAAAAATCCTTTGTTTATTTAAAACAAAAAGGCCCGAAATAACTTCGGGCTTTTTTGTTCATATTACCATATTACTTTAATATTACATCTCCAAAGCTTTCTTTACTTGGTTGTCCATCAACAATTCCTCTGGACTTTCCAGTGCTTCTTTTACAGCCACCAAGAACCCAACCGATTCCTTGCCATCAATAACCCTATGATCATATGATAAGGCAACATACATTATAGGAGCAATTACAACTTCACCATTTTTTGCAATAGGTCTTTCAACAATGTTGTGCATTCCTAAAATCGCGCTTTGTGGCGGATTTATAATAGGCGTAGACAACATAGAACCAAATACACCCCCATTGGTTATAGTGAACGTGCCGCCAGTCATTTCATCAACTGTAATTTCCCCATCACGGGCACGAATAGCCAACCGTTTCACCTCTGATTCCACCCCTCTAAAAGAAAGGTTTTCAGCATTTCGAATTACAGGCACCATAAGCCCTTTAGGGCCAGAAACCGCAATACTAATATCACAGAAATCATAGGATATCATTTCCTTACCATCGATCATAGAATTAACCGCCGGATAAAGCTCAAGAGCCCTTACTACCGCCTTTGTAAAGAATGACATAAACCCAAGGCTAACCCCGTGTTTTTCTTTAAATGCTTCTTTGTATTCTTTTCGCAACGCAAAAATAGGAGACATATCAACTTCATTGAAAGTTGTCAGCATGGCAGTTTCATTCTTAGCCGCCACAAGACGTTCAGCTACTTTTCTCCTTAACATTGAAAGTTTTGAACGCGACTCACTTCTACTTCCACCAGTAACGGGACTTCCCATTGAGGGCACCGCTTTTACCGCATCATCCTTAGTGACTCTGCCATCTTTCCCTGTACCTTTTATTGAAGAAGGATCTATTCCTTTCTCATTCAATATCTTTTTTGCCGCAGGTGAAGCACTTCCTGTAGCATAGGTTGCTTCAGATTTAACAGGAGCCTCTGTTTTTTCTTTAGCAAGCTCAACTATCTTCTCTTCTATTTTTTTCTCTTTAGCACCCTCTTCAGTAGGTTTTTCAGCTGTAGTATCAATCAAACAAACCACTGCACCAACAAGAACAGCATCACCAACCTCAGCTTTGAAAGTGATTACACCACTTTCTTCAGCAGGAAGCTCCAATGTTGCCTTATCGGAATCTACTTCAGCAATTGCTTGGTCCTTTTCAACATAATCACCATCTTCAACCAACCATTCCGCAATCTCAACTTCGGTAATCGATTCTCCCGGTGAAGGGACTTTCATTTCTAAAATCATTCTTTTATAATTTGTTGTTCTATTTCTTTTGCTTTGGTCTGGTCATATTATCCTTGTTCTTATCAAAGACATAATCTATTACTTGTTGATGCCTGTTCTTAGAACGCAACGCACTTCCTGCGGCTGGTGAGGCATAATATCTTCTTGATGCCACACGGAATCTCTTAGACTCGCTATAGTGCATCATCATATGGCTCCAAGCCCCCATATTTCTTGGCTCTTCTTGGGCCCAAACCAAGTCATCAGCCTTTTTGTATTTTTCCAATATCGCATTCATTTGCTTGGCCGGTAATGGAAATAGTTGCTCAATCCGAACTAAAGCTATGTCGTCTCTGCCTTTTGTTTCCTTTTCATTCAAGAGGTCATAGTAGAACTTACCTGTACAGAACACCAAAGTTCTTACTTTTTTAGAATCCGCGGATGCATCATCTATTACCTCATGAAATTTTCCAGATGCAAATTCATCAACAGAAGAAACCGCTTTGGGATGACGTAAAAGACTTTTTGGAGTGAAAACAATCAATGGCTTTCTAAAATTCACCTTCATCTGACGCCTCAAGATATGAAACAATTGCGCAGGCGTGGTCACATCAGCTATATACATATTGTCCCTGGCACATAATTGTAAATATCTTTCCATACGGGCAGATGAATGTTCAGCACCTTGGCCTTCATAACCATGGGGCAATAACATCACCAAACCGTTCTGCAGTTTCCATTTATCTTCAGCCGCCGAAATATATTGGTCAATCATGATTTGAGCCCCATTACTGAAATCTCCAAATTGTGCCTCCCAAATAGTCAATGTATTGGGACTAGCCATAGCATACCCATAATCAAAACCTACCACAGCATATTCTGATAGTAGAGAATTATAAATCTGGAATTCTCCTTGTTTATCAGAAATATGGTTCAATAACAGCACCTCTTCCTCACTCTCCTCAACTTTCATGACCGCATGTCTATGCGAAAAAGTTCCTCTTTCAACATCCTGACCTGACATGCGAACACCAAAACCTTCATCCAGAAGCGTGCCATAGGCCAATAATTCTCCCATAGCCCAATCTAACTTATTGGTTTCAAAGAACATTTTCTTACGGTCATTAACAAGCTTCACCACTTTCCTTAAAAACTTCTTGTCTTCAGGAAGTTCGGTAATCACTTTGGCAATTCGGGTTAATTTATCTTTATCAAAGCTAGTATCAACCGGATCCAGCATTGCCCATTCCCGAACCGGTTTAAAACCACTCCATTCGTCTGCCATAAAGGGAGTAATAATGGTCTTATCCTCCTTTCTAGAATCTTGTAACTCTTCCTCTAAGGTAGCTTTGTATTCAAGCTCGAGTTGTTTAACAAAACCTTCTTCAATAACCCCTTCAGCCAGCAACTTTTCTGCATAAATGTCTCTTGGGTTCTTATGCTTCGCAATTGCCTTGTATAATTTAGGCTGCGTAAATCTAGGTTCATCTCCTTCATTGTGCCCATACTTTCTATAACCCAATAAGTCTATAAATACATCAGAGTTAAAGCGCATTCTATATTCAAGTGCAAACAATGCGGCATGACAAACAGCTTCAGCATCATCGGCATTAACGTGCAAAACAGGGCTCAATGTTACCTTACCAACATCTGTGCAATATGTGGAAGTTCTTGCGTCTAAATAATTCGTAGTAAAACCTATCTGGTTATTCACCACCATATGTATGGTCCCGTTAGTCCTATAGCCATCAAGTTTTGCCATTTGAACCAATTCGTATGCAATACCCTGACCGGCAATGGCCGCGTCGCCATGCACAACTATAGGCAAGACTTTCGAAAAATCATTGTTAAAATGCGCGTCTTGTTTTGCCCTAGTAATACCTTCAACAACGGCACCGACAGTTTCCAAGTGGGATGGATTAGGAGCGATGTTCATTTTTATTTTGCTTCCATTATTAGATTTTCTATCCGATGTCCATCCTAAATGATATTTTACATCCCCATCAAAAATCTCCTGCTCATAATCCTTACCATCAAATTCACTAAAAATATCCTTGGCCGATTTGCCAAAAATATTGGTCAAAACATTAAGCCTTCCCCTATGTGCCATTCCCATCACAAATTGCTCAACTCCCATTTCCGCTGCTCTTTCAACTATAGCGTCCAATGCAGGAATCAAGGACTCATTACCTTCAAGCGAAAATCTTTTCTGACCTACATATTTCGTATGAAGAAACGCTTCAAAGGCGACCGCTTGATTAAGTTTTTTAAGGATATGTTTCTTGCGTTCCTTATCAAAATCAGGATGATTATCATTTACATTCACCCGGTTTTGAATCCACTCAACAAGTTCTGGTTTTCGAATATACATGTACTCCACACCAATGGCATCGCAATAGATTCTTTGAAGATGTTCTATTATTCCACGTAGTGTTTTAGGGCCAAGACCAATAATTTCACCTGCTGTAAAAATGGTATCCAAATCACTTGAAGTCAACCCAAAATTTTCAATATCCAGCGTTGGCTCATATTTTCGTCTCTCCCGAACCGGGTTGGTTTTGGTAAAAAGGTGTCCCCTACTACGATAACCATTGATCAATCGAATAACCTGAAACTCCTTATGTATATTTTCAGGAACTTCACCGTTAGGTCCCAGTCCCTCAATAAATTTTCCTTTTTGCGAAGGCAATTCAAGCTCATCCAAAGAACTTTCGACCCCGAAATCAAAGCCTTGAAAAAAAGCTCGCCAACTCGGCTCAACACTATCGGGATTCGTTAAATACTTATCATATAACTCCGCAAAGAAAGACGTGTGCGCAGTGTTTAAAAAGGAATACTTATCCATAAGAGGCTCTATATCTTAACCAAAAATTTGCCCAAAAATACAATAAATACGATTTCTAAGCGTATCTTAATTAGTATAATATGTACAAATATTGATTGTACTTTGTATAAATGATTAAAAATTTTAAATGAAACATAATATTCTATTGCTATCTCTTTTAATTGGATTCACCTGTTTTGGCCAAAACCGTTATACAAAAAGTGATTTTTGGAACAATGTCCGCTTTGGAGGTGGTATTGGTTTAGGCTTTTCTAATAGAAGTTTAAATGTGGCCATTTCTCCAAGTGCCATTTACCAAGTCAACGAACAATTCGCCACTGGTGTAAGCCTTAACTTTAATTACGCAAAATTCGATGAGGATAAATTTTTGGCGTATGGTGGAAGTGTTTTAACGCTATTTAATCCTGTCCCTTTTTTACAGCTATCCGGGGAATTGGAACAACTTAGAATTAACAGAACAATTTCAAATTTAGGATTGCCTGACATTGAAGACAACTATTGGTCACCAGCCTTATTTCTAGGTCTAGGTTATAGTAATCAAAATGTAACTTTTGGGTTTCGGTATGATGTTTTATATGATGACAACAAAAGTATTTATGCCAATGCGTGGATGCCTTTTGTTCGGGTTTATTTTTAAGAAGAATATTTATCTTTTAACCACACTTTTTGAAGCTCCCTTCTTAAGACCAAAAATGAAACCTGTTCGGCGACTTCGACAACATCAGTCACCTGAATTTGCTTGAATGCCTTTTCCGGAACATCAATCACGTACATTAAATTCAAGTAATCCGTAAATTTCTCCAAGATCAAATAATAGATTTTCTCATGTAGAAAAGTCTTTAGGTTATTTGGGGATACATTATTGGCAAGGTCAATTGGGATATTAGCAAGACCAAAATCCTTTTTTAATTGTACAACTAATTTGGTATACAATTGCCCTTCTTGGGCATTTTGTAATAGGACTGTGCTATTTGGGAAATCAATCTTCATACTTTAATTACGTTTCCCAACTTCATTTGGTTCAATTATTTTTATAAACCACCCCTTCTTTCATCACAAATATCACATTCTCTAGCGTGGAAACATTGTTCAAAGGATTATCCCCTACAGCAATTATATCAGCTATAAATCCCTCTTTCAGTTGCCCCAATTGATCCGCCATATCCAAGAGTTTGGCATTAATTACCGTGGCAGCCTTTAGCGATTCTTTTACGGGTATACCAGATTCCAACAAATAACCAAATTCGATGGCATTTGTGCCGTGCGGAAATACCCCGGCATCAGTTCCAAATCCCATGGGAACACCTTTTTTGTAGGCCTTGGCCATAGTTGCTTGGTGAATTGGCCCTATTTCCAATGCTTTGCGGGCAACAACCGGAGGAAAGAATCCAGGTACTTTTGCCTTTTCCGCTACTTGTCGCCCAGCACTTATCGTAGGAATCAAATAGCAATTGTGTTTGATCATTAAATCCATGGTTTCCTCACTCATAAAAGAACCGTGTTCAATAGTATTCACACCACCAAGAACTGCCAACTTCATTCCTTCATCACCATGGGCATGGGCAGCGACCGTAAAACCATAGTTTTTCGCAGTACTTGTTACTGCCTTAATTTCTTCCAGTGTAAACTGTGGATTATGCCCACTTTTAGCTACGCTCATCACCCCGCCAGTAGCCGTTATTTTTATTAGATCTGCACCATTTTTATAGCGCTGACGTACCGCCTTTTTTGCATCCTCAGGAGAATTCACAACTCCTTCTTTGGGTCCGGGATCTCCCATCAAATCTTTCTTCATTCCATTTGTAGGATCCGCATGACCACCTGTAGTAGCCAACGCTTTCCCTGAAGTGAATATACGTGGCCCATCTACCACACCTTTATTAATTGCATTCCGCAATGAAATGTTAACTCCCGAACCACCTAAATCACGAACGGTTGTAAACCCTGCCATTAAAGTCTTTTTAGCATTAAGGGTAGATTCAAAAGCAATATCTGCCTCATTATTGGTAAATCTTTTGATGTATGACTGTGGATTGAACTCAGATTCCATATGCACGTGCATATCTATAAGACCAGGCAGTACCGTTTTATCTTTTAAATCAATCACAGTATCAGCATCTGAACCAGTGATATACCCATTCTGAATGCTTTCTATTTTATTGGCTGACACGACGATTGTCTTTTCTGATGCAGTTTTCCCCGTAGCCACATCTATTATAGTTCCGCAATGCAAATAAGTGTCTTGTGCACTAACAAAGAATATCGAAATAAAAGCTATAAAGAGTAATAATTTTTTCATGGTTGGCTATTTATAAATAAAAAATGAGAGGAAATATACATATAAATCCTCTCATCTAATTAAACTTTATTTTCTTAAATTCAGCTTCTTATCTTCTGTTCCCATACCCAGGCTGATTTCATAGCTTCATCCAAAGTATATTGTGACTTCCATCCTAATTCCTCATTCGCCAATGTAGTATCTGCATAGGCAGAGGTAATATCTCCTGGTCTTCTATCCACAATTTTGTAATTCAGTTTTTTGCCAGATACCTTTTCAAAGCTTTTTATCACTTCAAGAACTGTGCTACCTTTTCCAGTACCAACATTGAAAACTTCATAGTTGGATTTATTTTTATCCGCTAATAACCGCTGCAGTGCTACGACATGCGCCTTTGCCAAATCAACCACGTAAATATAATCCCGGACACAGGTACCGTCAGGCGTTGGATAATCATCCCCAAATACAGAAAGTTGATCTCTAAGCCCAGCACCCGCTTGGGTGATAAAAGGCACTAAATTCTGAGGGACACCAATTGGTAATTCTCCGATCTCCGCACTAGGGTGCGCACCCATGGGGTTAAAATATCTAAGTGCTATCGCATTTAAACTTGGTGTTACTTTACACGTATCCCTAATGATTTCCTCACCCATTTGTTTGGTGTTTCCGTATGGGGATTCAGCGTCCTTTACCGGAGCGTCCTCTGTAATAGGCATTTTATCTGCCTGACCATAAACCGTACAACTTGAACTGAATATGAAACTTGACCTATCTTTTTTTGAAAGTTCCTTTAAAAGATATACCAAAGTACCAATATTGTTTTCATAATATAACAAAGGCTTTTCAACACTTTCACCTACTGCTTTTGAAGCGGCAAAATGTATTACGCCTTCAATATCATGATATCTTTGGAAGAATTCCTCGACCTTGGATTTCTCTTTTAAATCCAATTTTTCGAATATTGGTTTTTTACCAGTAATAGCGGTTATTCCATTAAGGACTTTTTCTGAGGAATTTGAACAATCATCTATAATGACCACTTCGAAGCCTTCATTCTGTAATTCAACCACTGTGTGGGAGCCAATAAAGCCAAGACCTCCTGTTACTAGAATTTTCATTTATTTCAGTTTTTTATTTTAAAGATTCAAAGCTAAAACAACTATGCATTATGAATTCACAAAACCGATGACAGCACCGGTAATTTGGGCAATCTGTTCATCATCCAATTCAGTATGCATAGGCAGCGAGATAACTTCTTTTACCAATTGATTGGTTACCGGAAAATCTTTTTCATTATAACGTTCATCAACATAAGCCTTTTGTTTATGTAATGGAATCGGATAATACACACCACACGGAATTTGATTGTCATTCAAGTGCTGGACTAACGCGTCACGTTTGCCATTTGTTATCCTAAGTGTATATTGATGAAAAACATGGCAATCGCAGGTATCACAAATACCTTCACAATTATTCACAGTCACCGGTACCACTATATTATCTTGCCCTTTAAAAGCTTTAGTATATTTTCTGGCTGCCTCTCTTCTTGCATTGCAATAACCATCTAACAGCGGTAACTTGGCTCTTAGTACAGCCGCCTGTATTGAATCCAATCTAGAATTTACCCCTACAACGTCATGATGGTATCTCTCGTACATGCCATGGTTAACGATACCTCTTATCGTATGTGCCAAAGTATCGTCATTCGTAAAAATGGCTCCACCATCACCATAACACCCTAAGTTTTTTGATGGAAAAAATGAAGTGGAACCTAAATGACCTATAGTCCCTGCTTTTTGCTTTTTGCCCTTTTCTCCTGTATAGTTTGCACCGATAGCTTGGGCATTATCCTCAATCACGAATAAATTATGCTTTTCGGCCAAGGCCATTATGGCATCCATATTCGCACATTGACCAAATAAGTGTACGGGTACAATAGCCTTCGTTTTTGGTGTAATGGCCTTTTCAATTGCGGAAACATCAATGTTAAATGTATCTTCCTCAACATCTACCAGTACAGGGGTTAACTGTAAAAGCGCAATGACTTCAACTGTTGCCGCAAAAGTAAAATCTGCTGTTATGACCTCATCACCGGGTTGCAGTCCCAAACCCATCATTGCAATCTGTAAGGCATCCGTACCATTGGCACAGGGAATAACATGCTTCACCCCTAAATACTCTTCCAACTCTTTTTGAAAGGCATGCACTTCCGGGCCATTAATAAAGGCTGAGGTTTCGAGAATATTCGCTATCGATGAATTTATTTGCTCTTTGATGGATTGGTATTGACCGTTTAGGTCTACCATTTGTATTTTACGCATCTGTAAGAATTAGAATAGTATAATTGCAAAAATAAGGAACTATTCTCGAAAGAAACGTATTTTAGCGACAAACGATAACCAAGTGAATTTTATCTATAATCTCATCGTACATATCACATGGTTCCACTTAAAAATAGTGGCTCTTTTTCACCCCAAAATCAAGCTTTTCGTTCAAGGTAGAAGTCAGACTTTTTCAATTTTAAAAAATAAAATTCAAAAAGAAAATAAAGTCATCTGGATACATGCTGCTTCTTTGGGCGAATTTGAACAGGGCTTACCGGTAATTGAAAAACTTAAAGCCACATATCCTAACTACAAAATATTAATTACTTTTTTTTCGCCTTCAGGCTACGAGGTCAAAAAAAATACTGATGTGGCCGATGCTGTGGTTTATCTACCCTTGGATACTCGAAAAAATGCAAAACGTTTCATTGAAACAGTTAATCCAGTACTGGCTATTTTTGTTAAATATGAGATTTGGCCCAACTACGTAGAAGAACTAAAAGAGAAACAAGTCCCAATCCTTTTGATTTCAGCAATTTTCAGAAAAGAACAGGTTTTTTTTAAATGGTATGGAGGTATTATGAGAAAGGCACTACAAGCTTTTACCCATTTCTTTGTCCAGGATGAAAATTCAGTAACACTTCTAAAAAGCATCAAACTAAATAATGTTGCCCTGAGTGGAGATACAAGATTTGATAGGGTTTCCGAAATTTTGGAAGAGGATAACAATCTTAGTTTCATGGAGCATTTCCAAGGAAATGAAACCTGTTTTGTAGCAGGAAGTACATGGCCAGAAGATGAAGAAATCATCGTTAAATTTATCAATGAATCACAAAAGCATCTAAAATTCGTACTTGTCCCACACAGTATCAAAACCGAGCACATTCAATCCTTGAAAAAATCAATCTCAAAAAAAGTTGTTCTTTATACTGAAATTGGGCCTAATGACATCTCATCATACGAAGTTCTCATCATTAATACTATAGGCCTTTTGACCAAAATATATAGCTATGCTGATATTGCCTATGTAGGTGGGGCTTTTGCAACCGGATTGCACAATACTTTGGAACCAGCTGTTTTCGGAATTCCTATAATTATCGGTCCTGAGTTCAAGGGGTTTAATGAGGCTGAAAAGTTGGTAGATAAAAACGGAATTTTAGTAACTAGAGACTTTGATGAATTCACTACTACTTTAGATAATCTTCTTGATAATCCAGAATATTTAAAAAATACAGGAGTTATAAACGCTATTTACGTTAAAGAAAATAAAGGTGCAAGCGTCCAAATAATGGCTCACATTCGTACATTATTATGACACGAATATTAAGCCACTATGAAATTTCCCCAAATTTTTGTGCTATCGGCATTGTTTTGTATGATTATTTTTTCTTGCAGGGACACCCAAACAAAACAAGAAAATTCACCGAATCAAGAAAATAGCATCCCTTCAGCAGAGGAGCACCAAAGACCAAGGTTGACTCCGAAAAAAGTCTATCCCCAACCTGAAGAACGCTCTCGTGATAGTATATTAAAAAAGCGAAAGAAGTCTAAGGATTTAGATACCCTAAAACCAAAAGTGGCAATGCTCAAAATGTAGGTGTTTTTGGTTGGGTAATTTTTGTTAGCTTTACCACAACCAACAAACTGAACCCATGAATTCCAAACTTTTTCGAATTTCCTTAACCGCTGCATTATCTGGCTTTTTATTTGGCTTTGATACCGTAGTTATCAGTGGAGCTAACCTACCCATCAAAGAACTTTGGGACACTTCACCTTGGTTTCATGGAACATTCATTATGTCAATGGCCCTATGGGGTACAGTTGTAGGCTCTCTCCTCGGTGGTATTCCTTGTGACCGATTTGGCAGAAAGAAAACCCTTTTTTGGATTGGTATTTTATACGCTGCTTCCGCTTTGGGCTCCGGAATTGCCACAGATCCTTATATGTTCTCTTTTTTTAGATTTATTGGTGGTTTAGGTGTAGGGGCATCCTCAGTTGCGGCGCCTATTTATATTTCTGAGATATCATCACCAGAAAACAGAGGCAAATTGGGTGGTATGTACCAATTCAATTTGGTGTTAGGTATTCTCATTGCATTTATCAGTAATTATCTCTTGCAAGGATTTGGCGGTGATAGCGACTGGAGATGGATGCTTGGGGTAGAAGCTATTCCAGCACTAATATATACCCTTTTGGTTGTCAGTATTCCCAATAGTCCAAGATGGTTGGTCCTTCAAAAAGGGGATGATGAAGGCGCACTGGCCACATTAAAGCTCATCTATACTGATACCCAAGCCCACGAAAAACTTGCTGATATTAAGGCTCATAATCCTGTTAATGCAGTAAAGGAAAAATTGTTTTCAGGCAATTATAAAACTCCCTTGATATTGGCATTCTTAATTGCTTTTTTCAATCAACTTTCAGGTATCAATTTTGTGTTGTACTACGCCCCGGAAATTTTAGAAAGAGCGGGACTCGCAGCCCAAGAATCCTTATTTAGTTCAATATCCATAGGAATCGTAAATCTCATTTTCACCTTTGTGGGAGTTTGGTTGATTGATAAATTAGGAAGAAAACAACTTATGAAAATTGGCTCTATAGGATACATTATAAGTCTTGGAATGGTAGGTTGGTGTTTTTACACTGGGGCCAGTTCTGTGTTACTTTTGACGTTCATCCTTGTGTTCATTGCCTCACATGCAATAGGTCAAGGAGCAGTTATATGGGTATTCATTTCTGAGATTTTCCCTAATAAAGTGAGGGCATTTGGCCAATCTTGGGGTACAGGAACACACTGGATTTTTGCCGCCATTATTACTTTAATTACACCTATTTTCTTAGATTCGGATAAAGGCATATTTAAAGACAATCCTTGGCCTATCTTTATGTTCTTTGCAGGAATGATGGTATTGCAATTGCTTTTCGTACTGTTCATGATGCCTGAGACCAAAGGAATTTCTTTAGAAGAATTGAGTGATAAACTCAGTGGACGTAAATCTAAATCCCAATAACAGCTACTATTCTGTTCAACGATTTATTTTGCTATATAACTGCAGAACATACTAAACAATAGGTATTTAGTCGAAATAATCATGAAAATCGATGATTTTTTGGCAACAATTTCCTACATTGGAGTATAAATAAATATAATTATGGAGCAGGAAATTAATTTTGGCACTAAAGTACTCAATGGCTTTTTAGGCATTATGGTAGTGATTTTAGTCGCTATTTTGCTAGCCGTTGTTGGTGGTCTAATATTGGCCGCATTTGGTATCATTTAGACCAATTAAATCGGAAAATTACCCAAATATTATCTCCCTATTTATTTTAAGATTATTATGTAACGATTCACAGGTCCATTATGAAAATGGACCTTTTTCGTTATCCAAACTCCTTGGCGTCGGGCAATTCTGGAAGTTGCTTTAAAATAAGGTTCTCATTCCCTATTGCTTTTACCCATAAGTATATCCATTATTTATTACCGTAGTCGTCCTTTCATTAATATTTAATACGAAGGCTATGGAAGAATATAATTATTTAAAGGTTCATGAATTTGTTTTACTTCCATTTTAATATGAATATCAAACCTAAACCCAGCAAAACTTTTATAGTTTTAAGGTTTATTTTAACTAAAACATTCAACATCCTGTTGTAATTTGGCATCCAATTATAGTATTGATTATGATTCAAAGATTTAAATTAAAGACCAGCTCGTATAGTTTTATCCTCTTTTGCTTTTTGTTTTTTATGGCCTGCAAGAATAACACCGCCCAGATTGAAAATCCAATTTTCACCAATGAGTTAATCAAAGAATCCAGCCCATACTTATTGCAACATGCCCATAATCCTGTAAACTGGAAACCATGGAGCGATAAAGTGTTCGAGGAAGCCATAAAGGACGATAAATTAGTAATCATAAGTATCGGCTATTCCTCTTGTCACTGGTGCCATGTTATGGAAGAAGAGACGTTTGAGGATGAAAAAGTGGCGGAAATCATGAATAAGGATTTCATTAGCGTTAAAGTAGATCGTGAAGAACGGCCAGATGTTGATCAGGTTTACATGACCGCCGTACAATTAATGTCGGGCAATGGTGGTTGGCCACTCAATGTTATTGTACTGCCTAACGGCAAGCCTATTTACGGTGGCACCTACCATACCAATGCACAGTGGAGCCAAGTTTTGAAGAAGATAAATAAACTGTACAAAGACGACCCTAAGAAAGCCAATGAATATGCCGATATGGTTGCAAATGGCATACAGGATGTTAATCTCATTAAACCCTCAGATGCAATTGAAGGTCTATCCACTGTTGTCCTCAATAAGGCAATTACCCAATGGAAACCCAATTGGGATTTAAAATGGGGTGGAAATACTGGGGCACAAAAATTCATGTTGCCAGGAAACCTTGATTTTTTAATGGATTATGGCGTTTTAGCTGATGATGATGATACTCGGTCCCATGTAAAAAACACCTTGGACCAAATGGCCAAAGGTGGTATTTATGATCATGTTGCTGGCGGTTTTTACCGTTATAGCACGGATTCCCAATGGAATATTCCCCATTTCGAAAAAATGCTCTACGATAATGCGCAACTTATCAGTCTTTATTCCAAGGCATATACATTGTTTAAAGACCCCATGTATAAGCAAATCGCTTTAGAAACTATCGCCTTTTTACAAAAGGAAATGAAAAATAGCGATGGTGGTTATTTCGCGGCCATTGATGCAGATAGTGATGGTGAAGAGGGTAAATATTATGTTTGGAAAAGCAAAGAATTAAAGGGTCTTATTGGCAATAATCATGATTTGTTTGAAGATTATTACAATACGGTTTCTAGTAAAAAAATGGAAGGTGGTAAAATTGTTTTACGTAAAAGTGAAGATGATGAAATCTTTGCAAAAGAACATCAAATTACACTAAGTAAACTAGAGGAACTCAAAGAAGATTGGCGGGCGAATTTGTTGGAAGCCAGAAAGGATAGAGTTAAACCCAGAATTGATGATAAAATCATCGTTTCTTGGAATGCATTATTAATCAATGGATACGTTGATGCCTATAAAGCTTTTGGAGACGAAAAACTATTGAATGAGGCCGAATCCATTTACAATGCAATCAAGGAATCAGCATATAGCGATAATCAACTTGTACATTCGTATAAAAAGGGCAGTAAACGTTCAGAAGGTTTTCTTGAGGACTATGCCTTTTTTGCCAATGCTTCATTAAACTTATATAGTGCATCACTTGATGCCAAGTATTTGGAATTCGCCCAGCAACTGGTTAAATCAACCGAAAAAAAATTCAAAGATGGGACTACAAATTTTTACAAATTCAATAGCAGTAATTCACTCATAGCAAAAATCATTAAAAATGATGACGGCGTAATACCTTCCCCAAATGCGGTAATGTGCCACAACTTGATTCAATTGGGCCATATTGAATATAATAAGGATTATATGAATAGTGCCGAATCTATGCTAAAGTCCATGCAACCACTATTACAGGAAAGTATAAGAAGTTATACCCAATGGGGTTCTTCATTTTTGAATAAAGTTTACCCTTTCTACGAAATTGCAGTTGTTGGCACAAATGCTGAAAAATTGACAAGTAATTTGCATAAAAAGCACTTACCCAACACAATGATTGTTGGGAGTAAGAAGGATAGTGGATTACCTTTATTCGAAGGAAGATATGTAGATGAAGGCACCTTTATTTATGTATGCCGTGACAATACCTGCAAACTCCCTGTTGATACTGTGGAAGGGGCATTAGATCAATTACAAAATTTTTAATCCATAAAAAAAGTTCTTCATTTCTGTAGCGCTTTTTCGTTGTACGGGCCCTTCGACTGCGCTCAGGATAAACTCCGAGACTCCCTTTCGACGGAGCCTGTATTGAGCGAAGTCGAAATGCTCAGGACAGGCTTCTCGTCTCTCCAAACTTTCTAACCAAATCCAATAAAAAAAGCTCCTCGTCTAAGAGAAGCTAAGTTGTACGGGCGGAGAGACTCGAACTCTCACACCTTGCGGCACTAGATCCTAAGTCTAGCGTGTCTACCAATTCCACCACGCCCGCAAATCAAATTTCCCAATCCGTTAAGATTATCGGGATGCAAATATAGCGCAAAAATTTAATTATAAAATGCAGTTCTTCAATACTTTTTTGAGGTAAAACAAAATATTGGCATGGAGACTTCGATGACCTCTTTGCGGCTAAACTTGAAAAACTTTACCACTAGATACACTCATCATTTGGCTGTCATGGTCTCAACACCTTTCCAATTGTCCTCAATTTCCTGGGTTATCAAATGTGCGGATTTGTTCAGAAACAACTTCGAGGTCTGATCCAAAGTATTCTTCTTATAGATTTGTTGGAAGTTTACGGCAGCCATGGCAAATTCTTTGTTGAAATACATTTGCATGGCCTTGTCAAATTTAGAGAGCGTTCCAAGTTTGTGCGACAAAAGAGAACTACTATCACCATCTATGCATTCATATAGCTCGATAGCCTGATGTTTTCCTTTCACCTGAACCGGTCCTAAGTATCTAAAACTGAATTCGGCTGCATCGGTCAAACTAGCCTTACATTCTTCGGTTAGTAGAATGGAAGTCCCGTAATGTTTTGATAGACCCTCTATTCTTGCTGCTGAATTTACCGTATCGGAAATAATCGCCGCATCCAATCG
>RCND010001022.1_pt1 | contig 15874 bp, 17 predicted proteins | sample 2041351 | NCBI WGS metagenome assembly RCND01 (sample SAMN09708230, study PRJNA481090) | Marine sediment metagenome, whole genome shotgun sequencing project. | biome: marine sediment; feature: ocean; material: sediment; isolation source: Sewage treatment plant 12B marine sediment (STP12B) ... | reverse complement strand
TGTTTTGAGTTGGCTTTATAACGTTGGCCTCTTTGTTGATTTCCAAAAGTTTAGCAATGGTTATGGTTATCAATAGCAGAAAAAGGAAGGACAATGTATATGAAAGCCTTTTTGACATTTGGTTAATGTTTTAGTTTTCAAGGTTTGGTGCTGTTATCCAGATGATGGGTGTCGTTCATTACATAATACCCCATATCACTAATTTCCTTACGAATTATTTCCAACACGTTTCTATTCAGATATTCAAAGGAGATTAATCGATTTTTCAGGTCTACATTGACATTCCAAATATTCCTTATGTTGTGAAGCCTTTCTATGACCACTTTTTTATCTAAAGGGGAAATTGCCTGTTGTATTTCAAATGTTGTTTTCATGGCGCTTTGAATCTTGGCACTAAGTTATTTGACATTTGTAAACTGCGAAATGAGCAAGATCATGTGCATTTTTTTCCATTTTAAATACAATTGTGTTATATGACTTTGGTCATTTAATAAAAATGCAGTTAAAAGTATCTTTGAATAGTATCTTTTCAAATTCATTTGAAGATGGCATACGCAGTACAAACCACTAAAAAGCTAAAACAGTTCTTTGTTGAAATAGGAGAGCTATCATATTTTGCTATGCGTTTTTTTAAAGAAGTATTTAAACCACCATGGGAGTTTAAAGAACTTTTACGGCAATGCTACAATATGGGCAATAGATCCTTCGTGCTAGTTGGTGTCACAGGGTTCATTATTGGTTTGGTGCTTACCTTACAATCCAGGCCTACACTTTTAGAGTTTGGAGCTGTTTCATGGATGCCCAATATGGTTGGTATTTCGATTGTAAGGGAAATAGGCCCGGTTATCACTGCTTTAATCTGTGCTGGCCGTATTGCATCGGGAATTGGAGCGGAGCTGGGCTCTATGAGGGTTACCGAACAAATTGATGCCATGGAAGTTTCAGGAACTAACCCCTTTAAGTATTTAGTGGTAACACGAATTGCAGCAACAACCTTAATGCTCCCGTTACTTGTAATTTTTGGTGATATAATTGCACTTTATGGATCCGCCTTAGTTGAAAATTTAAAAGGGGACGTATCTTTTCAACTTTATTTTAACACCGTTTTTGATGCCTTGGAATTTGGAGATTTAATACCCGCAACTGTTAAATCATTTTTCTTTGGATTTACTATAGGCCTAGTTGGCTGTTATAAGGGATATTACAGCAAAAAAGGAACAGCTGGTGTTGGAGTAGCGGCAAATACAGCTGTGGTAATGGCATCACTACTTCTCTTTTTTGTTGACTTTATAGCTGTTTTTGTATCTGATATTTTTTATGAATTATGATATGTTGAAAAATGAAGAAATATTGATTAACGAGGAAACCGATATTGGTAATGAGCCGGTAATCGATATCCGAGATCTTTACAAAAGTTTTGGTGATAACCTTGTTTTAAACGGATTTTCACTGAGACTTCACAAAGGCGAAAACCTTGTGGTTATGGGGAAATCGGGTTCTGGAAAGTCTGTGATGATTAAATGTTTGGTAGGACTTATGTTGCCGGACAGCGGTTATATCTCGGTAATGGGGAAAGAAATAAAAACATTGGATAGAAAAACCCTTGATATCTTGCGATCGGATATTGGATTTTTATTTCAGGGGAGTGCGCTTTACGATTCTATGACAGTTCGTGAAAATCTTGAATTTCCCATGCGTCGGCATAAAGAGAAGTTGGGAAGTATAACGGACACGACTCCTTTGGTAGTAGAGGCACTAGAAAATGTTGGTCTTGCCCATACCATGGATTTGATGCCCTCTGAACTATCTGGAGGAATGAAAAGGCGGGTGGCATTGGCGCGAACCTTGATTTTAAAACCTAAGATTATATTATACGATGAACCTACAAGTGGATTGGACCCAATCACAGCAAAAGAGATTATTGAACTAATGCGAACTATTCAAAAAAAGTATGGGACATCCTCATTGATAATTACGCACGATGTGGATTGCGCTAGAGTAATATCTGAGCGTATGGTGCTTTTGGTTGACGGCGTTAATTATGCTGAAGGAACCTATGCTGAGTTATCAAAATCTTCCGACCCAAAAGTCGAAGCATTCTTTAAAAAATAAGATCATGGCAAAAACAACCTTAGAAAATTTAAAACTGGGAATATTTGTAGTAATCGGAACGGTACTATTGCTAATTGCGGCGTATTTGATTGGCAATAGACAGAACATGTTTGGCCAAACTTTTACTATTAGTGCAGTTTTCAAAAATGCCAACGGACTCCAAAATGGGAATAATGTGCGTTTCTCTGGCATCAATGTGGGTACTGTGAATACCATTGATATGGTGAATGATACCACAATAAGGGTATATATGCTTATTGAAAAAAAGATGATGGACCATATTAAAAAAGATGCTGTAGCTACAATTGGTTCTGATGGTTTGGTGGGGAGTATGATTCTAAATATAATACCTGGAGAAGGGTCAGCGCCTTTTATTTTAGAGGGCGACGAGCTGAAATCCTATAGCAGAATCGCAACCCAGGATATGTTGAGTACGCTGAATACAACCAATGAAAATGCGGCAATATTGACTGTAGACTTATTGAAGGTAACTCAGGCTATGACGAAAGGAAAAGGAACCATGGGAAGATTATTGAATGATACGCTTATGGCTGCTGATTTAAAACATACCATTACCAATTTGAAAAATGCCAGTGGTGATGCCAATTACACAATTCAGAAATTAAATTCAATAGTCAGTCAAATCAACTTTGAAAAAAGCGCTGCAGGTGTTCTATTGAATGATTCGTTGAATGGGTTGAAAATGCAAAACATGCTCAGCAACTTTGAGCAATCAAGTATTGAAATAGCAGAAATGACCAAAAAGTTGAACAGTGTAATAAGTGAAATAAGCGAAGGAAAAGGAGCTATAAACTATTTGGCCAATGACACCCTCTTGGTGAACAGTTTGGATACTACCATTAAAAACATCGAAGAGTCATCAATTCGATTCAACGAAAATATGGAGGCCTTAAAACACAACTTCTTAACGCGAGGGTATTTTAGAAAATTAGAAAAAGAAAAGAAAAAGGAATCAAAACAAAAGGAATAATACTTTTTCAACAATCAACTGCACTACATTAAAAAATAAAATGTAGCCGTATTTCTAATCATTGCCTGCGTTTATCTTTTAACGCCCAATAAACACCTTTTACGTCATCTACCCATTTATCATACATATAAATAAGGGCGATTTCTTCAATTGTTTCCAATACCCCAATAATTATCATCAAATAAAAAAGCCAGTACACGGGAGCAAAGAAGAGGGTAAAAAGAATAAAGACACTCTGTAATACCGCCGAGGATTTGGCTAAATAAGTATGAAAAGCAGTTGCTTTGCCATATTTGTAAAAAGCAATTAGCATTTGAAGTATGTAAGGAAGAAATGCAATAAGAATAAGTATGTAGTTCGTCTTTATAAATTCATTTTCAAATACTAAAAGTCCAATAAGCCCAACTACGAGTGTAATTTGATCGCCGATAGAATCTAATTGGGAACCCCTAGCACTAGAAATTTTGAGTTTTCTTGCCAAAAAACCATCAATAGCATCTGTGCTATAGCTAATTAGTAAAAACCAAGTAAATAGCTCTCTTTCACCTAACCAAATGAGTGTAATTAATAAGGGTACAGCAAGAATGCGGTAAAATGAAAACCAATCTGCAATATTGAAATTTTTGAATGTCAACATAATTCAATTTTATCAATTTTATTCCTATTTGTTAATGGGGTCAATATTTTTGCTGTATGTCTTACATCTGCATCGAATAAAACTTATACTCATAAAAGTAGACCAATGGGCTTCCAATAAAAATGATAAATGTCACAAGATAATGTTTGGTTAACTGATCTTGGTCATTTTTTGGTTTAAATCATTTTACTAGATTCATCATCACCATAAAATTTAGATGATGAAAACAATACTATACGCCACTGATTATTCAAAAAATTCTGCTGCTGCATTGCAATTTGCACATGCTTTATGTAAAAAGGTTAATGGTAATTTATTGGTTTTACATGTTTTTGACCTTTCGGTAACCATTGCCAGTACTGTATCTCTTTCTTATTCAAGAAAGGAAATCAAGGCCTTTAAGGAGCATAAGGAACGCTTAAATTCATTCTGTGAAGAATACTTGGGAATTGAACCTGATAATTTGAATATTACTTTGAAAATAATTGAAGGTACCCCTGCATCGGAATCTATAATCAACTGTGCAAATGAATTGAATGTTGACCTTATAGTTGTGGGCAAGAAAGGTGAAAGTGCAATTAAAGAGGCATTGCTTGGTAGTACAACTTCTGCATTAATTGAAAAGGCAGATTGTCCGGTTTTGGCTATTGCTGAAGATGTTTCTAACAATGAAATCAAAACTATAGCTTATACAACTTCTTTCGAAGAGGCAGATGTGCTGGCAATAGAGAAAATGGTTGGTATCGCCAAGCAAATAAAGGCATCAATTCATGTTGTTCATATATCCACTAAAAATGAATATGCAGGGGAGGAACAAATGGAGTGGTTCAAGGAAATGTTACAACAAAGGATAAACTATGATAAGCTCGATTTTGAACTCCGTTTCTCTGAAGATGTTTTTAGTTCATTGAAACAGTATTTAAATGAATTAAATCCAGATATGCTAGTAATGTTAGAGAGACAAGGACATAGCCTCATAAAAAGCATATGGCATAGGGATATCGTAAAACGTATGATGACAGAAAGTAAGTTTCCTTTAATGACATATCATAAGAAGAACCTCAAAAACAAATCTATGGTTTCTTGAGATAATTAATATAAAGCCCTTGATCAACTACTTTTTTTCTATGTCGTTGGAAAAAATAAGATTATTAAGAATTTGTAGACGTTGAAAAGATGATTAAAGAAAAATATACACCTATAGAAATAGAATTGGATGGGCTTGCTTTAAAAGGAAACCTTTCAATTCCTGAAAATGCTATTGGCATGGTTGTTTTCTCACATGGAAGTGGTAGTAGCAGACTTAGCCCAAGAAACAACTATGTCGCCAAAGTTTTAAATGAAAATGGTCTTGCCACATTACTGTTTGATCTATTGACCGAAGATGAAGATAGGATTTATGAAAACCGATTTAACATCGATCTTATTACAATGCGTCTTATTGATGTGACTCAATGGATACAAAACCAAAAAGAAAGCAAGGATTTGGTTGTCGGATATTTTGGTGCCAGTACTGGGGCGGCTTCTGCCCTAAGAGCTGCTGCTTTTTATAAAAATGATATTGGGGCAGTGGTTTCCAGGGGTGGTAGACCGGATTTGGCCTTGCAAGAACTCAATGAGGTAACAGCCCCGACTTTATTGATTGTAGGTGGTTGGGACCATCAGGTAATACAACTCAATCAAAAAGCTTATCAAGAGCTAAAATGTAATCGAAAGCTGGAAATTGTTCCTGAGGCCTCACACCTTTTCGAAGAGCCAGGTAAGTTGCAGCAAGTGGCTGACATAGCGGCAGAATGGTTCAAAAAATGGTTGCAACGCGATAAATAAAAAAAGATGTTTAAAGATAGGATTGATGCGGGCACACAATTGGCAGATAAACTGTTAGAATTCAAGAGTCAGAATGTAGTGGTTTTAGCCATACCAAGAGGAGGTTTGCCTTTAGGGGCAATTGTCGCAAAGGCACTCAATGCTCTATTGGACGTAGCGCTCACCAAAAAAATTGGTCACCCCTCTAATAAGGAGTATGCCATAGGGGCGGTAAGTCTTGAAAATATAATTCTCAGCGATGCTGTTGGTGTAACCAAGGGCTATATAGAAGAAGAAACCACTAGGCTCAGAAAAAAGTTAAAAGAAAGACACAATCAATATTATAAAAACAATGTACCCCAAAATATTAAAGATAAGACAGTCATTATTGTTGATGATGGCATTGCCACTGGCAATACCATATTGGTTACCATTGAATTGGTTAAAATGCAAAACCCGAATAAAATTATAGTAGCTATTCCCGTCGCTCCCCTATCAACAGTTCGTAAATTAGAAAACTCCCCCGAAATAGATGAGGTTATATGTTTAGAAACGCCATATAACTTTCATGCTGTGGGACAATTCTACGAAGAGTTTTATCAGGTCTCAGATCAGGAAGCGATACAATTATTGGAAGAAAGTAGGCAATCCCTTTATAAAAAGAACTAGCGGAACACACTTCATTTTTTGGTTGCTTTCACCACTACAAAGGATCCTTCACCAAAACCTTGTTTTGGCATTTGTATTTTTTTAATCTCATCCAAATCATCAAAAAGGGTTTGATTGAATTCCAAATCTTTGAATCTGGCTTCTTTAAGTAAGGTCGTTAATCGATTTACGGTGTAGAATTTGGCATTTGCAAAAAAAGTACTTTGTTGGCGCTTCTCAATGTACTGTTTGGCAACACTTTGTTCTTTATCCAAAAATCCTATGAGAATAGACCCCTTGGGTTTTAATACCCTATGGGCTTCCGCTAGCGCATTTTTCATGTTATCAAAATGACAAATGGTTACAAAAAGCACAAAATCGAATTGCAAATCTCCGTAAGGGAGTTTTTCTGCAACGCCATCGATGATTTCAATTCCTCTTTTTATGGCTTTTGCGGCCATAGCTTCAGAGGGTTCTACACCTTCTTTTATCCCTAAGGGAAGTGCAAATCTTCCAGTGCCCAAGCCCACTTCGATACCCCTAATATCTTCTGGTAATTTAAGCAATTGCTCCTTTATCGCTGCAAGCTCGGATTGGTAAACTTCGGAATAATCCTCATACCACTTCTCATATTCCTCAACGTTTTTTTCAAATATTTCTGTTTGTGTCATGATTACTGTTTTTATTGATTATCTAAAAATGGTAGTAAAAAGTCAATCATACAATGATGCAAATCAATCGAGGGTATTTTAACATTTTTATAGCCATATATGGGAATTACTCATATAAACAGTAATGAAAGTAAAAAGGCAAGGTATCGTGAAAAGCAAATACTCACTTTAGACCATACCTTGCCTGACCAACTAAACCAAACACTAGAAGAACTATTCATCTAAAACACCGAAACTAACCTTGGTATTAACCCGGTATTCCGAAATTTTGTTGTCTTTAACTGTTACCTGCATGTCTTGAACGTAAACAGATTTAATGTCTTTTACAGTTTTAGAAACTTCGCTCACAACTTTTTGCACGGCATCTTCAAAACTGACCGTGGAATTCCCTAGTATTTCAATAACTTTTAATACTGCCATAATATTTTTTTAAGATTAATAATGATGCTAAAATATCTTATAGAAAGTGAAAATGAAATGATCTAAATCACTCTTGGAAATATTTTGGTTTTTTGAATGGAATTCAATAATCCAACTTGGATTGAAACAGTATGAATTCGTTGATATTCGTCATATCAATGGCGCCAACGAGCTTTTTGTTGGTATCCAAAACAGGAAAAAAATAACCTTTATGTAGTTCGGCCAAACTTAATACGTTCCTAAGTTTTTCATTAAATAAAATCTCTTTAAATGTGGTTTTCATAATATCACTTACTAACAAATTTGGTTTGTTCGAATTCTTAATGATGTCTGCGTTCATAAGAATACCCAAAGGTGTACCATCCTGCTCGACTATGAAGTCTTTTTCAGTACCCGAAAGAATCAAGTCTTTTACTCTTGCCAGTGTATCATTCGGCTTTAAAAGGGTAATGTTAGTTAGCATAGCTTCACTTACCGTATGTCCTTTTAATAGTTCCAATTGTTGCACCATTTTATTCTCACCGTAGGCACCCACAAAAACAAATAAAGCGATCAAGATTAGGAATGGGTTGAAAAGCATTCCCAATAATAGAAATACAATAGCAATTGACTGTCCTATACTTGCTGCTATTTGGGTAGCCTTCACCCGCCCCAAGTTCATTGCCAAGAGAGCCCTTAATACCCTTCCACCATCCATAGGAAAAGCTGGAATAAGGTTAAAAATAACGAGCATTACATTGACGGCGAAAAGATAGAAGAGAAAATTTGCAAGGGTAAGTGCATTTAAATTTTCTATGATGTTCGTTAAATTATCGCCCAAAAACTGTTGTACAGGTACAATAAAATATAGAATCAATGCTATGACGATATTTACCAAAGGACCTGCGATTGCGACCAAAAGCTCTTGTTTAGGTTCTTCAGGTATTTTTTCAAGACTTGCTACTCCACCAATAGGGAGTAGTGTTATCTTTCTTGTTTTTACCCCAAAATGTTGGGCTGTTAGTGCGTGCCCCAGTTCATGGAGCACTACACAAAAGAAAACCACCAAAATAAGGGCAATGTTAAATAACACTGATTGTAAGTTGCCTCCTCTATTTATTTCAACAAAGGCAACCCAAACAATTATAAATAAAAATGTCCAATGTACTTTGATTTTTATACCAGATATTTTCCCCAAGTTTAAGGATCCTTTCATTGCCTAGAATTATTTGATAAAAGTATGTACAAAGCAGCTTTAAGCCAATGACCAATATCATTTGACTTGCTGATAGATGAAGCTATATTTAATCTTAAATAATTAACAATGGGAAAGTCTTTGATTAAAGCATCACGTGTTAAAATATTCAGTGAGATAAACCTGGATGATTTACCGTTCGTAGGAGGTAAGAATGCTTCACTTGGCGAAATGTACAATGAGCTAAAGTCAAAGGGAGTTAACGTGCCCAATGGTTTTGCAACTACTTCTAACGCATTTTGGGATTATCTAAGTGAAAACAGGCTGCAGAAACCGTTAAAAAACTTATTGAACCAACTTGACCGTGGTCAATTTTCGAATTTGGGAAGCATAGGGCAGAAGGCAAGAAAACTTATTTTAAATGGTAAATTTTCATCAGACTTTTCGGAAGATATAATCAATGCTTATAAAGACTTATCCGGAAATAATTTATCATCAGTAGCAGTAAGGAGTAGTGCTACTGCCGAGGATTTACCTGATGCTAGTTTTGCAGGACAGCACGATACTTTTTTAAATATAAAAGGAGAAGAACCTTTATTAATAGCAATAAAAAAATGTTTTGCATCGCTGTTTACTGATCGGGCAATTAAATATCGTGAAGATAAAGGATTTCAACACCATGATATTGCCTTGTCAGTTGGGGTACAGTTAATGGTAAGAGCTGATAAAGGCTGTTCCGGAGTTGGTTTCACAATAGAACCAGAATCAGGTTTTGAGAACGTTATGTTGTTATCCGGAGTATGGGGATTAGGGGAAAATATAGTTCAGGGCGTTGTAAATCCAGATGAATTTTATGTTTTTAAACCTACCCTGCAAAAAGGTAAAAATCCGATTATCCAAAAAAAGTTGGGTGATAAAAAACTGACCATGATTTATGGGGAATTAAAAAGTGAGAATCCAACAACTAACATTGATACGCCCATTGCCAAACAACAAGAATTTGTACTATCTGATAAGGAAGTGATAAAGTTGTCTAAATGGGCCTTTTTAATTGAAGAGCACTATAAAAAAGCGATGGATATTGAGTGGGCCAAAGATGGAGTCACCAATGAACTGTTTATTATCCAAGCCCGTCCCGAAACGGTACACTACTCTGGGAATAAAAATTTTATTGTTGAATATACACTCCTTGAAAAAGGAAAATTGTTAGCAGATGGCAATGCTGTAGGATCCAAAATAAAAGTAGGTAATGCTCGTTTGTTAAAGTCTCCAAAGGATGCGGTAGATTTGAATTTTGACAGCATTATTGTTACAGACAATATAACACCGGATTGGGATCCTCTATTAAAGCAGATCGGGGGCATTATAACCAATAAGGGAGGTAGAACAAGCCATGCGGCCATAGTAGCCAGAGAATTGGGAGTACCTGCAATCGTTGGTTGTGGTAATGCCACATCTGGGATTGCAGATGGCTTAGACATAACCCTATCCTGTGCCCAGGGAAAAACGGGTTATGTCTACAAAGGTAAATTACCGTTTAAAACCCAGGAAATAGATGTTAGCAATATTAAAATGCCCAAAACCGAGGCAAAAATGATTTTGGCAGATCCCGAGCGCGCCTTTCAATTATCCTTCTACCCCAATAATGGTGTTGGGTTATTGCGTATGGAATTTATCATTACCCACATGGTAAAAGTGCATCCTATGGCATTGGTAGCATATGATACGATAAAGGATGTGTCAGAAAGGAAAAAGATTGATGAGCTTACTATAGCGTATCCTGATAAGAGGGATTATTTTATTGATAAATTATCACAAGGGATAGCTACGATTGCAGCTGCATTTTATCCGAAAGAGGTAATTGTTCGGTTAAGCGATTTTAAAACCAATGAGTATGCCAATTTAATTGGGGGCAAGGACTTTGAGCCCCATGAGGAAAACCCTATGCTCGGTTTTCGAGGGGCTTCTAGGTACTATAGTGATTTGTACAAAGACGGATTTGCATTGGAATGTGCAGCTATTAAAAAAGTTCGTGAGGACATGGCCCTGAATAATCTAAAAGTAATGGTACCGTTTTGTAGAACTGTGGAGGAAGGTAAGCACGTATTGGCTATCATGGAAAAAAACGGATTAAAAAGAGGGGATAATGGACTTGAGGTTTATACCATGGTAGAGATACCAAGCAATGTGATTTTGGCTGAGAAGTTTGCAGCGATTTTTGATGGTTTCTCCATTGGCTCGAATGATTTGACCCAATTAACACTAGGAGTAGATCGTGACTCTGAAATCATGGGTAAATTATTTGATGAAAATGATGAAGCTGCTAAACAAATGATAGCTATGGCCATTAAGTCTGCCCGTAAAACCAATACCAAAATTGGCTTGTGCGGTCAAGCTCCTAGCGACTTCCCTGAATATGCTGCATTTTTGGTAGAACTGGGAATTGACAGTATTTCATTTAATCCAGATGCATTATTAAAGGGCATTGGAAATATTAACATGGCCGAAAGTAGCTTGACTTCAAAAAAGAACCTGCCGATCGTTGAATTAGCCAATTGAAAAGGAGATGAAGAAAATTATAACGCTTACGATGAACCCCGTGGTCGATAAAGACACCTCTGTCGCGGGTATTAAACCCAATACGAAGTTACGGTGTGTTTCGCCAGCTTATTACGCTGGTGGGGGAGGCATTAATGTATCTCGGGCCATTAAGAAACTAAGGGGAGAATCGCTTTGCATGTATATGGCAGGCGGACCCACAGGATCTCATTTACAAGAATTGGTCTCGAAAGAAAGTATAGACCAAGAAGTTATTTTAATTGAAGGGTGGACGCGTGACAACCTTTCCGTAACCGATACTATTACGAATTTACAGTACCGTTTCGGGGTTCCAGGACCAAATGTAAAAGAAAAGGAATGGCAACAGGTATTAACGCAATTGGAAGAGCATATACAAAAAGATGATTATTTAGTGGCCAGTGGTAAATTGCCCCCTGGAGTCCCTGCCGATTTTTATGTAAAAGTCTCAGAAATCACGAATAAAAAAGATGCGAAACTTGTTTTGGATACTTCCGGGGTGGCATTATTGCCTAGTATGAAGGCCAAAATTTACATGATGAAACCCAATTTGGGAGAGTTGAGCATTTTATGTGGAGTAGATTTTATTTCAGCTATTGAATTGGAATCTTTGTCAAAAAAGTTTTTGGAACAAAATAACTGTGAGGTGCTTGTAGTTTCCATGGGTCCTAAAGGCGCTCTATTGGCTACGAAAAATGTAATTGAACATATCCCGGCACCCGCCGTACTGCAAAAAAGCACCATTGGCGCAGGGGACAGTATGGTAGCGGGAATGGTCTTAAGTTTATTGAAAGGTAAATCCTTGAGTGAAATGGTAAAATATGGGGTTGCCTGTGGTACTGCGGCAACTATTCATCCTGGCACCCAGCTATGTAACAAAGAGGATGCAGATAACTTGTATGAATGGATAAATGCCAATACTGTTAAATTAAAGTTGCAATGACACATAATCCAATGCATCTTTGTGCCATACCTTCGTCAAAAAATAGCAAAAAAACACTAGGACTGATCTAGATCAGTTCATTAGAGAAAAATAGAGTATATATTTGCCTTATTATTGTTCATAAAAGTTCATTTGACATTCGAAAAACATACTTGTTATTCATGGGGAGTAATAAGGGTTTGTATATGAAGATATAAAAGATACTATTGCACTAGGTGATTTTTTTGTCGTGGCTTGGCAACAAGTTCGGAGATTAAACTGCCATAAGTGTTTATTAGGCAGAATGTATATCTTCTGGAAACCGGGACACGGGGGTGTGCCGGTTTCTTTTAAAAAATTAAAAGGTATTGATTTTTATTGTCGCGAGACCGTATAGATCATAGTTAGGAACTCAATGTAGTCATTTGCAAAAAATTAATTGGTTAAGTTGTTTTAGCGATAATGTGATTTAAAGAATTGTTTGATTGTTTGATGAATATGATTTCTTAATAGGAAACGGGTACGCTTAGCGTACCCGTTTCTGTTTTGTATCTTATCAAAGTTCATCTTAAATTACATAAAATGGAGTATTATTTCAACAAAACACTTACGAATTTGTCTTTTAACGAGGTAGTTGACAAAACAACTCAGGCCCTAAAGGAAGAGGGCTTCGGCATACTCACCGAAATAGATATCAAAACTACTTTGAAAAATAAATTGGATGTCGATTTCCCTAATTATAAAATCCTTGGAGCTTGTAATCCAGCCTTTGCCCATAAGGCCTTATTGGCCGAAAATAAAATTGGGACCATGTTGCCCTGTAATGTAATTGTCCGGGAAACTGAAAATGGCAGTATTGAAGTTGCTGCAGTAGACCCTATTGCCTCTATGATCAGTGTCAAGAATGAAGATCTTGGTGAAATAGCCGATGAGGTTCGAAATAAGTTGAAAAAAGCGGTTGATAGCTTGTAGCGTTAAATGACCGCAATAATAATAGGTTGTTTTCTATCCATTATTATTGGGCATTAGCTGACCAAAATCATTACATCCTTTTGTTTGCAATTGTATTTTTATAGATAGTAAAATACAATTATATTACTCATGGATATACTTCAGAAAGATAATTTAATCTCGTTGGATGTTAACCTTCCCATCTGGGAGCGCTTTTTTACCATCGCTCCTTTGGTGGTTATTGGCACCAAAGAAAATGAGGGGTATGATCTTGCACCAAAACATATGGCCACACCTTTAGGGTTTGGCAATTATTTTGGTTTCGTCTGTACGCCCAGGCATGGCACATATCACAATGTGAAGGCAAGCAAGGAATTTTCGGTCAGTTTTCCAAGGCCAAACCAGATAGTAGCGACCTCCTTAAGCTCATCGCCACGTTCCAAACAGATTTCGAAATCACTGGGAATTATCGAGGCGTTGCGAATCGTCAAGGCAACCACAATGGATGTGCCAATGATAAAGGATGCTTATTTGTACTTTGAATGTGAACTATTCAAAGTAATCGATGGTTTTGATGATTATAGTATCATTACCGGCACGATAAAAGCAGTACATGTACACAAGGATTATCTAAGGGTATCTGAACAGGATGAACAGGAACAGCTGCATGAAAATCCACTGCTGGCCTATATTGCTACAGGACGTTTTGCAAAAATCTCTGACACCTACAGTTTCCCATTTCCCAAAGACTTTAAAAGATGATTGCTATGACCACAAATATCGCAACAGAAATTTTAGCTTATTTCAAGGCAAGTAATAATAATATGGTCGAGTTCCTTGAAAATTTGATTCGCTATGAGTCTCCATCAAACAACCCTAATTCACAAAAGGCATTACTGGAATTCTTTGGAAATAAACTGAACTCGCTGGGGTATTTTACTTGCTATGTTCCTGGGAAAAAAACAGGTGGCTTTTTATATGCCAGACCACAAAATAGGGATAGAAAAAAGCCATTACAGTTATTATTGGGCCATTGTGACACCGTATGGGAAAAGAATACATTGCTAAAGATGCCAATTTCCAAAAATGATGGCAAGATGACCGGTCCTGGGGTTTATGACATGAAGGCAGGACTAACTCAACTAATATTTTCACTTCAGGCAATTCATGAAATGTCGTTGCAATCTTATCTTTCTCCTATAATCTTGATCAATTCTGATGAGGAAATTGGTAGTAGGGAATCACGGCATATTATCAAGCGGCTTGCAAAAATTGCTGAACGAGCATTTGTAATGGAGCCTCCTTTGGGCCTTGAAGGAAAATTGAAAACCGCTCGTAAAGGCCTAGGACGTTTTACCATAACGGTTATAGGAAAGGCTGCACATGCCGGTTTAGATCCAGGAAAAGGGATTAATGCCATTGTTGAACTTTCCCACCAAGTACAACGATTGTTCGCTATGAACGATTTTGATAAGGGGATAACGGTAAACGTGGGCACCATACAAGGAGGTATTTCCCCAAACGTAGTAGCACCTGAGAGTAATGCTGTGGTCGATGTTAGAGTGCTAAATAAAGAAGATGGGGAATTTATAACTGAACAGATTTATGGTTTACAACCAACCATAAGCGATGTGGAAATTAAGGTTGAAGGAGGAATTGGACGACCGCCTATGGAGCGTACAGCCCGAAACCAGAAACTATGGCAACTTGCTAAAACGAAAGCCTTGCTATTAGATTTGGACTTGCAGGAAGCGACCGCAGGCGGTGGCTCTGATGGCAATACTACAAGTGCATACACCGCCACTTTGGATGGTCTTGGTACCACGGGCGATGGGGCACATGCACTTCATGAGTTTATTTTTTTGGATCAGTTCTTAGAAAGAACAGCCTTACTAACCTTATTACTATTGTCAGATTCATTGGATAATTAAAGAAATATAATCATGAACCATAAATACATATTTACATCCTTGACTCGAATCTCCGATTTGGCCGAGAAAGAATTTCAATTGAAAAAATTGCAAAGGAAACAATGGGCAACTGGGGATTATGTGGTTTGCGAAATAGTGAATGCCGGGAGTGAAACTTTGAAGTTGGAATTGCCGAATGGAAGAATGCGTGGGGTAATCGGAGGGGAGACCATTGTTGGAGCCTTAGGGGAACGCTTTGCTACTTTGGAAGCCACGGGAACCTGGAGGAATGTAGAAGACGATCTAAGAATGACTGTCTTGACCGGAGCCGGACTTTTAGGAAAAATGACATCCAAATCGGTTTTTATACCCCAAATGACGAAAGTGGTTTATTTGGGCCATGCATTTAGAGGTAATAAAAAACTGACTATGGAGAGTTTTGTTAAGCCCATACTTACACTTTCTTATAAAACACCCATAGTGCTGTTTGTAGGCACATCAATGTCGGCTGGTAAGACAACATCGGCAAGAATTGTCACCAATATATTCAAGCAAGCAGGTCATAAGGTAGTAGGGGCGAAACTTACAGGTGCGGGAAGGTATAAAGATATTTTGGCTATAAAGGATGTTGGCGCTGACGCTATCTATGATTTTGTTGATGTGGGCTTGCCTTCTTCTATTTGTCCAAAGGAAGAATTCCAAGAAAAATTAACACAACTATTAAGTAGAATTGAATTGCAAAAAGCTGATGTCGCCATTATTGAAATTGGCGCTTCACCTTTGGAACCCTATAACGGGGATATAGCAATAGAGACTCTTAGAGAGCATATTAAATGTATCGTCCTCAGTGCTTCTGACCCTTATGCCGTTCATGGGCTAATGAAGGCTTTTGATATTGTACCTAATATTGTAACCGGCGTTGCCAGTAATACATTAGGAGGAAAAAGATTGGTTGAGCAACTTTGTAAGGTTAAGAGCTTAAATCTAATTGATTCTACTACCACAAAAGAATTGATTCAAATCCTTACGTCCACAACAGGCTTTGTTTTATAAAG
>RCND010001021.1_pt1 | contig 15882 bp, 19 predicted proteins | sample 2041351 | NCBI WGS metagenome assembly RCND01 (sample SAMN09708230, study PRJNA481090) | Marine sediment metagenome, whole genome shotgun sequencing project. | biome: marine sediment; feature: ocean; material: sediment; isolation source: Sewage treatment plant 12B marine sediment (STP12B) ... | reverse complement strand
GGTTTTCAAGAAGCGGTAGTATCCAGAGTATCGTCGATCGAACTGCCTATTGGCTTCCGGAAACAGGAACTCTGAATATCTCGAGAATTCTTTTAACGGTATCGGGGATATTTATAAACTCAACCATTGAACCAGCTTGAATAAAACGATTCCTTGTAATGAGGAGTTCAGTCAGAGAATCAAAATCGATGGCAGTTACCTGTGATAGATCCACTTCCAGGATTTCGACACCTGATTCCCATTTCTCGTCGAGGATTTCCCTGATATTCAGTCGCTTCTCATCAGTTCTGAGATCCCCGCTCAATGCGATGCTTTCTCTGCGTTCCACCGCTTCCTCCACATAATTCCAATAATTATACCATCGGCTGGATTGTGAACAAATGATCGCCTTTCCACACCATTTTCTCTCTCATACTGAGTATTACCAACATATGTATAGTGGTTTTCCGTCGCCCGGATAACCAAAGTCTGTTTTCTGTCTCCCTTTGATTGACGATAGAAATCCCTGACGCTACGATGGGGATGAGTGGGAAATTGTGGGGATAAGTAGGAAAATGTGGGATTAATCGGAATCTGGGGACAATTCAATGTCACAATCGATGACAAAGGACGCATGTCTCTGCCCGCGAAGATTCGCGGGAAGATTCAGGATGATACTCTGATACTCACAAAAGGGGCAGAGAAATGTCTCTGGCTCTACCTCCCCGAAGAATGGGATCAAGTCTCCAAACAGTTAATTGGAGGATCTTCGGTTTTCACACTCAATACCCAGGATGTTCTACGCAGATTCATAGCCCCGGCAGAGGAAGTTACCCTCGACAAGGCCGGCAGAGTTAAACTTTCTCCGTCCCTCATGAAATCGATGGATTTAAATCGGGACTGCTACCTGCTTGGAATGGGTGAAAGATTGGAAATATGGGACGAGACCGTCTACGAGCGTTTTGAAGAGGAACGTTCCGCCGAGGTGAAACAGACCTGGGAGGGTCTCGGCGGCTCGGAGGCGGCCTCGTGATTCCCATTCATGTATCGGTAATGGCTGACGAAGTTATGACTCAACTTGTACCACCGAAACCCGACGCCCTCATCATTGACGGGACTTTGGGGGAGGGTGGTCATTCTCTTCGATTCCTCGAGGCATACCCCGAGTGCCGGGTGGTCGGTATCGACGCTGATGCGGTGATGGGACAACGTGCCGCCGAAAGGCTGGCAGCCTGGGAAGACCGTTTCGAATTGAGAGTGGGCTGGACCGATGAAGTCCTGGCCGATTGGAACGAATCTGCACCGGATCTGATCCTTATGGACCTCGGTATCTCGACTTTTCATTACAATGGCAGCGGCAGGGGTTTCTCGTTTAAATCAGGAGAGCCTCTTGATATGCGTCTTGAGATGAATGGCGATGGAGATGCCGCAGAACTTGTAAACACCCTTCGCGAAGAAGACCTTGCTAACCTGATTTATAAATATGGCGAAGAACGGTTCAGTCGAAGGATTGCCCGAAGGATAGTCGAAGAGCGAAAACTGTCCCCGATTGAAGACAGCTCCAGGCTCGCGGCAATCGTGGCAAAAGCGATGCCGGCCAAAGCCAGGCATGGTCGCATCCATGCAGCAACCAGAACCTTTCAGGCCCTTCGTATAGCGGTAAACGGTGAATTGGACAGGCTCGGGCGATTGTTGGAAACAGCTCCCGGTCTTTTGTCTCCCGGCGGACGCCTTGGGATTATCAGTTTCCACTCTTTGGAAGACCGGTTGGTTAAACAAGCCTTCCGATCCAGGGATATCAGATTCGGCGGAACATATAATGTTCTTACCCGTAAACCTCTAGTTCCCACCGAGGAAGAATGCCGATCAAATCCGCCATCCCGAAGTGCTAAATTTCGTGTTCTTGAAGCCATAGCCACCGAGGCAGCCTCATGAGGCGGGTACTGGTTTCTCTTGCGATAATCAGTATCCCGGTCTTGATGATGCTGCAGGTACTCCAGGGCTTCCGCTATACGGTCGCTATTGAAGAAATGGACGGACTCGAAACGGTACAACAGGACAGGCTGGAAGAGAATAAGCGAATCCTCGCTGGTATCGCGGTTTATGACGCACCGACCCGTATTTATCAGGTGGGAGAGGAATCCCTGGGACTGACTGAAGCGGACCCGAAGAATGTTCTGCAGGTGATATTCCCGGACGAAACGGGAGAAAACCGGTGAATGCTGCCAGTGTCGCGTCAATTACCAATGGCCGGCTTCAAGGCAGTCCCTTCGCTGAGATCCTTCGTGGTCGAGCGGATTCTCGGCTCTGCAGGCCCGGGGATCTATACGTAGCGTTACCCGGTGAGAATACAGATGGAAGTTTGTTTGCCGCCCAGGCATGGGCGTCCGGTGCCGAAGTGGTTCTGGCTGATAAATCTAAAGATCTTCCGTTGCCTGACAATGGTAAAGCATTGATTACCGTGGCAGATCCGCTTGCAGCTCTGCACGAACTGTCACGAAAATGTCGTCTTGAAATGCGAAACCTTAAGGTTGTCGGAATCACCGGCAGTAATGGAAAAACTACAACTAAAGAAATTCTGGCTGCGATACTCACGGATTGGAAGAAAGAAGCGATTCTTGTAACCGAGGGCAATTACAATTCAGACATTGGTCTTCCTCTGACGATGCTCAGTCTCCGGCCCGGGCACGAAATGGCCGTGCTGGAAATGGGAATGAACAGGATCGGCGAAATGGCACTTCTTGCTGAAATAGCTCGACCCGATATTGCTGTCATAACCAACATAGGTAGTGCTCACGTGGGAATGCTCGGTTCCAGGGAAGCTCTTGCGGTTGAGAAACGAGCCGTATTCAGATATGCCGGACCAGAATCTGTGGCTGTCGTCGGGTGTAATGAGGTCTGGAGAGATTTTCTATTGGAAGGCTTCCCCGGCAAAGTTCGCCAGTTTGGCGAATGGGGGAGCGGAGGATGGGAATCTCACACAGATGTAGGGATTGATGGCCACCTCATGGTGCGTTATGGGAAAGAAATCCGCTTCAAGCTGCCAGGTGCTCATAACCTGCAGAATGCAATGGCAGCTGTTGAGGCTGCGCTGGAGCTTGACGTTCCTGAAGAGTCGATCGTCAATGGACTAAACAGCGTGGTTCCTCTTTTCGGTCGATCTGAAATAATAAACGGCGCCGTAACTGTAATCAGGGACTGTTATAACGCAAATCCTGAATCGTTGAATGCGGCACTTGAACTGTTCTCGTCAATGGCGGCTGGAGGTCGCAGAATTCTTGTCCTTGGTGAATTGCTGGAATTGGGGAATGAGACGGAAGAAGCGCTTCGGCAGGCCGGGGGAGCGGCCGCCGCAGTACAGCCTGATTCCATCTTTTTATTCGGCAGTTCTCTGGAAGTTTTGAAGAATGCAGCTCTTATCGCCGGATATCAAGGAGAAATCCGGCTCTTTACCGAGATTGAGTCGCTTGAGTCGGCACTTTCTTTGTACATGGAACCCGGTGACCTTGTGTTGCTGAAAGGTTCCAGGGGATCTGCTCTCGAACGATTGGACAAAGTAATAGGGGAGGTCAGTTCCGGGTAACCGAATAGAACTGGGAGGGGTGATGATAAAAGCAATTCTCTATCCTTTGGTGGATTACGCCAAAGCGTTTAATATATTTCAATATATCAGCTTCCGTTCTGCCTACGCAGCAGTGACGGCTCTGCTGATTTCATTCCTCCTGGGCCCCTGGGTAATCCGGAAACTGGCTCAACTCAAGCTTGGACAGGAAGTCAGGTTAGATGGTCCCAAATCCCATCTTTCCAAAGCAGGAACCCCCACAATGGGTGGAACGCTGATTATCATCGCCTTTCTTGTATCCATTCTTTTATGGCAGGAACTTTCGACTATTTACACCTGGATTGTGTTGTTAACAGCTCTGGGATTCGGTGCATTGGGATTCACAGATGATTTTCTGAAGATTACCAAGAAGAATTCCGACGGTCTGCGGTCCAGTGTCAAGTTTGCGGGTCAGGTGGTTGTATCGCTGGTGGTGATGTTGATCATCTACGCCTTTCGTAATGAACAGACGACACTCCTCTATATCCCATTCTTGAAAAGTGCAGTCCTGGACCTCGGTATTTTTTACATCCCCTTCGGGATGCTCATGATTGTCGGAATGTCCAATGCTGTAAATCTCACCGACGGTTTGGATGGACTAGCCACCGGGCTGACAGTTATCGCCCTTCTTGCATTGACACTTCTCGCATATCTGACCGGCCACTCGGAATTCGCCCGATACCTTTTTATCCCATTTCTTTCAGGTGCCGGAGAACTCACAATAAGCGCAACAGCGCTCCTTGGAGCCTGTATAGGGTTTCTCTGGTTTAATTCACATCCAGCGGAAGTGATGATGGGCGACACCGGCAGTTTAACTCTGGGCGGGCTGATGGCTGTTTTTTCACTTCTGCTGAAAAAGGAAATCCTGTTGCTGATTATCGGTGGTGTTTTCGTAATGGAGACCCTTTCCGTCATTATTCAGGTTCTTAATTTCAAGCGGACCGGTCGCCGGGTATTCAAGATGGCGCCCTTACATCACCATTTTGAGCTTTCAGGATGGGCGGAGAGTAAAGTTGTTACCCGTTTTTGGATTCTGGGGGGCATGTTTGCCATCCTTGGACTCAGTACATTGAAGATTCAATAGGAGATTATTGTGCGGATCGGGGTTTTTAAAGCAGATCGTCTCGGCGGTAACGAACCGATGAACGGCATGGTAGCCGTTCAGGTTCTGCTTGCTGGTATCGGCGCTGTTGTTCTCTTCTCCGCATCCTGGTATTTCGCCCGAACCGTTTTCGGCGATCCGTTCCGGATCTGGCGAAGGCAGATTGTCTGGATGGTGTTGGGTTGTGCCTCAGCCTGGGGGGCAAGCAGGATCCCGAAGGCATGGATTCGAAAATCCGTACCATACCTTGTCTGGATCGCCTTGATTCTGAATCTGCTCACCTACGTACCGGGCGTCGGGTATACCTCCGGTGGTGCACGGCGCTGGATTGAGGCTTTTGGTTTAACATTTCAGCCCTCCGAGCTGACCCGGGTTGCGCTGGTCCTTTACCTTGCAAGGATGCTTGAAAAAAACGAAGGCCGTCTCAGTAATTTCCGTGACGGGCTTCTGCCATCTCTTCTTGTTGTTTCAGTACTGATTCTAACAGTCTATTTCCAAAACGATTTCTCCACCGCTGCATACCTGCTGCTTCTGTCATTAGGACTGTTCTTTGCTGCTGGTGTGTCTCGGGCTGCTATCGGAATATCCATAGTCGCCGCTATCCTTTCGGCAGCAACAATGCTTCTTGCCAAACCGTACCGTCTTGAACGTCTGAAATATTGGTTCAGACCGGCAGACGATCCGTCCGGAGCCGGATATCAGTTATTGAAAGCCAGGGCGGCGCTGGAGCGTGGTGGTTTCTGGGGACAGGGTCTTGGACGGGGGGAAGTGAAATTGGGCGGCCTTCCAGCGGCACATTCTGATTTCGTCATCGCTGTCGCTGGTGAAGAAATGGGATTTATCGGTGTGTTATTCATACTGTTACTCTTCGCTGTTTTTGCTGTTAAGGGTTGGCTGATCGCAGAAAAGGCTTCCGATGCGTTCTCCCGCTGGGCCATCTTCGGACTTGTATCCGCAATTTTCTGGCAGGCGCTGATAAACTTCGCCGTCGTGTCAGGTCTGCTGCCTGCAACCGGTATTCCTTTGCCGCTCTTTTCCGCCGGCGGATCAGCAGCATTTATGACGCTGGTAATATTCGGGCTTATCTATAATCTTTCGGAGGCGGGAAAATGACCGTAGTAAGGAAGATGAAACCCGGCCGGGTAGTGGCAATCTCTATTGTAGGTATTCTGATGATAGTTCTGATGGCAGAATTGCTTTGGAATCTCGCTATCGCGCCACGGCTGATAATCAGAAAAATCACTTTGGAAAGCGACTTGGGACTCACCGATAGTCAGATTCTCGAGATGTTGAACATCGAGGGAGAAACCTGGGCATCCCTTGAAGAGTCAGTGTTGATGAATCGTCTTGAAGCTTATCCGGTTGTCCGGAAGGCACAGGTAGTTAAGGTGTTTCCCGATACCCTCAGGCTTTTTGTCTATCGTCGCCGTCCGCTGGCTGTTGCCCTTTTCGACGGCGGATCAAAGCCGATTCCTGCTGTATTTGATGAAGAAGGATATGCGGTTCAGGTTGGAGTCGGTTCGGGCTCTCTCGATCTCCCGATTTTATCGGGACCCCGTTTCTCAGAGCCTGCACTTGGTGCAAGAATGCCCGAATCAATACAAGTTATTCTTGGAGACTTATCGAAACTCAGAGACGATGACCCAAAACTCTTTGCTCTGGTTTCCGAAATTGAAATAGTTCCCCATGGGACCGAAGGTTACGATCTGAAATTGTACATGAACCATATACCGATCCCGATTTTAGTCGATCGAAATTTGACTGCCGAATCGATTCGTCAGGCTGTTCTGGTCCTCGATGTTCTCGCATCAGGCAGCGCCGGGCGGGTAGAGGAAGCTGATATGCGAGGCGGACATGTTGTGTTTCGCACTGTGGAGGAAAGCTGAATGACCGACAGTGAAGTCATCGCCGGTCTGGATATCGGTACCGATCGTATCAGAGTGCTTGTTGCTGAATATGACAGTAAAGGCAAGCTTCTGGTTTCCGGGTGGGGTGAGAGCCGTTCCGATGGCATGCGAAAAGGCGTTGTGGTCAATATAGAAGCTGCCCGGGAAGCGGTTCTGAAGGCTGTTGAGTCGGCAGAACATGAAGCCGGCAGGACGGTTACCGAACTCTGGACAGCACTGGGCGGTGCGTCTGTGGACAGTTTGAACTCCCGGGGGGTTGTAGCTGTATCCGGTAAAAACCGGGAAATCGGTCAACCCGATGTTGAGAGAGTACTGGAAGCGGCCAGGGCCGTAGTTATTCCCATGGACAGGGATATTCTCCACGTGCTTCCTCAGGAATACATCATTGACGATCAGGGGGGAGTACGTAATCCGATGGATATGATCGGTGTACGCCTTGAAGCTGAAGTTCATATAGTCACCGCATCGGTGTCCGCAATCAGGAACATGGAGAAAGCTGTTGAACGGGCCGACTACAAGGTTGGCGACGTTGCCCTCGGCACATTGGCTGCGGCAAGAGCGTTGTTAAGTGAGGACGAAAAAGAAATGGGAGTTCTCCTGGTGGATATTGGAGCTTCTTCAACAGATTATATCCTGGTTCACGGCGGGGCACCGAGAATTACCGGATCCGTCCCGGTGGGCGGAGCCCAGGCGACCGGAGACCTGTCTATCATATTGAAGACCCCGATGGAATCAGCCGAACGGGTCAAGATTGAATCGGGGTGCTGCTGGGAGGCTCTTGCTGATGTCAACGAGCCGGTGATTATTCCTGGTATCGGCGGTCGGCCGCCTGTTCCGGTACCTGTTACTGAGCTTTGCAGAATACTCCAGCCGAGGATGCAGGAAATATTTCAGATGATCCGGTCGAAAATCGATAGGATGCCCGGTTCTACCCGTATGACCGGAGGTGTCGTACTCACCGGCGGCGGCGCTCTGCTGCCCGGACTGGCCGATGTAGCAGCTCAGGTTTTTGATCAGCCTGCGAGGGTCGGAACCCCTCGATCCTCAGTGAGTTGGCCCGAGCAATGCCGGGACTCCAGGTGGTCAACCGCCGCGGGTTTGATTTTGCTGGGGGATGCCGTCACGGCCAATGGTTATGACGGAGAAGATATAGCAAGAAACACAGAAACAGGCAATCCGTTCAAGGGATTGCTCAAATGGCTCGGTGAATTCTTTTAGTTGATGAATATATAACCCGGGGAGGGGTGACAATATGGATCTGGAAATCATGGATGAACGATTAGCTGGAAAAACCGTCATCAAAGTAATCGGCTGCGGAGGCGGCGGCAGCAATGCCGTGGCCCGGATGATACAGGTAGGTGTGCAGGGTGTCGATTTTATTGCCGCAAACACCGATCTACAGGCTCTGGAGTCATCGCTGGCCCCGACCAAGGTGCCTCTCGGGCGTCAGGTCACCGGCGGTCTGGGTGCCGGAGGGAAACCCGAGGTAGGAGAACAGGCCGCAGAAGAGGACAGGGAGACCGTCCAGAATGTCCTGAAAGGCGCCGACATGGTCTTCGTAACCGCCGGAATGGGTGGTGGAACCGGAACAGGCTCAGCCCCGGTGATTGCCCGGATTGCAAAGGAAATGGGCTGTCTTACAGTTGCCGTGGTTACCAGACCCTTCAGTTTTGAAAGGGAGCGGAAAATGGAGCTGGCTGATGCCGGCATCGACAGGCTCAGGGAGCATGTCGATACCCTCATTACCATCCCCAACGAGAATCTTCTCAAACTCGTTGATCGAAGAACCCCGATCAGAGAAGCCTTTCTGAAGGCAGACGATGTGCTCCGCATGGGTGTTCAGGGTATCTCAGATCTCATTACCAAGCGTGGTGAGATTAACATTGATTTCGCTGATGTTCGTACCGTAATGGAAGGACAGGGTGATGCACTCATGGGTATCGGGGAAGGGCAGGGTGATAATCGCGCTGTCGATGCCGCCACAATGGCTATCGAGAATCCCCTTTTGGATGAAGTCAACATTGAAGGCGCAAGAGGTTTACTCGTCAATGTTACCGGCGGTCCTGATTTTTCGTTGTTCGAATACAACGAAATTATGGATATTGTTTCGTCGAGAGTTGATTCCAGTGCAACCGTTATCGCCGGACAGGATACTGATGAAAATCTCGGCGACGAGGTGCGAGTCACTGTAATAGCCACCGGTTTCGGTGGTTCCATGGACCGGTCGAACAGGCATGAATCAGTTGCCGCTGAAAACAAACCCGATGGTGTACTTTCCTATGATGTGTGGAAAGGCCTTAGTGAAGGGCGCGGTCTGGCCGCATCGGCACCTCCGTCTCCGGCAATCACCGAAAATATCGGCGCATCAGTTGCATTATCAGGAACCCTCGGAGGCCTTCTGGATAACACAGACCATACAGACCTTCTGATTCCCACTGTTATGCGTGAAAAACGATTTGGAAGCGGGAGATAAGGTGGGCGGACAGAAACTGGCCGTTGAATACGAAGGTTACCTCCGCCATGAACTCAGGGTAGCTGAATCCACTTGCGGTACCTATGTCGCTGAAGCCAGGCGATTCGGCCAGTGGCTTGATGATTCATCCATTGACGCGGCAGATGTTCGCGGTGTCGATCTTGAATCTTATGTTGCAGGTCGGGGCGGGTCCTCCCCGCTGAGCGCCCGGACCATCTCACGTATTTTCAGTTCTCTTCGATCGTTTTTTGGATTTATGCGAACGGCTGGCTACCGTTCAGACGATCCTTCCCATGATGTTGAGCGACCGAAGATCGGGAAGCATTTGCCCGAAGTTCTTGAATTGAGTGAGGTCGAAAAAATTCTGGATTCCATCGATCTGGATTCCCCCTACGGTCTTCGTGACCGGACCTTGTTTGAACTGATTTATTCCTGCGGCCTCAGGGTAAGTGAAGCTGTTGAACTTGAATTATCCCAGATATTTATGAAAGAGGGATTGATACGGGTTCAGGGGAAAGGAAACAAAGAGCGTCTGGTGCCCCTCGGTGACGAAGTTGAACACTGGCTTCGGATGTATCTCCGTGAAGGACGCCCCCTGCTCCTCAAAGGTCCTTCTACCAATGATCGAGTTTTCCTCAACAACCGAGGTGAGGGCTTGAGCCGCAAAGGTATGTGGAAAAGGTTTCGCGGCATCACCGATCGTGCGGATGTCGGTGGAAAAATCCATACCCTCCGCCATTCTTTCGCCACCCATCTTCTGCGTGGCGGTGCCGACCTCCGGAGCGTCCAGGAACTCCTGGGACACGCGGATATCAGTACGACCCAGATCTACACCCATTTGAATCAGGACGATCTGGAACGGGCCCACAAGGCCTACCACCCCAGGGGATAGTGAGAAAATTATGAGACGAAACGGTTGGAAAGAAAGCAAATTAATCTCTGGCGCCACTAGCGCAGGTGCTTTTACCGGCCGTTTCATAATTCTGGTGGCCTTCGGTGGGGCTCTGCTGCTCAGTTCCTGCGGAGAATCCCGGAACAGAACCGACCTGGCCGCCCGCATGGCCGCAGAAGAAGGCAAGGCCGAAGATGATCAGCGGATTGCCGAACTCAAGGCTGATATCCGTGGAAGTGAAAAGCTTGTTGAGAAAACCATAGAAGCTGTCCGGGATGAGGGAACCTACTGGCGGCTCCTCGGCATGAAATATATGGATTACCGGATGTGGGGCCCGGCCATGGATGCCTTTGATAAAGCAGTTGCCATATACCCTGAGCATTCCGTCCTTCTTTACAACCGATCGATAAGTGCAGGCCAGATGGCCCTGTCTTCAGATACTCCTGAACTGAGAAACTCGTATCTGCTTCGGTCCGAAGCCGGCTATAGAAGAGCTCTGGCTATCGATCCGAAATATTCATCACCGATGTACGCCCTGGCGGCTCTGCTGGTTTTTGAAATGAACCGTCCCCGGGAAGCCGCTCCGCTTCTCGAGAATTTTCTGGAAATTGAAAGAAGCGATATTAATGCCCGTTTCCTGCTCGCCAGAGTTTACCTGGAAGCCGGGATGAAAGGGGATGCCCTGAATCTCTATGATGAGATTATTCGCATCGCCGGGAACACATCCGATGTCAGTAAAGCCGAAGACCTCTACAACCGTATTGCTGGAGGAAACTATGAATCATAATCCTCAGCTGCTGCTGGCCATAAATCGCCTCCCCGGGCACCGAGGATGGCTGAAAAACAGAATCTGGACCACCTGCCGGGATGAAAACGATCTCCCGGGAGCAGTGGCTGAATATCGGGCCTCAAGGCCCTCAAGATCGACATCTCCGATTCCGTCTCCCGGGCAGCTGCTTCGAGAGGCCGAGGCCGAAATACGCAGGCTGAATCGATACAACATCGCTTATCAGGTTCTGGGTGAAGCAGATTTTCCGGCTTCCCTCGCCCTGATTGATGATCCGCCGCTGGTTTTGTACCACAGAGGTACTCCTGTATTCGGCGGGAAACCGGGTGTTGCAATAGTAGGAACACGCCGACCGTCTCTCGCGGCACAGAGACAAGCTTATCAGCTCGGACTTGAATTTGCCTTTGCCGGGTATCCGGTGGTGTCGGGTCTTGCTTTCGGTATCGACCGATCTGCGCATGAGGGTTCGCTGGCCGGTTGCGGTACTACCTGGGCTATACTCGCCGGAGGTTTGGATCGCCCGAGCCCGATGGCGCACAGGCGCCTGGCGGCACAGATTCTGGATCGGGGCGGAGCTCTTATGGGTGAAATACCGCCAGGTACATTCCCGGCGAAATACGCCTTTCCAAGACGCAACCGTATCCTGAGCGGGCTATCCCGAGGGTGCATTGTTGTACAGGCTCCTGAGAAATCCGGAGCACTGATAACTGCCGATTTCGCTCTGGATCAGAACCGTGACCTCTACGTCGCGTCGTCCGGTTTGGTAGGAGCATCTTCCCGGGGTACCCGGAACCTTGAAGAACAGGGTGCTCCGGTAATACAAAATGCATCTGATGTAATGAGCGACTGGGGCAGATTCCTGGATATGCGTTCTGTTGATATCATCGCCGGCCCCGGTGGTGCCGAAGACCTGGCCCGGATGATGAAACAGGAACTGGACGGTCGGTTATACCGGCATATGGGAGGTTGGTTTGAGTATCGAGGCGCATGATTGGTTAGAACACCTGAGGGATGTGCGCCGGCTCTCCGACGCAACCATTCGCTCGTACCGCCGGGACCTGGCCGCCTGGTCAGCATTCCTGGCAGAGTATGAGATGTCGGAAGAAAATGCCGGACAGAGTGAAGCCCGGTCGTTTATGGCCCGGATGTCGACTCGGCATATGGCACCGGCAACGGTAAATCGCCGACTCTCAGCTCTCAAAGGTTATTATGAATGGCGGCGTCGAAGATTGCCGGGAACGGATAACCCGTTTGTCGGCTCAAGGACCGTCAAAAAGGGTCGACGCCTTCCGGGGTATCTCACCCATGAAGAAATCGAGACATTTCTGGATTTTACCGGAAATGGTTTTGCCGGACTTCGGGACCGAACGCTTTTCGAGCTCCTGTATTCAACAGGCTGTCGAGTCGGTGAAATATGCTCTCTCAATGTTTCTGATGTGGTTCGTCGGCAGGTAAGGGTTCGTGGTAAAGGTGATAGAGAGAGAATGGTATTTATCGGCGCCAGAGCCGCAGAGGTTCTTGATGAATATCTGCCTCACCGGCTTGAGCATTCAGCGGAAGATCCCGACAGCCGCCGTGCACTGATTCTTGACCTGCGGGGTGAAAGGCTGACCACCCGGGGGGTGTATTACCTTATCAGACGTTATGCCGCCCTGACCGGAATGGCAAAGAAGGTTACCCCCCACACCTTCCGTCACAGTTTCGCCACTCATGTGATGGATGAAGGTGCGGATATTCGAACCGTTCAGGAACTCCTGGGGCATGCGAGTCTTTCGACCACTCAGATCTATACACACACGGGGATTGAGAGAATTAAGCAGGTATACCGTTTATCTCATCCACACGCAAAGTCAACGGTAAATGCCGGAGGAAATGATGCCTGAAATAAAAGGAACCACGATAGTTGCAGTTCGTAAAAATGGTCAGGTGGCCATGGCCGGAGACGGTCAGGTAACCCTGGGCGAGTCAGTGATAATGAAAAGTAAGGCCCGGAAGGTCCGGCGGCTTTATAACGACAATGTCATCGTGGGTTTCGCCGGATCTACCGCCGACGCATTCACTCTGGAGGAACGCTTTGAAGGCAAACTGAAAGAATTTGCCGGAGATGTAACCCGTGCTGCAGTGGAGCTCGCCAAGGATTGGCGGTCCGACAGGATATTGCGGCGTCTCGAGGCCATGCTGTTGGTCGCCGATGCAAGCCGAACACTGTTATTAAGCGGAAACGGCGACGTTATCGAACCTGATGAAGGTGCAGTTGCCATCGGCAGCGGAGGCAATTATGCCTACGCAGCGGCCAAAGCTTTTCTGGACTCTTCAGATCTGGATGCAAAAACAATTGCTGAAAGATCGATACGAATTGCATCTGAAATATGTGTTTTCACAAATAACAACATAACCCTTGAGGTAATCGAAGATGAGTAAGCTCGACGGCCTGACTCCTCAGGAGATTGTCGATTCTCTCGACAATTACATTATTGGTCAGAATGCTGCCAAAAAATCGGTGGCGATTGCTCTGCGGAACCGGCAGCGCCGGGCCAAACTCCCTGACGATATCAGAGATGAAGTAGCGCCAAAGAATATACTGATGATCGGCCCTACCGGCGTGGGGAAGACAGAAATTGCCCGGCGTCTGGCCAAACTGTCCGGAGCCCCGTTTATCAAGGTTGAAGCTACAAAATTCACCGAAGTCGGTTATGTGGGCCGGGATGTTGAGTCGATGGTAAGAGATCTCATGGCCAAAGCTGTTGCTATGGTTAAGGATGAGATGAAAGCCGGCGTTGAAAAAGCAGCCAGAGAGGCGGCGGAAGAAGCTCTGCTTGACGTCCTCGTTCCCGGATCGGCTGCACCTCCTCCTGAAGGTGCCGATATCAAAACACCTGTGGAACCGGATCGGGGTCAGCATGCCAGGGAAGTTCTCAGAAAGAAGCTCCGTGACGGCGATCTTGATGACCGAATGGTGGAAATCTCCACCGGCGGCGGTCGTAAGCCTCATGTTGAGGTGGTCTCCGGTGCCGGTGTCGAGCAAATGGGATTTGACTTCGGAAATCTTGGTTCGATTTTCCAGGGACCGAAAAAGCCCCGAAAGGTAAAAGTTTCCCGGGCCAGAGAGCTGTTGGAAGCCGAACAGCAGGAAAAACTTATCGACGCTGAGAGTGCAATCGAAACTGCCCGGGACCGGGTTCAGAACGGCGGCATCATATTCATTGACGAAATTGACAAGATTGCGGTGAAAGAAGGCCGTTCCGGGGGAACTGATATATCCCGGGAAGGTGTTCAACGGGATATTCTGCCCATTGTCGAAGGTTCAACAGTCAATACCAAATTCGGGATGGTCGACACCGCTCATGTTCTGTTCATCGCCGCCGGTGCGTTCAATCTTTCGAAACCTTCGGATCTGATCCCTGAGCTCCAGGGTCGATTTCCGCTTCGAGTCGAACTGGAATCTCTCAACGCCGATGATTTCCGGGAAATACTGACTTCTCCCAGAAATGCTTTAACTCGGCAGTACATTGAACTGCTCGCCACCGAGGATGTCACGCTGATATTTGAGGCTGAAGCAGTTCAACGGCTCTCTGATATCGCGGCGGAAGTGAACTCTAGAACCGAAAATATCGGTGCACGTCGACTTCACACCGTCCTGGAACTTCTTCTTGAGGAGGTTTCTTTCAACGCTCCGGATCTTGCGGGTCAGACTGTCACCGTAACGACTGAATATGTAAATGAGCGATTGAACAAGATTGTTGAGGATCGGGATTTGTCCCGGTACATATTGTAGATGATCGGAACTCAGTGAGGGTTTGATATATGCCGAGAATGGAGAAGAGGGGACATCGACTGAACCTGGGGAGAGGTAAGGCGATGGAGATGAACCCCGGGAGGGAAAAATGTTAGAAAATACAAACTTTAATAAGTCTATCGATCTTCTTCAGCGGAATATGGCGGTATCCACTCTGCGTCGGGAGGTTATTGCAAATAACATCGCCAATGCAGAGACACCGAATTTCAAGCGTTCGGAAGTAAGCTTTGAAGCGGAGCTGAGCCGCGCTCTGGCTTCGGAAAAACTGGACAAGTCATTTGGCGTCGTTACTCATGAAAATCACATTCCTTTCAGAAGGACCGTCGACTATCAGACAGTCGGCCCCAGGATTTCTCTGGATTATCTAACGACTTCAAAGAATAACGGAAACAACGTTGACGTCGAGGTTGAGCTGATGAGCGCGACTGAAAATCAGATGATGTACGAACTGATGACCAAAGCAACCAGTCATCAATTCCGTCAGATCAACATTGTACTCAGGTAGAGGGGGGATTTAAGGCTATGGGTTTGTTTACAACTATTAATACAGCGGCTTCGGGATTAACCGCCGAGAGACTTCGTCTTGATGTCATCTCAGACAATATTGCTAATGCCAATACAACCCGGACAGCTGAAGGCGGACCGTTCCGGCGCAGCCGGGTCGTATTCCGTCCGAGAGTTGATCAGCCGTATTGGAGAAGTCCGTTTCTCCCGGAATCATTGCAGAACAAAATCGGGGCCGGTGTTCGTGTATCCTCAATTGAAAAGGATATGGACAGCGAGCTGGTGCTTAAATGGGATCCCACGCATCCGGACGCTATTAAAACCGGACCCAAGACCGGCTACGTCGAGCTTCCGAACGTCAATGTTGTTACCGAGATGGTTGATATGATATCGGCCTCCCGTGCCTATGAAGCAAATGTTGCCATTATGGACGGCTCCAAGAGCATGTTCCGGAAGGCCCTCGAGATAGGAGCTTAGTCATGAGTATCATTGATACAAACAACGTTATCGGTCATGTCGTCGAAATGGCGAAAACCAATGCCGGGCATCTTGACAGCAATGGACAAAAGGGGTTGTCGGTCGGGGAGGATCGGAACGGCTTCGGGAACCTCGTTGCGGACGCTATCGGGCGGGTATCGGATCTGCAGGTGAACGCGGATCAGCTTTTCGAACGGATGATAACCAATCCGGATGAGGTTGAACCTCATGATGTTACGATAGCAATGGCACAAGCCGAATTGAGTTTGAATCTTACGAAAGCGATAGTGGATCGCGCTGTGAAGGCCTACAACGACATCACAGCAATGAGATAGTAATAAATAGCCTGCGAAACCGAAAGGTT
>RCND010001020.1_pt1 | contig 15882 bp, 14 predicted proteins | sample 2041351 | NCBI WGS metagenome assembly RCND01 (sample SAMN09708230, study PRJNA481090) | Marine sediment metagenome, whole genome shotgun sequencing project. | biome: marine sediment; feature: ocean; material: sediment; isolation source: Sewage treatment plant 12B marine sediment (STP12B) ... | reverse complement strand
TAATTTGTACTGGTCACTTTTTGGACACCACTATTTCAAAAAAGTCTTGTTTGGAACTAAAAATTGAATTATTTTTAAGCTTCGGAGAATCCCTGACTCTCCGCAATAACCTTTGGGTTATTTTAGTAAAAGGATTGATCAGTAATTTTCAAGGTATTATAGATTTTACAATTTATTTTGAAGCTCTGTTCAACTCCTGGTTATTTGTTTAATTATTTAGGAGCGCTGTAAAATGGCAGAGCGAAAAGAAGGAACCGTAAAATGGTTCAACAATTCTAAAGGGTATGGTTTTATTCAACAACAAGATGGTGAAGATTTATTTGTTCACTTTAAATCCATTGTAGCTGATGGCTTTAAAACTCTTGAAGAAGGTCAAAAAGTTGAATTTGAAATTGGTGAAGGTCAAAAAGGTCCTCAAGCCCTTGAAGTAAAACTCGTTTAATCTATTTCTAATTTTAACGGTTAAATCCAGCATTTTTGCTGGATTTTTTTTATCATGCTCCACTAATTTTTGATTTTATTAATATAAAAAAAAATCTCACAAATTTTATATTCCTGCCGATAATCCATTATGTAATGAATACAAAAAGTTTTACAATTAATAGCGAATATAAAAATGTTAGTTCCGTCTGTTTTATTACTAAAACATTCTGCGAAGAGAACTATCTAAACGAAGAAAAGATCAAAGAAATTGAACTAAGTCTTGCCGAAGCTCTTAACAATATTATTAAACATGCCTATAAAGGAGATCAAGCAAATAAAATTGAAGTTAACATGCAAATCGAAGAATCGAAATTTAAAGTTGTTTTCACTGATTATGGTTTGCCAAGAAAAAATATAGGTAAACCAGTTTTGGAATTTGACCCTAATGATATTGATAGTTTACCAGAAGGCGGAATGGGTCTTTTTATTATTGAGCAACTTATGGATGAGAATATTTATTACCGCGATGGAGAAAAAAATACCTTCACACTTATCAAAAATATCAGTTAAATTGACTTTAATATTTTTAAAATCAATCAAATCTAAATGTTTCGCAAAATTTTTTATTTACTCTTAATATTTTCCTTCTCTTTTATTATTGCCCAAGAAACTTCCACAAGTGAAGCATTTAAGAAAAGCGGATTTAGCCAGAAAACTCCTCTTATTAAACCAAAATATCCATCTTATAGCTTAGCTGTGACATATGTTTTAACAGAAAAAGCAAAAACTGGAGATCCATTTGCTCAGCATGAATTAGGAATAAGATATATTCTTGGGATAGGCGTGCCAATAGATACAGTTGAAGCAGCTTATTGGATCGGGAAAGCGGCATCCAAGAATTTACCTGCCGCAAACTTTAACTATGGCATTATGCTTAATAGCGGAATTGGTGTTGCATGGAATCCTTTTTTAGCATTTAATAATTTTAAGGTTGCTGCAGAAAGCGGCATGGAGCAAGGGCAATATGTGTATGGACTAATGCACACTGATAATTTAATTGTGAATAAGAACTTAAAAACAGCTCAGCAATGGCTTGAGAAATCTGCAGAGAGAGGATTTGAAGAGGCAAAAAAAGTTCTCAAAGAATTTGGTAAACAAGGATTGATTTTTTCTAAGGATTCTTCCTTAACTAGTGATATTGAAACTGAAAACGATAATACAAATTCAATTTATTCTTCCTTTATTTCAAGTGATTATGAATTAGATTTCTATAATTTTTCAGAAGACTCACTATCCGATACCGAAGAAAAGGAATTACTCAATAATCTACTTAGTTCAAAAGGTAATGAGCTAAAAGAGGCTCTGAAAATAAATGATACTGAAGAATTTATGAAGCTTAAAGATACTACTGCTCTCAATATTATAGATTTTGCAGTTAGTAAAGGAAGCCCCGAAGCACTCCTGATAAAAGCAAGACTTTATGAGCACGGGATTGGAGTAAAGAAAAATTATGTTTTAGCTTCTTCAAATTATTTAAAGGCTTTTAGACTCGGTTCCTATAAAGCAGCAGAATCTTTATTAAAGATTTCACAGAAGATAATGTTTTACGATGAATTGGAAAAACAAATCAAAGCTAATAATCCTAATGCAATGTATGTTTGGGCGGGACTAATAGCATTAGGACTCGACTATTCATTAACAGAAAAACAAGCTTTTGAACTTTTGAAAAAAGCTGAAAAACAGAACCATATTAATTCGATAATTGAGCTAGGTTTAGCATATTATTCCGGTTCATTGGTTCAAAAAGATTCCCTGAAAGCTCTTGAATATTTTGAAACTGCTGCAAACCTTGGCAGTAGCGAAGCGAAAGTAAGATTAGCATTTATCAATATTCAGTCCTCCAATAATTCAACACAGGTTGATGAATTAGAAGTTTTGCAAACTTATTCAAAAAATGGCTCGGTTTTAGCCGAAGCTGCTTTAGCATATTGTTATGAAAATGGTATTGCTGTAAAAATGAACAAAGCAAAAGCTTCGAGGCTGTACCGACAAGCTGCTCAAAGAGGAAATGAAGCTGCTTACAACTCTCTACGTAATATGTATGATAAGCTCCGTCCCGATGAAGAGGAATTTAAAATTTATCTCTAATTTCTCACACTAATTCACGTTAATATTCACACCGTTTATCTTATTTGCTAAAAATTAAGATTATTTAATCCTCCATAAAATAATTCGATAATTATTTATCGCATTAGGGAAAATAAGATGAAAGTATATTTACAAAAACTAATCGTCATTGCATTTATTTTGGGAACAATTCCCAATTTCTATGCTCAGGTTGAAGAAGATTCTGTTGCCACTGAACTCGATGAGCTTCTGAATATTAGTGTTGAGGAAGAAGAGTATGTGAGTTCAGCGTCAAAATATGATCAAACACCGGAAGAAGCACCTTCTTCAATAAGCATAATAACTGCAAAAGATATTCAAGCTTTTGGATATCAAACTTTAACTGATTTATTAAACGCTCAAAGAGGGTTTTACTACAGCAATGATAGATCTGCTGATCAAATTGGTGTAAGGGGATTTGGCAGAAGTTCGGACCGTAACAATAGAATTTTGCTTTTGCTGGATGGTCATCGACTAAATCCTTACCAAGTTGATTATGCTCCAATTGGACAAGTAACCGGTTTTAATTTAGCTAATTTTGAAAGAATTGAAATTGTGAGAGGTCCCGGCTCTACACTTTATGGTAATAATGCGATACATGGTGTGATAAATATGATTACCAAAAAGGATATGGATAGTTTTATTCCAATCCTTAATCTAAAATATGGATCATTTAATAAAAAATATTTAAGTCTACGAACATCAACACAAGTATCAGAGGATTTTTCTTTTTCTGTTCTTGGCAACTATTATAATGAAGATGGAGAAGATCTTTACTTTAGTGAATTTGACACACCTGAAAATAATTACGGAATTGTAAATAATCAAAACGGAATGAAATATAATGGAGTTATAGCAGCAATAAACTACAAAGATTTTAAATTGAGTGGAATGATCAAGGATACCGAGCAACAATTACCTACCGCACCTTATAGCACAAAGTTTAATGAAAAACAATCACAATATGGTGAGACGCAATTTTTGGATTTTAGTTGGTCGCCGCAACTATCTTATAATAAATTTTTGATTTTCAATTTATCTTATGATCATCATGAATATGGAAGTAAGCTGCCATTCAGATTTATCACTAATCCAATAGAATTTGTAGGTAAATCTAGTACTATTGGTGCTGATGTGCAATACATTTGGGATTTTTTGCCAAACAACAGATTAATCACAGGTGTTGAATATCAAGATAATTTTAATTCATCATACAAATATTTTACTGGGGATGTTTTATTTGTTAATGATAAATGGTCTTACAAGCTATTTTCGATCTTTTTCCAAAATGAATTTCAGTATAATGCTGATCTGTCCATATATTTTGGTTTAAGAAGGGATGACTTTGTAAATCAGGAAGTTTCATACAATCCTAGAGCTGGAATAGTATATTCACCTTTTAAAGATCACACTTTAAAATTACTATATGGTAGAAGTTTTAGAGCCCCAAATTTAGTAGAAAAAAATTTAGAAGAACCTAATATTGTCGGAGTGAAAAAAAATGAATCGTTGAAATCCGAATTTATTAATACCTACGAGTTAATTTGGAATTACAAAATTTCGGATAACTTCACTTCTAATCTATCCTTTTATCACTATAAACTCTCTAATCTAATTGACCAAGTTGAAGATCCCATTGATGATTTATTGCAGTATGTAAATATTGGAGAAGTGACAGCTGATGGACTGGAGGCTGAGCTAAACTATTCTTTCAAGAATGGGTCTAGTTATTTTAGATACTCTTATCAATCAGCAGAAGATAAGGCCGGAGGAAAGCTGACTAATTCTCCAGAGCATTTATTGAAGTTTGGATTAAACTCAAAATTATTCAGTATTCTAAATGGTTCAATTGGGTTTAATTATGAAACCAAACGTAAAACAATATTTAATGGGTTCACAGAACCAATATTTTTAGGAAATGCTAATTTTTATACCGATAGAATTTTAGAATATTTCTCAATTTCACTTGCCGTTAATAATATTTTTAATCAAACAATAAAACATCCGGGAGGTTTTGAACTAGTACAAAGATCAATAATTCAGCCGTATAGAAATTATTTATTTAGTATAAGTGTTGAATTTTAGTGAAAATTAAAGTTAATGAAGATTAAAAGAACACATATTATCAAGTTCATTTTAGCTATTACATTGTTCACTTCGACTTTATCGATGGGGCAAAGAGTAAAAGCACCAATTGACTTACAGTTGAGGGTAATACCAAAAATTTTATTGCTGGAGAAAAATTTAGCACTCAGTAATGATAAATACTTTAAGATATCGATACTTTATAGTAAAGAACAAAGAAACTCCGCTCAGGTTTTTGAATCTTTTACAAAGGCAGCAAATGAATTTGGAATTGGAATTAAAGATAAAGAAGCTACTGTTTTACCATTTGATATTTCCAGCAAAAGCAATTTTAGAGTTTTTGTAAAAAGTAATAACATAAAATTATTATATATCACTCCTCTTAGGGGCATTAATATTTCTGAAATAACAAAAATATGCAAAGAAGAGGGCGTGCTTACTATTACGGGAGTTGAAGAATATATTGCTGATCAAGTATCGGTTGTTTTAAGCTTAGAGGATAACAAATTGCAAATAATGATTAATCAAAAATCCTCCAAACAAGAAGGTGCCGATTTTAGTTCAAGATTACTTAGAATTGCTAAACTGATTGATTAAAACTATGAAAACAAAATTTTATTTGTCCTTAAAGATTAAGCTAATTATGGTAACGACGCTTATCTTAGCGGTCATATCATTGTTTGTCTATTACTACTTTCCTCAAAAATTTCAAAATGAAAATCTGAGGAGCCTACAGGAAAAAGCCAATTCAATTGCAAAAATTGCTGCTTATGGTATTTCTTCCGGTCTATATTTTGAGGATGCTAATTCATCCGATGAAGAGATTGAAACATTAATTCAGCATGAAGAGATTGTTTACGTTATTATTTTTAAGGATGATTCACTCTACTATGAATATAATACATTTGTTGCAGTACTTAACAATTATAAAGAGGTAGATGGGGAGCGAATTTCGGAGAAGTGGAATGTGATGAAAACCTATGCCCCGATTATGATTGCTGATGACAAAATCGGTGATATTTACATTGGAGTTTCTCTCGTTCCGGTTTATAATAAAATTGCAGAGCTTAAAGAAAGTATAGGTATAATTAGTTTAGTATTATTTATTATAAGTACGATTCTTGTATTTATAATAGGTACAATTTTCACTAAACCTCTTAGTAACATTGTTAAAACAGTACATAAAATTACAGAAGGAGATTTTTCTCAAAGAGTAGAAGTTAAATCAAGCGACGAAGTAGGATTTCTCGCTAAATCATTTAATAAAATGGTTGAGCGGATTGAGAATGGTAATTCAGAGATGGATAAAATTAATAAAGAGCTTGAAGTTAGAGTAAAAGATAGAACACGAGAATTAGAAAAAGCATTAAGGTCCCTTCAAAAAGAAAATACAGAACGTAAAAAGGCAGAAATTGGAATAAGTAAATCTCTGCATGAAAAAGAAGTGCTCCTAAAAGAAATCCACCACAGAGTAAAAAATAATCTTCAAATTGTATCTAGTTTATTCTTCTTTCAATCTAAACAGATTAACGATCCCAAAATGTTAGAAATGTTTAGAGATGGACAGAACCGGGTTAAATCAATGGCTCTTATTCATGAAAAACTTTATCAATCGGGTGATTTAGCTAATATTGATTTTAAAGAGTATATAAAGAAATTGGCAAACTTTTTACTGCAGTCCTATGGAGTGAACCAAAGTAAAATTAAGTTTAAGAATAATGTTAACAATGTTCAGCTTGGTGTTGATACAGCAGTACCCTGTGGTTTAATAGTAAATGAACTGGTATCAAATTCTTTAAAACATGGTTTAAAAGATTCAGATTCCGGTGAAATAAAAATAGATATGGGTTACGATGAAAACAATAAATTAATTCTAAAAATAAGCGATAATGGAAGTGGAATACCTAAGGACTTTAATCTTGAAAAATCAGAATCATTAGGCTTACGGTTAGTCCATAACTTAACAACACAATTAAATGGTGAAATTAAGTTTTTTAATAATAATGGAACAAAGGTAAAATTAGTATTTCCAAATCCAAATTTAAACAAGGCTAGTTAATATAATGAGCAATAAAAGAATACTGATAGTTGAAGATGAGATAATTATTGCAATGGAAATTGCTGATCGTCTCAAATCAATGGGGTATGAAGTTCTTAGAATTGTTTCCAATGGGCAAATGGCAATCCAATCCGCATTAAGGGAGAAACCAAATCTCATTCTCATGGATATTATGATCCAAGGAGATATTGATGGAATTGAAACTGCCTCAAGAATTCATGCAAAATCAAGTATTCCAGTAATTTATCTTACAGCAAATGCTGATGAGTCAACACTTGAACGTGCAAAAGTTTCTGATGCATTTGGATATTTGATAAAACCATTTGAAGAAAGAGAGCTTAACACAACTATTGAAATGGCTCTTTATAAGCATAACATGGAAGCAAAGCTTCGAGAAAGTGAAGAGAGATTTAAGAGCCTTGTTGAAAATGCTTCAATCGGTATTTTTAGACTTTCGAAAGAGAATAAAATTCTTCATGCTAATCCAACATTTGTCTCATTACTCGGATTTAATAAATTAAGTGAAATAGTAAGTAAAAACATAGCTGATTTTTTAGTCGGCACTACAGAGAAAGCAAATGAGATTGTTGAATTACTAAAAAGTAGAGGTGAAATTTGTCGATTCAAAGCCGAATTGGTAAATAATAAGAGTGAAAGGATAACCATTAGCTTGGGCGGCAATCTTGTAAAATGGGAAAATGAAGTACTTTATTTTGATGGAACAATTGAGGATATAACTAAGCAACAGCAATATGAAGATGCGTTAATTAAGGCTAAAGAGAAAGCTGAAGAATCTGATAAACTTAAAACTGAATTTTTAGCTGGAATGTCTCATGAAATCCGTACACCGGTTAACACGATTATGAGTTATCTATCACTTCTTAATAATGAATTGAATCAAGATGATAGTACTCGATTTAAAGACGTGTTTGACGCCATGCAAATTGGAAGTTTGCGTTTAACAAGAACAATTGACTCTATATTAAATATGGCTCAATTTCAGGCTGGTACTTTTGATGTGTTCAAAACAAAAATTGATATAAATGATGAAATTATTATAAATCTTTATGATGAGTTTAAGTATGTAGCAAAGCAACGCGGGCTTGAACTAAAACTTATTAACAACTCTAAAAACACAAGTATTCTAGGAGATAAATATTCACTCTCTCAACTGTTTGTAAATCTATTAGACAATGGCCTAAAGTATACTAAAGAAGGGTACGTAGAAATAAAAATTTATAACGATGAAGATGGTACACTTTGTACAGATGTTAAGGATAGTGGAATAGGTATTTCATCTGAATTTTTACCAACACTATTTAAGCCGTTTTCTCAAGAAGAGCAAGGCTATAAAAGAAAATTTGATGGGAATGGCTTAGGATTAGCTCTGGTAAAGAAATACTGCGACCTTAATGATGCGGCCATAAAAGTAACCAGTTTAAAAGGTGAGGGGACAACGTTTACAGTAAAGTTTGCACAAACAAATAATAAAAATGAGTATAAAAATATCAAGGAGCAAATCAATGATCAGATTTAATGGTCAATTATTTATTCTAATATTAGTTGTTCTAATAGGGTGCGAATCCGGACCAAATTCGCCGGAGGAGATTACTGATTATTCAGAACAATTAAAAAAATACTTCCCATATAAAATGAACGAACAATTTGAATTTAAGTATGATACCTTAGATCAATTCACAAATGAGTTTTACACATTCGGCGAAAGAGTTTTAGAGGTTAGAGATCAGGAAGTAATTAATAGCAGGGAATATTTAAGAGCCGACCAGAAATTTAAGTTAAAAGATGGTGAACAAACACTAATTACTAGATTCAGAGTAACTGATAAATCTATTCTATTACTCACAGATACAACAAATTCAACACAAGGAATTCCAGATTCACTTTTAAGTATTATGACCATTAAAATTGATGAAGAGGTAAATATATTACAATTACCTCTGGATGAAAATACTCCTTGGCCTGTAGTTAAAGCGTATGTAGATTTTCAAACCTTTAAATTTAATACAGTTGATGTTATAGGTGAATATCTTGGGCAAGAGGATGTTTGGTTAGATGATTTTAATAAATCAATTTCGGCTGCTAAGATAAGATACAAACTAGATATAAATGTACCCGATTTTGAAAATCCCTTTTTAAGCAACACAAATAGCTACTATGCACAAATATGGTTTGCTGAAGATTATGGGATTATTAAAATGGAAGGTTGTTCATTTCTATTAAATCCATTTGTAGGGATGAACATGAACTTTGCAGATACTAATAAAGTTTCGCGGCATGTTTTAACAGCAATTAAATAAATTAATTTATAAAGGTAATGAAATGAAAGAGTATTTATACTTACTGTTAATTATACTGATGTTGGCTGTCAGCTGCACCGAATCCGTAAATGAATCAGAACCAATTGATGATGAAGAACAATTAGTTGATTATTCATCAGAACTTGAGAAGTTATTTCCAGTAAAAATAGGAGATTCATTTAATTATTTAGTTGACACTCTAAACTTACAAAGCAAAACTTATGATAATATTGGTTCTCGAGAAGTTAATGTTCAAGAAAAAGAAGCAACAAGCAATGTTTACCTCTGCTTGGAGCAATATGATATTTTAAGTTCTGTATTCCAATCACAATCAAAATTTAGAATTAATGAAAATTCAATAGAATTTTTCTATGATAGCACTGGTGTAACTGATTTAATTCCCGACTCTATTGACATAAAATTGACTATTGATAAATCATTTAAGTTGGTTGAATATCCTTACGAAAAAGAAAAAAAGTGGTCTGTGTTTAAAGCTGGGGCTGATTTTGGAGCATTTAAGTTTGCAGTATTTTCAATAACCGGTGAATATTTAGAAAGTGAGGATATTCAGCTTACTAGTTTTGAATCTACAGTGAATGCAGAAAAAATCAAATTCTTAATAGATATAAATTTGCCTGATATTAGCAATCCATTTATAAGCAATATACAGCATTATTCAGCAACAGTATGGTTTTCTCCGGAAATAGGATTAGTGAAATTAGAGGGTTGTGCAATGTTTGTCAATCCAATCACCGGCAGAAATTTTGATATAGCAGATTCTAATAAGGTTATACGACATAGTCTAATTAAAGACTAATAAAGAGTTTAAAATAGAGCTTGAAGGGTAGGGACATGAAAAACAGAAACATTTTACTAGGTTTAATATTAATTCTATTAACTCTAATTGCATGTGAGGATTCAGAAAATGTTGTTGAGCCGGAAAATAATTCTCAAAATTATAATGCAGAATTACAAAAATATTTTCCAAGTCAAGTTGGTGTCAAATTAAAGTATTCAATCGATTCCTTAAGTAAAATTACAGACGCTTATAAAAATATTGGTTATAGAACATTAGTAATTCAAGGAATTAGTTTTGAGAATGATGAAGAGTATACAGTATGTAATAACTCTTTTCTGCTAGATAACTTAGATTCAACTTTAATCAATAAATTTAAGTACAAAGATAATTCCCTCATTTTTATCACAGATACAAATAGAGTCTCCGAGTCAATTCCTGATAGCCTAGTTGGTTTGCTTGATATCTATTTAGAATCTGAAATTAATCTTCTGAAATTTCCTTTAATCAAAAATGAGCCATGGCATGTAATAAAAGCTAAAATAGATTTTCAAGAATTTAGTTTTAATATTTTAGATATTACTGCTGAGTATGTTGGGAAAGAGTATCTTAAATTAGATGGTTTTACTGAGGTGTTTGAAGCAGATAAAGTAAGATACACTCTTGATATCAACATTCCCAATTTAGCAAATCCGTTTATAAGTAAAGCTAATAGATATTACGCTGAGGTATGGTATGTTGAAGGAAAAGGCATAATAAAACTAGAAGGTTGTAGTTTATTTATTAATCCAATTTCTGGTATGCATATTGAATTCAGTGATTCAAATAAAGTTAGCAGACATACTCTTATTCAATAAACTTCATTAATAAAGGTAGTTCAATATAATATCGACGTATAAGTCGACTTAATCGACGAGTAAGTTAAGTTTCACTTTAGTTAATTCTAAAAAAGCTGATTATTGAATGATTTTTAAACTTCTAAAATTGGCATACTTTTTTCACTGTTTACTCCAGAACTAACAATAAACAATATAAGGAGTAACAAAATGAAACGAATCATTAATTTAACAGCAGCGCTTTTAGTTTTATCAGTACTAACCACTTCACTTTTTGCACAAGAGGAAATCAAAGTTCAAAATAAAAAAATGGTAAAAGCCCAAACAATGCAGGGAGTTAATAATCCTGGTCCAAACTGGGTTGATGCAGATGGCGATGGAATTTGCGATAATAAAGGTACCAAAGATTCAGGTAAACAATTCAAAGGTTCAAATGGCAAAAAGGGAAGTAAGGGAAATAAAAAAGGCGGAAATGGCGATGGAACTGGAATGAGACCACAAGACGGAACCGGATTTGGTTCAGGAAATGGATCTGGTGATTGCGATGGTACAGGTTCAAAAGGAAGCCAGCAAAGAAAAGGTAGAAAATAAAATCCTTTATAGAATGAATGACAAAGGGAGTATTGATACTCCCTTTTTTTATTTCTTATCAAACGTAATTTCTAAAATTTCCATTCGAGATCTCAAATGTCTTTCTGTTATATCCATTAGCCGAGCTGAAGCACTTTTGTTGCCGTTTGTTCTGCTCAGTGCTTCTAAAATTATCTCTCGTTCAAATGATTTCACTTTTTGTTCATAACCATCCTCAAGATCAGTCGGATCAAATAACTTTTTCTCAGATATTTTATTTATTTGATTAGGCAAGTCTGATTTAGTTATGTATTCATCTCTACAAAGCACAACTGCTCGCTCGATTATATTTTCCAATTCTCTAATATTTCCGGGGTATGAATATTTCATCAGCTGATCCATTGCTTCTGAAGTTGGAGCTAACACATTTTTCTGATTTATAGCTGAATATTTTTCGATAAAATGAGAAACAAGTATTGGAATATCACTTTTGCGTTTTCTTAAAGGCGGGATGCAAATACTCACAACATTGAGACGGTAAAATAAATCCTCTCTGAATTCATTGTTAGTAATCATTTCCTCAAGATTACGATGTGTGGCTGTTATTATTCTTACGTCAACGGAGATTGTTGGATTGCCGCCTAGACGTTGAATTTCATTAAATTGAACAGCACGCAAAAGTTTTACTTGAGCTTGGAGGGGAATATCACCAACTTCATCAATGAATAAAGTGCCTCCATTCGCTTCTTCAAACCGTCCAATCCTTTGTTGAGAAGCTCCCGTGAAAGAGCCTCTCTCATGTCCGAATAATTCACTCTCTAATAAATTTTCTGAAAGTGATGAAATATTTACTGTTACAAATGGTTTATCTTTTCTTGGACTTGCAAAATGAATTGCCTTTGCAATTAACTCTTTCCCGGTTCCACTTTCTCCCCTAACTAAAACCGATGCTTTACTATTAGCTACTCTCCCGGCGGTGTTTAGCACTTCTTCCATTTCGCCGCTTGCTGAAATTATGGAATCGAACTTAAACTTATCTTCTAATTGCTTTTTTAATAATTTGTTTTCTGAAATCAGAAATCTTTTTTCTCTAATTCGTGTTAATAAATTTTCAAGTTCATCTAAATCAATTGGTTTTGAAAGATAATCGTAAGCACCGGCTTTCATAATGCTAACAGCATCTTCAACACTTCCGTAAGCGGTCATAACCACAACATCTATCTCTGGATTATATTCTTTTGTTTTTTTAAGAACAGTAAATCCATCCCAATTCGGCATTCTGTAGTCGGTAAGCACAACATCAATTAGTTGTGAATTAATAATTCCAAATCCCTCTTCACCATTACTTGCGGTGTAGATTTCATAATTTCTTCGTTTAAGAAAACTTTTTAATGATTGTAGTTGAGATTCTTCATCATCAATTATTAAGATTGATAAGTTTTTCATTCTAAATCCTATTTACTGTGTAACTTTTAATCTTTCATTAGCGAATTAGCGGCTTTTCTTCCATTCATTTAGCTTTTCATCTAATACAATTCTTTTGTAATTCAGTTTTAGTTCCCCAAAGTTTACAACAAGCGCCAATTTGTTTAGTGATACTTTTAAGTAATTAATTGCCTGAGCTATAAATTCGTCTGGAATTCATGAAACCGCTTTTATTTTCAAAATAATTTTATCGAAAACAATAAAGTCAGCATAAAACTTATGAGGGAATGTTATTCCTTTGTAATTAACGATATACTCTTTCTCTCGATCAATAGAGGAAATCGGCTTTTAAAAATTCATACTCTAGTGCGTCTTTGTAGACGATTTCTAGGAACCCAGGCCCTAAATTATTATGCACTTTAAAACACAAACCAATTATCTTATAACTCTCATCTTCATAAATTAAATTTGACATAAATCCTCAAAAAAAAATAAAGCCGCTAATGCGCTAATAGTAAAAAATCAACTGACATGAATTTTACTTACTGCGTTTATTGGCAATCGAATTATAAAGGTTGTTCCAATATTTTCTTTGCTTTCAAATTCTATTGTGCCATTATGTTCAAATATAATTCTTTGAATTATGCTTAATCCTATTCCTGTTCCACTTGCCTTAGTTGTATAATATAAATTAAAAATTTTATTATGAATATGATCAGGCATTCCGGCCCCGTCATCACTAATTTCAATAACAACATTCTCTTCTTCATATCTTACTTCTAATTGTATTTTGCCCTTTCCAGAAATTGAATCAATTGAGTTTTGCATAAGATTCATAAGCACTTGCTGAATTTGATTGTGGTCCCAATTTACTTTCCCATTCCATCCAATTGATTTATCAAATGTAATATTTTTCTCTTCCAGCATACCTTGGTATTGGGCTTGAATTTGATTGATCAGTTCAGAAAGTTCAAATTCTTTAAGTGAAATTTTTTCCGGTCGTGAAAATCTTAAAAAGTCTTGTACGGTTTTATTTATTCTCTTTATCTCTTTATTTACAAGATTAGCCAAAGAATAATATTCATCTGCATTCTCAACAGGTCTAAAATCTTTAGCGAGCTGCTGTGTAATTGTGCTTATTGTATTTAAAGGATTTCTGATTTCATGAGCAACACCGGAAGCTAATTCTCCCATTGCTACTAATCGTTCTTTTCTGTTCATCTGCTCTTCAATTTGTTTTTGTTTGGTCAGATCACGAATTACAATTATTGTATTCAGTTGATTGTTTTTTACAGGAAATGAACTTTTAGAAATTAGCAAATATTTTTTTACATTGTTAATCTTTCCTTCAAAAGAAGTTACGGTGGATTGTGAAGTCTCAATTTGCTCAATAATATCATAATTAAAAAGGGAATTGAAATTTTTCTTTAACACCTCACTTTCACTTTTGTTTAAAAGTTCTTCAGCAGCTTTATTGAATGTATTTATATTATTATTTTCATCTATAACGATAACACAATCACTTACATTTTGTATTACTTTTTGTGAGTAGTCCTCAATTATTTGATAATCTTTTTTTAGTATTTCAAAATTCTGCTTAGTGAAAACATAGGCTAGCAATAGTGATCCTAATATGAAAAGTATAATACCCATTAATAAAACACGAGTTTCATTTTTTGAATTTGCAGAAATTAGAGGATCAGCTGGAAGCCCCAGTCTTAACAACCCAATTACTTCTTCGTTGTAACTGAAAGGGTGAACTGCTTCAAAAACTGACACGGAATCGGACTCTAAAATTCTAGTCTTGAAACTCATTTCTTCAAATGACTCTTGTAAAAAACTATCTTCAAAAATATTTGTTAAATTTTCAAAAATACCAGATGCTGCTATTATACCGTTAGTATCTTGCAGAACAGCATATTTTATACCTTCAGTTGAAGTGACATTTTTAAGTAGAGCTCCAAAACCAATTTTCTTTCTAAAATTTAGCAACTCTTCTGCATCCAAATTCAGCACAATTGCAGAATTATTTTGTGCAGAGATTGCAATGGCAAATCTAAAACCTTCTTCAAATCTCGCTTGTCTGATGCCAAGAAATAATGTATCAGTAATTCCCTCAAAAATAGGGTGGAGAAAATCTTTAGGCGAAAACTTTTCTTCTAAATCTTCATGTATCGGCTGGTGATTTGTAAATATCTTTTTACCATTATTGTTAAAAATATTTATCCGATGAATTTTATTATCAATTGCTACCTGTTCTAAAACTTTATTTGTAATTTGATTACGATTCAATAATAACCTAATTAATCCGGCATTGTTTAATAATCTATTCTTCATTTCCTTATCAATTTCTTCATATGAGAGAAGAGCTGTGCTTGAAGCGGCCAATGTAGTTTCCAGCAAAGAATGAGATTGCTCTTCCATCAGCATTCTCATTTCTTTTTTGCTCTGTAAAAGTTCAATGATTGAGTAGGTAAGTATTACAACAGCTAATACAACAAAAATTAGGAGTAGACTCTTTGGTTGGATATTAATTCGTTTATTAGATTTTTGTGCCATATCAATTCGGATAATTCATAAAAATAATCTGGATGTTTGGCGAAATAATCCATTGATGATATCCAATATAATTATTATTGAATAAACATAAAATTAAAACTGATAACTAAAATTAAGATTAGTTTGAGTAGAATTGAACTTATACCAATAGCTATTTGAGTTATTGTCAGTTGATTTAAAAGAGAGACTTAACATTATTGAATTTTGCATCTCTTCTCCTAAATAAAAGTACTTAGTTAAAGATAAAGCAAGGTTTGTCTGTTTGTCATGCCGGATAATTGTTTCATCAAAAGTTTCGAAATCTAGATAAATTCCTTGTGAAGGATAATCTTTTTCTTCAATTGAGTAAAGTGCGCGAAACATAATTTGCTCAGGAAGCATTTGAGTTAACTGTACCCCAATAGTATGACCTTCATAACTTATTGGGTCGTCAAAATATTGTGACTCATCTCCATACACATATTCAAGATTTCTAATATAATTTGCAGTTCCGCCAATAATATTCTGACTGGAATAAAAAGCTGCGAGCCCTGTAGTTTCTGTTAATGATTGTGCAATTCTTCCAAAGTAATTAATCTGACTAGTGTATGCTTTTGAATCGGAAGTTCTAAGACTATCACCAACTAAATCAAAATCATTCAAGTC
>RCND010001019.1_pt1 | contig 15882 bp, 15 predicted proteins | sample 2041351 | NCBI WGS metagenome assembly RCND01 (sample SAMN09708230, study PRJNA481090) | Marine sediment metagenome, whole genome shotgun sequencing project. | biome: marine sediment; feature: ocean; material: sediment; isolation source: Sewage treatment plant 12B marine sediment (STP12B) ... | reverse complement strand
TAATTTCTATTAAGTCCTGTTTTTTATCCACATTCATTAATAAAACCAATCTATGAAATTGTAATATTCGGTCTGCTTCAGATTTAGGAATTATGTGTTCTACTTCTTCATTGAAAAGCGTATCAAAAGTTTGCTCATCAACGCCTAACTGTTGTGCTACACTATTTAGAAAAATATATTCCTCATCCTTGATTGTATTATTAACCCTAGCGAAGGATATCATTTCTGAAAGTATACTGAGTTTTTCTTTATAAGTGCTCATAGCAGAATAACAATAATTTTATTGTATAACTAAAAATGTACTCCTTTCGTATAATTTATCCCTGTTTTACGTTATAATACCAATGGCTATCATTAATTTGCATAAAGATTGCAAAAAAGGCTTGTATGACGAACAATGATATTTTCAAAAAACTCCGGGTAGCCCTAATGTTTAGGGACGATGAAATTGTTGAAATATTGAAATTGGCCGATTTCAATATTACAAAAAGCGAATTGGGTGCATTATTCAGAAAAGAAGACCATCCTAATTACGTGGAATGTGGGGACCAAATTCTACGTAATTTCCTAAATGGACTTGTGATACACCTAAGGGGAACCAAGGAAAATCCAAAAAATCCTGGTGAGGTTTTATCAAAGGGTAAAACAAAAGCCAGTAGTACCCCTAATAAAAGATTCGATATTAAATTGAGACCAAAAAAGAAATTCAATAGCGATATTTCACCCGTTAAATATAAAAACAAAAAAAAATCCTGATACAATCAGGATTTTTTAAATAAACTTTAGCGTTTCTCTAACTTCCAATTTTAATAGGAATAGTAAACATTTTACCTTCTTTAGCTCCAGTTACATCCACTTTTTTATAGTTTAATCTACCTCTAACAAAAGACGCTAATCTTTCGTTATCAGTATCAACTGATAAAACTACAATTTCGCCTTCGTTATTCAATGTAAACCTAACTTGTGCGGTTAGATTAACATCGTCTGAAGTGAAATTATTGCCATCCATAAGATCATGGATTTGAGTGGATAGTTTTTTAGTCGGATCAATCTTAATTGAATCGTTGGCTAAAATGTTTCCTGTTACTAATAGCATTGCAGCTACAAATACTAAACTTAATTTTCTCATGATTTGTTTGTTAAATGATTGATGAATAATTGTTGATTACTTAAAAGACGGCTCAGAATACAGATCGTTACAAAGTTTTTTCTATTTAACATAATTTTAAACATTATGACATCGTAATATCCAGTACATAGAAAATCATAGTTTACCAATATCAATAAGGGTTTCTAAAGGTTTAACCAAAAAAATAAAACATGTAATAATTAAGAAACATTTAATCAAATAAAAAGGGCAATACTTGAAAGTATTGCCCTTTTTATTATCCAATTCGTGTATTCTGCTTAACTCAAAACCTCTTTAACCATATCCGCTGCTTCTTGAAACTGCACTGCAGAATGTACGGCCAATCCAGAATTATCAATTATCTCTTTCGCCAACTCGGCATTTGTACCCTGCAAACGAACTATAATAGGTACTTTAATCGCGTCTCCCATATTTTTATAGGCATCTACAACGCCTTGTGCGACGCGGTCACATCTAACAATTCCTCCAAAAATATTAATCAAAATTGCCTTAACCGCTGGATCCTTAAGAATAATACGGAAAGCTTCCTCTACCCTTTTGGCATCCGCTGTACCACCAACATCCAAGAAGTTAGCTGGCTCACCACCGGCCATTTTAATAAGGTCCATTGTTGCCATGGCCAAACCAGCGCCATTAACCATACAGCCAACATTTCCATCCAAATCAACATAACTAAGTCCAACAGCCCTTGCTTCAACTTCAATGGGATTTTCTTCACGTAAATCACGCATCTCAGCATATTGCTTTCTTCTATATAAAGCATTGTCATCAATGGAAACCTTTGCATCAACGGCCATTATCTTATCATCCGAAGTTTTCAATACCGGATTAATTTCAAACATATTGGAATCACTTTCAACATATGCCTTATAAAGTGATGCCACGAATTTTGTCATTTCCTTAAACGCAGTTCCTGAAAGTCCAAGATTAAAGGCTATTTTTCGAGCTTGGAAAGGCAAGAGCCCTGTTGACGGATCCACCTCTTCCGTAAAAATTAAATGTGGTGTTTTTTCAGCAACTACTTCTATATCCATACCTCCTTCAGTAGAATACATAATCATATTCCGTCCTTTACCGCGATCCAACAAAACCGACATATAGATTTCGCTGGTTTCACTATCACCAGGATAATAAACATCCTCTGCTATCAAAACTTGGTGAACCTTTTTACCTTCCGCCGATGTTTGGGGAGTAATCAAATTCATCCCAATTATATTACCGGCAATTTCTTCGACCTCCTTAAGGTTTTTAGCCAATTTAACACCACCACCTTTGCCACGACCACCAGCATGTACCTGAGCCTTGATCACATACCATTCAGTCCCTGTTTCCGCCGTTAATTGCTTGGCGGCTTCTACAGCTTCTTTAGGGCTATGCGCAACAATACCTCGTTGTATGCGAACACCAAAACTTGCTAAAATTTCTTTTCCTTGATACTCGTGAAGATTCATATGGGATGTCTTAAAAGTTTGGAAACAAAAATAGGAAACACATAGGGTTTACCCTAATGAAATCCATGGTGATTGTCAAATTATAAAATCCTCAAAATCAAGTGGGTCAAAATTCTTGAAATCACCATTCATTTTAATTGCACCTTTGGCTTTATTTACTTCTTTCAACACCGCTATTGTTGCTAAAAGGTGGGAATGAATGAACTTTAACCGGTCACTTTCTTTTGGCATCTGCAATAGTTCATATTCCTGCTCATAAGAAAGACCTATTTTATGTATTAGAATATACATATTGAATTTATCTAAAGACATTGGTGTAAAAGGCACATCCATCAATTCATAAAGCTCTTTGATACGGTCTAGAACACTTATTTTCAATTGATCTGCAGCATCATTAATTCCTTCTAAAAATTCAATATTGCCACCAGGGTATGATTTATCCCCTATTTCATTTTCAAAAGATAAAATCTTGAATACTTGACGCCCAACGCAGACCACATCCATTTCACCACCCTCATAGGTATTAACCACTTCAACAAGCTGTACCTCGGTGCCAAAGGTAACTTGGTCATATATATAAACAGGTATGCCAAAGGTAATCGCCTCATTCCTACAATCTTGAATAAGCTGCTTATAGCGCTCTTCGAATATGTGGAGCGGCACAGTCTCACCAGGGAAAAAAATCGATTTTAAAGGAAATAACGGTAAATGCATACTAAGATTTTTGTTAAAAATACAACTCGATTACGATTACTACAAATGAAATAAAATTCAAGTATTGTTGTATTTGTAACATATTGTTGTATTTATAAAATATTCAGGGAATTTCTTGTTCATACCGAAAGAGTATTCTAGATTTGTTCAAAACAACACCTAATGCAATGAAGAATGCTGATTTAATAAAAATTGCTAAAACATATGGCAATCCAGTATATGTTTATGATTCGGAAAAAATAGTTTCGCAGTTCAATAGATTAACGAATGCCTTCAAGGGCGTAAATCATTTGAAACTGAACTATGCCGCCAAGGCTCTTTCGAACATTACTATATTAAGATTAATGAACAGTTTGGGCAGTGGTCTGGATACCGTTTCAATTCAGGAAGTACAACTCGGTCTTATGGCTGGTTTTAAGCCTGAATCAATAATTTACACGCCTAACGGGGTTTCTCTTGAAGAGATTGAGGAAGCAGCCAAATTAGGTGTTCAGATTAATATCGATAATTTATCCATTCTTGAGCAGTTCGGTGGAAAGCATCCTGATATTCCAGTTTGTATTCGTATTAATCCACATGTTATGGCTGGTGGCAATTCAAATATTTCCGTTGGTCATATTGATTCTAAATTTGGTATTAGTATTCATCAAATTCCTCATTTATTACGTATAGTTCAACTGACCAAAATGAATATCAACGGTATTCATATGCATACTGGGAGTGATATATTGGATATTGATGTTTTTCTTTATGCATCTGAAATCCTATTTGAAACTGCCAAGAATTTCAAAAATCTTGATTTCATTGACTTTGGCAGTGGTTTCAAAGTACCTTATAAAGCTGGGGATATTGAAACAAACGTTGAAGAACTAGGCAAAAAGTTAACCAGTAGGTTCAATACATTTTGCAAAGAATATGGTAAGGAACTCACATTGGCCTTTGAACCAGGAAAGTTTTTGGTGAGCGAAGCCGGGAACTTTCTAGCTAAGGTAAATGTTGTAAAACAAACTACATCAACCGTTTTTGCAAGTGTCGATTCTGGTTTTAATCATCTTATTAGACCTATGCTCTACGGAGCGGCCCATTCCATTGAAAATATTTCAAATCCACAAGGACGTGAAAGATATTATTCCGTAGTGGGTTACATCTGTGAGACTGACACTTTTGCCAACAATCGTAGGATCAATGAAATTTCTGAAGGCGACACCCTTTGCTTTAAAAATGCTGGGGCCTATTGTTTTACCATGGCCAGTAATTACAACTCAAGATTTAGACCACCTGAGGTGCTTTGGCACGATGGCAAGGCAGTTTTAATAAGGGAACGTGAGACTTTTGATGACCTTATTAAAAATCAGGTTGATGTTAAGGACCTATTCGTAAAGAAAAAGCCAAATGCGATAGTAAAATAAAGCTTAAAAAAAATCGTTAGTTTTGGTATAGTTGTTGGACTATACAACATAAACAATTACTAATGATACAGAAAATATCTCTTTTTTATAAATCAACGCTATTTTTATTTATAGGATTGATTTCCTTTATAGGTAACGCCCAAGATGTTGAATGGCTTAGTTGGAATGATGCCGTTGAACGTGCCCAAACCGATCAAAACCCCAAGAAAATTTTCATTGATGTTTATACAGATTGGTGCGGATGGTGCAAAAAGATGGATAAAGACACCTTTCAAAATCCGGAAGTAGCAACTTATATGACTGCCAATTTTTACATGGTAAAGATGGATGGAGAAGGCAAAGAACCTATAGAATTTAAAGGAAAGACCTACAACTTTGTACCTTCTGGCAGGAAAGGGTATCATGAATTTGCAGCTGCATTGATGCAAGGCCGCATGAGCTACCCAACTACCATTTTTTTAGATGAAAAATTGAATATGCTTTCACCGGTTCCTGGTTACAAAAAACCCGAACCTTTTTTAGATATTGCACGATATTTTGGTGATAATATTTATTTGGAGAAAGATTGGCAAACCTATAGCGAACGGAGCAAATAAGAAATCAATATAATTAAAGTAAAAAAAGAGCTGTTTAAAACAGCTCTTTTTTTTATTTTATCAATCTCAAAAACTTTTACCTACTATAATTCGGGGATTCTTTGGTAATGGTTACATGATGCGGATGACTTTCCGCTATACCACTGGAAGTTATTTTGATAAATCTTCCATTCTCTTTTAAGGCATCAATATCCTTGGCACCACAATACCCCATACCAGCCCGAAGACCACCAATAAATTGATGAATACTTTCATACAGCTCCCCTTTATAAGGCACACGGCCTACAATGCCTTCTGGGACCAGTTTTTTAATATCGTCCTCTACATCCTGGAAGTATCGGTCTTTAGAGCCATGTTCCATGGCTTCTACAGATCCCATTCCACGGTATGATTTAAATTTTCGACCTTCATAAATAATGGTTTCACCGGGAGATTCTTTGGTGCCTGCCAATAAGGAACCCAACATAACGGTATCCGCGCCAGCAGCAATCGCTTTGGGAATATCACCGGTATAGCGAATTCCACCATCCGCGATAACCGGAACACCACTACCCTTAATAGCTGCAGCTACTTCTAAAACAGCAGAAAATTGAGGAAAACCTACACCTGCAACAACCCTTGTTGTACAAATAGATCCAGGTCCTATACCCACTTTGACTGCATCTGCACCAGCTTTTACCAGATATTTGGCCGCATCACCGGTAGCTATATTTCCGACAATAACTTCTAGTTTAGGAAAATTCTTTTTAACCTCTTTTAGTACATTGACTACTCCTTTGGTATGCCCGTGTGCCGTATCAATAACCACTGCATCTACACCTGCATTTACTAGAGCCTCTGCCCTTTCGACGGCATCACCGGTAACCCCAATCGCAGCCGCGACACGTAATCGTCCGTACTGATCCTTGTTTGCTATAGGTTTTTGAGTAAGCTTGGTAATATCGCGAAAAGTGATTAGCCCAACCAATATATTATTTGCGTCAACCACCGGGAGTTTTTCTATTTTATATTCCTGGAGTATGACCTCCGCCTGCTCCAAAGAGGTTCCTTGACCAACGGTAACCAGATTTTCCGAGGTCATTACTTCAGAGAGCGGTCTTTCAATGTTTTTTTCAAATCTAAGGTCGCGATTGGTGACAATACCGATTAATTTACCTTTATCATCTACAATAGGAATTCCTCCAATACTATACTCCTTCATATTGGCTTTTGCATCTTTCACTAATGCATTGGAAGGCAGAGTAACTGGGTCTAAGATCATTCCGCTTTCAGCACGTTTTACCTTACGTACTTTCATGGCCTGACGTTCAATTGACATGTTTTTATGCAAAACACCTATGCCACCTTCTTGGGCCATTGCGATTGCCATTCTAGATTCCGTAACGGTATCCATAGCCGCTGAGACAATAGGAACATTTATGGAAATATTTCTTGTGAATTTTGTTTTGATACTTACATCTCGAGGGAGTATTTCTGAAAAGGCGGGTACAAGAAGTACATCGTCATACGTTAAACCTTCTCCGAGAATTTTATTTTGGTGAGCTTCCATGCAATTAAGGATTAATTGCGTGCAAATATACTACATTTAGCAGTAACTTTTTGAAACTACTATATTTAATCAGGCTGGGGTGATTTTAAGGTCAATTGATAGAGCACCACTATTGCCGAAGCAGTGAATGTGAGCGTCATCAATATCCCAGAAAATATGACCACATATTTCATCCAAAGTACGCCTGACCACAATAAATATATACCACCAAAAGTAAAGACCACAGAAAAAAATGGCTCAACGGTGAGGAACAGTTTAAACTTCTTCGACAACTTTGTCATCCACACCAAAATTCCCATTAAAAAAAAGATGAAAGACATAGAGAGAATATGTGTATGTACGATAGTCAACATTTCCCGCTCACTTTTTTTAAACTTCATAATCTCTGCATTGGCATCATTCTCATTACCCAAATAATTTTCTTCGATTCCGGCAGGAGAAGCCGAACTGGTCTCATTAACAAAAAACAAGCCTGTAAAAAATCCTATGGACAGAATTATTACAAAGGAGCCAATGAAAATTTTTATTTCTTTTGGAAAAGTTGAAAGAAGTCCGCTATACCGCATTATAATATCTGGTTTTCCTGCAAAATTCCAATAGTCTGTAAAAGTTCATCAATCGCATTAGTCATTGATCTAACCGAAATTGTAGCTCCTGCAATACCATCGATATTGGTTTCATGATTTACCCTATCACTGCCCGTTTTGCCAATGAATTGTTTTAACCAACGTTTACTACCAATTTCACCCCCATATTCTTCTCTATAGATCAAAACTTTAGAATGAACAATACTAAGCTCATTATCAAAAACAACCAAATAATCAAAATCAGCGGCCTTACTTGCAGCTTTGTCAACGAACATATATCCAAGGTTTTCATCGTCGTGGGTTATCTTGAAAAAATTATTTGCCGTTAATTGCTTTGGAAGCCCAACATTCAAAGAAGCCGATATTTCTACAGGGACCAAGGTAAACCCATCAATTTGAAAAGTCTTTTCAAGTTCTTTCTGCACCTTCTTTTCTATATTCTTTGGTAACCCAAAGCCTAGCAAAAAAAAGGAAGATAATATAATAAGACCAAAAAATAACTTTACCCCTTGCATGCCCTAAAAGTATTAATTTAGAATGAATCTCAATAAAGAATATGAATTCTTTTAAAATTAATCCCCTCTTTATTTGAAGAAGGGATTAAAATGTGAATTAAAACCAAACTCCGATACCAAAATTCAATCGGTTTTTCACATCGCTGTTTTCCAAAGCATTGCTTCTAAATTGGTAATCACCCTTTAGAACAACTCCTGGAGCTATATGGTACGTTAATCCTGTGGTGACATCTGTTCTGTCAAAAGCATCATTTTTATCTAATGAGCCTGCAGTAGATGCATGTGTATCATACCTTTCATAACGGGTAAATACGAATAATTTTTGCTCTTTATTTGTGGGAAGCAAGTTGTAAGCACCTTCAGCATACCAGCCTTGCAAAGCACTGCCCAAGTCCCTGCCTGTTAGGGCATTATATTTATCAGTATCGGATAAAGAAGCATGAACAAATTGGCCACGAGCCGTAAAGCGTTTGTAGGCGTAGCGAGCATCTAACCCAATCATTGAAATACCAATACTTGCCCCATCAATAGTTTCAACATCATCCGCTGCTTGGGTTTTACCAAAATAGGTAGAAAGACCTAAACGCAAACCGGGCAAACCGTAATAATCTAATTTTGTTGAAAGTGTTGGGCTGTCAACTGTGGATTTAATTCCTTTTTGACGACCACCTCGTAAACCATTAGATCCTTGTAAGAATCCAAAGACCCCACCAGCACCATCCGCTTCGGTAGACTTGAAACCATTAAATAGATAAGCTTGGTACCCCAAAGAAAGATCATCGAAACGACCACTGACCCCAACACCCAATTCACGCCAAGTAGTTGGTACAATAACATTATCCATAGCTGGCCTCTCAGTTCCATTGAAAGTAGTAGGTTCATGAAACTCATTAATAATACCCATTGGCACCAACATAAGGCCACCTCTAAGATTCACATTACTTCCTACATTATAGTTTACAAAGGCCTGTTCAACAAAGACCTCTTCTACATGTTCAAATTCAATCTCGGTAACAAATTGAGTCTTATCATTGAAACGATAACCCAATAACAAAACCAATCTTTGAACATCCAGTTCACCATTGTCACCTTCGGGTTGGTTGTATATCATCTCTCCATAAGCGCCAATTGTAACGGCCGAAGCGTAGCTACCTGATAAAAGTCGTTGTGCAGCATTTATTTGTTTCTGTGGATTCAACGTTATTGAATCTGTTACGGTCTGCGCCGATAGCAAAGTGGCACATAGCACTGCAAATAATAGAATTGTTCTTTTCATTTGAAGGTTATACTTATTTAGACTTAATATAAATAGTGATAGGATTCGGGCACAAATTTAAAACCTATTTTGTATATAGCAAAGTTTATTTAAATTAATTCTAAATAATATTTGATGAGATTGTGGAAACCTTTATCATTGTATTGAAAGAAAGCCTAATACGGATTAATGGTACTTTGAAAAAAGCGCTGTTGCCTTATTAAAGGCCGCTTCAAAAGACATCCAATTTACATTCGTGGTCACTTTTTCTGTGGTAAAGTAGGATAACATTTTTTCGGTAGGCATATTCCCCGTCAATTCGTCTTTTGCCATAGGGCACCCACCGAATCCTTGTACTGCCCCATCGAAACGTCGACAACCTGACTTGTAGGCAGCATTAACTTTTTCATGCCATTTTGTTGGCGTAGTATGTAAATGGGCACCAAATTCAATTTCAGAATATTTGGGAATCAGATTTGAGAAAAGATAGGTTATATTTTCTGGTGTTGAAGTGCCCACCGTATCTGATAAGGATAATATTCGAGCTCCCATTTCGGCCAATTTCTCTGTCCACTCCCCTACTATTTCAACATTCCATGGATCACCATAGGGATTTCCAAACCCCATCGAAATATAAGTCACGACTTCCTTATTTTTTGCATTGGCAATTTGCAATATCTCTTTTAAGGTTTCAACAGATTGTTCAATGGTCTTATGCGTATTCCGCATTTGAAAGTTCTCGGAAATTGAAAATGGGTAACCCAGGTAATTGATTTCCTCGTGTTCAGCTGCATTTACCGCTCCCCGCACATTGGCTACAATAGCCAACAACTTGCTTTCTGTTTTTGATAAATCCAATAATGAAAGTACTTCTGCGGTATTGACCATTTGAGGTATGGCCCTTGGGGAAACGAAACTTCCAAAATCTATAGTATCGAATCCACAACCTAGTAAAGCTTGAATGTATTTGACCTTTTCTTCAGTAGGAATAAAATCTTTGATGCCTTGCATGGCATCCCGAGGGCATTCAATAATCTTAACCTTTTCGGACATTCAAATAGCTTTGATAGCATCCCAAAAATACCACTATTTATTTGATAATAATATAAACAACCCTAAACCAATAAACACAACAATTTGAAGCCATTTCAAAGATAAACCAAGATTGGCATGTGCTTTTATATAGTTTGAAATTGATCCAGAAAGTACTGCAATAAGCCCAAAAACAATCAAAGCCACCAGCATAAACAGTAAGCCTAAAACATAAAACTGAATTATGTGACTCAGCGAATCACTGAATAAAAATCCAGGGAAAAAAGCCAAAAAGAAAATAGTGACCTTCGGATTTAGCACATTCATTATAAATCCTTGTTTGAACAACTGTACCAACCCCTTTTTAGGAACCTCGCTATTTGAAAAATGTAAATGAGCATCACTTTTAAACACTTTATAGGCCAAATAAAATAGATATATGGCCCCAAAAAGTTTGATCGCAAAGAAAATTTGTTCGCTTTCCTTTATAATCGCCGATACGCCAAATGCTAAAAGTGTGGTATGCACCAAACACCCTGAAACCAAACCAGTTGTTGTTGCTAAACCATATTTTTTACCATTGGCGATACTTTGCATTAGCACATAAATATTGTCAGGACCAGGGGCAATGGCCAATGCTGCAGACGCAATAATAAAGGTGGATAATATTTCGTAATTCAAACTCAAAATATTTAGCAATGAAAAATACAAATTCCCATGCAGTAACTAGCAATTTTTATATCTTACCGGAAATAAATATTTATGAAATTCATCTATATATCTCTAAGTACCATTTTTGCAATATTGACAATGAGTCTTTGTAATCCTAAGATTGAACAATCGAAACAACAAATGAAAAGTGATAATCAAAAGGTAAATGACAGTGTATTAAGGCATGTCGTTTTATTTAAGTTTAAGGAGGGTACTACCGATGCGGAGGTTAAGAAAGTTGAAGATGCATTTTCAGCCTTACCTTCTAAAATACCGCAAATAATGTCCTATGAATGGGGCTTGAACAATAGTCCTGAAGGTTTGGAAAAAGGATTCACCCACTGTTTTTTTCTAACCTTCAATAGCGAAGAAGACAGGGCCGTTTATTTACCGCATCCAGACCATAAAGCATTCGGACAAATTCTTTCTCCTTTTTTGGATGATGTGCTTGTAATTGATTATTGGACTCGATAATAGTTTTCAGTGGGCAATCACAGTAAGCAGTTTTGAGATTAGCTTGTTTTAAGTTAAGGCTCTTGGCTAAAACACCAAATTCACTGATTTCTTTTAAGGAAAAAAAAAGATTCTGCCAACTGAATACCTTGCCTACTGCCTACTTTTTTCGAGTATAGCCTTATTGATCCTTTTGATCAAGGCTGGGCCTTCATAAATAAATCCTGTATAGAGCTGTATTAAATCTGCTCCAGCCTCCAATTTTTCCAGCGCATCTTCAGCGGAATGGATTCCTCCTACTCCAATTATAGGAAAAGCTTTGTTGCTCTTTTCAGCCAGGAACCGAATCACTTCGGTACTCCTATTTGCCAAGGGTTTTCCACTTAACCCACCTTTCTCCTCTACAATTAATAATGAAGATTTTAGATCTCTTCGAGCGATGGTCGTATTGGTCGCTATGATGCCATCAATCTTAGTGTTCTTAACGATTTCTATAATGTCTATCAATTGATCATCGGTCAAATCGGGAGCTATTTTCAATAAAATGGGTTTCTCTGAAGTATCAGTTCCTTTAGATGCAATTTTTGTATTTTCCTTCTTTAATTCCTTGAGTAAAGCGGTCAAAGGTTTTTTATCCTGTAATTCCCTTAATCCAGGTGTATTAGGTGAACTTACATTGACCACGAAGTAATCGACATGAGGAAACAGTGCATCAAAACATATTAGATAATCTTTGATGGCCTCATCATTAGGCGTGATTTTATTCTTACCTATATTACCACCAACCAATACCCGATGTTCCTTTTTTAAACGTTCCACGGCATCAAAAACACCACTATTGTTAAAACCCATTCGGTTTATTATGGCCTTGTCAGCTTTTAAGCGAAAAAGTCTTTTTTTAGGATTGCCATCCTGAGGTTTGGGTGTTAAGGTACCTATCTCAATGAAGCCGAATCCAAAATCAGCAAGTTCATTGTACAATTTGGCATCTTTATCAAAACCAGCCGCAAGACCTACTGGATTCTTGAATTTTAGTCCAAATACTTCTCGTTCCAATGCCTTGTCTTCAAGAACACAAAATGATCTAAAAAGTCCTGATAAACCAAGTTTACCAAAAAGTCGAATTAAAGAAAATGTCAAGTGATGTACTTTTTCCGGGTCTAATAAAAAAAGAATTGGGCGAACTAATATTTTGTACATGAATTACAGAAAGATTTAAGCAAAAGTACAAACTCAAACGCAGTAAATACTTTATCTAACCCAATTTTGTCAACATACTTAGGTTAATATTATTTAGGTGGAATACTGTCTTGATAATTTATCGGAACCACCCTGAAAGGCTGTCGATATGCCTCAGTACAAAGCTCTAAATACCGTTGGTATTGTTTCTTGTTAAATAATTTCAGGGTCTTAATGTCTATCATGCCTTGAACTCGGGCCATACTATCCCTAATTACATTATATTTTTCAGCCAAAACCATTAATTCCGCAACTGAACTTTGTGGATCTCGCTTCAATATGTTTTCTGCTTGGTTATTCAACAGTTCATTTCTATATTTTAATTCGGCGCTAAAATTTATCATTTGCTCTGCCTGTTCTTCGTTCAGTTGAAAAATAGCTATGATTGTTTCATCCTTGGTTATGCCGACCCCAAGAATACAATCATCTTGTGCCATTAATCCATCAATAAAAAGGAAGTAAATCAATATCGATATGCAAAACGATAAAGTTCTCATGGTTACATTTTGTTCAAAATTCAATGAAACCAAAATACTAATAATAATCTGTATTTTTGAGTAAACGCAAGGCAGATGCAACAACTTATAGACCGATTTTTGGAATATGTCAAAATCGATACCCAGAGCGATCCAAATTCAGATACTACCCCAAGCACAGAAAAACAATGAAGCCCATCCAGCATCGAGAATAACGAAGTTTAACAAACAATAAAGGCCACCAAATTGGTGGCCTTTATTTAACTTAAATGGTTAATGCAGTTATTTCAGAGTAAAACTTACTCTAGCAAATAAAAATCTTCCGCCTATTCCAAATTGTTGTGCTCTACGAGACCAATCAAAACGTCCAGAACTTCGGTTACCGAATGCCTCTCCTGCCCTATCTGGATAAACATCTAATAAATTGTTTGCTCCGACGGTAAGGGTAAGAGCATCAGTGGCCTTATATCCTATTGATAAATCTGTCACCAACTTGGTTCCAAAAACTTGCTGATTAGCCACAGTAGTGGTAGCTTCAGTAACTTCACCAAAATAAACATTTCTTAAAAAGAAATTAAATTTATCCATATTCAACATATGGGATAAAATAAATTTAGTTCTTGGTACAGCTTCTTCAAGATAAACTCTACTATCCTCAGGGAAATAGGTGCCAACTAAACCGGCATCCTCTAACACTTGTGAGGCGTTTATGTCTCCAACTTGTTTAGTTTTAGATAAGGTAGCAGATAAGGTGTTCTTTAATTTAACACTATTTGACACATAAGGATCCCAAGTTACAACTGCATCGATTCCTTTTGATTCGGTATCAATTGCATTCGCAAAGAAGGATGCTGCGGAGGCATTAGCCTGCAACAATAAATTATCCAATTCTGTTCCGGTTCCTGGCCCAGAGAATTGACCCGTATAAACAACTCTATCGTCTATACCGACAAAATAACCATCTAAGGAAACCGTAACATTGGCCTCTGGAAACTTAGTAGTTAAACCTACACTTATACTTCTTGAGGTTTCTTCTTTTAACTGAGGAATTCCCAGTAATTGTGCAGCCCTACTATCATTGGCAAAAGTACCTACTTCAACAGGGTTGCCGTTTTGATCGAAAATAGTTGAAGTAGAATTAAAGTTTAACTGATGTAAGGATGGCGCTCTAAAACCAGTATTTAATGCTGCTCTTAAATTTAGATTTTCCGTAGCTTTAATTAACGTAGCTAATTTGAAGTTAATAGTTGATCCAAAATCTGAATAATCTTCAAAACGAGTTGCAAAACTTGCTAAAAATGTATCAGTTATATCTGCTTCCACATCAAAATAACCAGCTATACTACTTCTACCCCTCGACAATTCATTATCAGGACTAAAACCAGGAAATACTTGGGAACCACCAGGTCTTGAGTTTCCAAAAAAGTCTTCAGAAGCACTCTGTGAAGCTATAGTAATCAGTTGACCTTCTGCAGTATATCTTCCATAAGATGCTTCTTCACCAGCTTCAATTTGATAATTTTCTAAGCGATACTCTGCTCCAAAAGCAATATTCAACCCTGACATAATGTCCTCATGAAATTTAGAAATATCAAGGTTCACAGTATTCTGCACAAAGTTAAAACCTCCAGCATCAAAGGTTGTTGGGGAGGCATTTTGAAGGGATGCATTAAAAGTATTTCCTATGGTGTATAGAAATGCATTCTTTCCGTATGTGTTACTAAAATCAACATTCCAATCAGAAATTTTACCTTTTATTCCCATAGAAATAGACTGATCCGTAATTTGAGAATTGATTTCTGGTAAAAATCCATTAATATAAGCTGGTGTATAGGTTCTACTTTGATTGGGTAATCTGTAAAAACCCGCAGAATTTCCTGTTCTTGAGCTTAATCCGGCAAACGAATATAATTCTGTTCCATTATCATCCAATGGCAATGCGAAATTTGCAAAGAAACGACCACCTCGTAAGGCAGACTGGCCAACCCGCATATTAAAGTCACTTCTTTCAAGACCTCTTGCGCCCAATTCGCTATCTGTATTATCTGCCGATAAGATGCCTTGTAATTCTGCTTTAGTGGCTGTTGGGCTTAAACCAAACCCAGCCTGATTCCCATAATTTATTACATCAGCAACATCGTCATCTAAAAGGTTAGCAATATTATAGCCATCATCCAGGGCAAATCGCTCTACTGTATTATATTGATTAAACACGCCTCCTTCCCATTCTTTCATTCTGCTATAGTCTTCCCTATAATCGAAGTCTCCGGTAAAATTAATAAAACCGCCTTTGTCTCCTAAGCTTAATCCATAATTAGCACTAACATTGACAGTTTCCCCATCTACTCCTCCGGTTTGCCCATTTGCATTTTTGCTGAAATTTGCACCAGTTGTCACGTTAAAACTTAATTCGTTTACATTATCATTTAATACAATATTAATTACACCGGCAATAGCATCAGAACCATACTGTGCTGCAGCACCATCACGTAATACCTCTAATCGCTTTATTGAAGCAGCAGGTATAGCATTCAAATCCGTGCCAACACTTCCTCTACCAAATGTTCCATTAACGTTAACCAAAGATGAATTATGTCGCCTTTTCCCATTTATTAGAACTAACACCTGGTCAGGACCTAATCCTCTTAATGAAGCAGGGTCGATATGATCAGTACCATCGGATATGGTCTGGGTATTCGAGGTAAATGATGGAGCAACAAAATTAAGAATTTGGTTAAGATTTAC
>RCND010001017.1_pt1 | contig 15898 bp, 15 predicted proteins | sample 2041351 | NCBI WGS metagenome assembly RCND01 (sample SAMN09708230, study PRJNA481090) | Marine sediment metagenome, whole genome shotgun sequencing project. | biome: marine sediment; feature: ocean; material: sediment; isolation source: Sewage treatment plant 12B marine sediment (STP12B) ... | reverse complement strand
TACAGGAGACCAAGGACCTCCTGGTTTTGATGGACCGCAAGGACCTCCCGGAAGAGAGTTTGTAGGTTCTGCTTTTGAAATTGTAATTGATTTTAATGCTGCAGATAATTTTGAATTTTTTGAACCTTATGGTTTTGAAGTTTTCCCATCTGATGTGACCTTAGTTTATATTGAATGGGAAGTAGATAATGGTGCCCCTATTTGGAGGCTTTTACCGCAATCTGTATACTTTGATAATGATAGTGTCTTAGTCTACAATTTTGATTTTACCCAGCAAGATGTTCGGATTTTCTTAGATGGCACGACAAACTTTAATACTTTAGATCCTATTTGGACACGAAACCAAGCTTTTAGGATTGTGGTATTACCAGCAGGTAATGTTGATGGCATGGACGTCTCTAATTTAGAGACCGTTTTAAACTTAAATAATATTGAATCTTTTGAAATAAGGTAATCTATATTTTCTATCACATATCTAAGCTCGAAAAAATTAATTTTTTCGAGCTTTTTTTATGCTTTCATTTTTTTTGAAAACGAATTAATATGGAACAACAAAATGTATATTTGCGACACATCTAAAACGTTTTCGCAAATGGAATGTATTTCTATCTTTGATATGCTTAAAATAGGAGTGGGACCATCGAGTTCTCACACTTTAGGACCTTGGCGCGCTGCTGAACGCTGGATCAAAGAATTAAAAGACAAGAATCGTTTTGATAAGGTTGAAAAAATCACGGTCGATCTCTATGGGTCTTTATCATTAACAGGAAAAGGACACGCTACAGATTATGCTATTTTACTCGGTTTAAGTGGTACGGATCCAGAACGAATTCCTGTGGACACGATAGAGATTATCATAGCCTCTATAAAAAACACGAATACCCTAATGTTTAATGACGAAAGACCTTTGAATTTCGATGTTAAAACAGATATCATTTTTAATCGTGAGTTTTTACCATTTCACGCCAACGGCATCTCCTTTAGCGCCTTAATAAATGGCGAAAATTACAAATCGACCTACTACTCTATTGGTGGCGGTTTTGTAGTGCAAGAGGAACGGGAAATTTCTAAAGCCAATAAAATTATTTTCTATTGCACATTTCCATATCCAATCGCTACGGGTAACGAGCTTTTAAAATTCTGCAATCAATTAAACCTTCCTATTTCTAGTGTCGTTTTAGAGAACGAAAAATCCATTAGAGAAGAAGCTTCAATTGATTTTGAGTTACAGCGAATTTGGACGACCATGTTAGAGTGCATGTATGTTGGCTGCCATACCGAAGGTAATTTACCAGGCGGGTTAAATGTAAGACGACGTGCCTTTGATATGCACAAAAAAATAATTGGTGACTATACTTATGACAGTCCGGAGGAATGGCTCAAAACGATTCGGAAAACAGAAGTTAAGTTTCGCCAGATCTTAAAATGGGTAAGCTGCTTTGCCTTAGCTGTTAATGAAGTCAATGCCGCTTTAGGACGCGTTGTTACTGCACCTACCAACGGAAGCGCTGGTGTTATCCCCTCTGTACTGATGTATTATATGGTTATTGAAAACCATGAAGCCGATTTTGAACACGTTAAAAAGTTTCTTTTAGTGGCTGGTGAAATCGGGAGTATCTTTAAAAAAGGCGCCACCATATCTGCAGCAATGGGAGGTTGCCAAGCTGAAATAGGAGTCTCTTCTGCCATGGCAGCAGGCGCTTTATGCGAATTACTTGGCGGAACACCAGAACAAGTTTTAGTTGCTGCCGAAATTGCTATGGAACATCATTTAGGGCTCACTTGTGATCCTATTGGTGGTTTGGTTCAAATTCCGTGTATCGAACGGAATTCCATGGGAGCTATAAAAGCCATACATGCGGCTGAATTAGCTCTAGAAACAGATCCTAATAATGTAAAAGTACCCTTAGATAAAGTGGTCAATACCATGTGGGAAACTGCTAAAGACATGAATAATAAGTACAAAGAAACTTCTGAAGGAGGTTTAGCTGTTAGCGTAAATATGTCCGATTGTTAAAAGCCCATCTATTCCGATAGCTATCGGAATACCAAAGGGAAGCCTTTATTAAGGATATGAATAAAAATTAAATTCTAGAATTTTATCTTTTACTGCAAACTGAAGACTGAATACGGACTAATCATTGCACCCTTCTTTTCGTCTTGAATCGACCAAATAAATGATTTTCCATCGATCTTCTTCTTTTATAAGTTGAAACGAATTGACACCACAATGGCTCAGTTTTCCTTGATACCAAAACGCGTAAGGGGTCCACGCATTTGCCATATTACCATCGATTTGAATATTAAAACCGAATAGCTTTTCTTCAAACATTGTGTCTTTTGGAATACTCGCAATGCTAGCCAAAAATTCAGAATAATCAGTCTCAGTTAAAACCGTTTGCCCCTCTTTATTTACTGAAATGGATTGCATCTTAATATTGCCTTTTGCCAGAGCTTTTAAAGCGGTTGTATCTTGTTTATGAAACGCTTCAAAAAATTCAATAATAGAGGTTTTTACCTGCTCATTTTCAGGCTCTTGAGCATTTGAGTTTAGCGAGAAAGTCAATATTAAAATTAGTAGCAGTCGATACATAGAATTAAAGATTAAAACAAATTACAGATTTGACAGTATTTGTAGCCTAATTTAAATAAAAGCTTAACAAATCTCATTATTTTTACAAAATTATAAAATAACAACAATGTCAGCAGCAAAAAAAGATTACAAAAGAGTTACAGTAAAGACCTTAGTCGATATGAAGGCGAAAGGAGAAAAAATATCTATGCTCACGGCCTATGACTATACCATGGCTAAAATTGTCGATGGTGCTGGTATCGATGTTATTTTAGTTGGTGATTCTGCAAGTAATGTTATGGCTGGTCATGAAACGACGTTGCCTATTACGCTAGACCAAATGATTTATCATGCCTCGTCCGTGGTAAGAGCCATTGATCGCGCACTAATTGTGGTTGATTTGCCTTTTGGAAGTTACCAAAGTGATCCTAAAGAGGCGCTGCGTTCTGCGATTAGAATCATGAAAGAATCGGGCGGCCATGCTGTAAAAATGGAAGGTGGTAGAGAAGTAAAAGAATCTATAAGACGTATCTTATATGCTGGAATTCCTGTCATGGGGCATTTAGGATTAACTCCCCAGTCGATATACAAATTTGGAACCTATACCGTTAGAGCTAAAGAAGAGCAGGAAGCGATCCAACTCAAAGAAGATGCTTTAATGCTGGAGAGAGCAGGCTGTTTTGCTATCGTTTTAGAAAAAATCCCTGCGACATTAGCGAAAGAAGTTGCCGAAAGTGTTTCTATTCCTGTCATTGGTATTGGTGCCGGAGAGGGTGTTGATGGACAAGTTTTAGTACTTCATGATATGTTAGGTATGACGCATGAGTTTAATCCACGTTTCTTACGGCGTTATATGAACCTCTATGAAGATATGACGAAAGCCATTGGACAATATGTTGCAGACGTCAAGTCTTCGGATTTCCCTAATGAAAATGAACAATACTAACCCCCTTTGCCCTTCGGACATTTTCTCAAAGGGGAAAGAGTCTCAGTTTGCAGTCTCAGTTTGCAGTTGATCAAACTAACGTATTGGGATTCGTGAAAATTAATAAAATTCGAGTGTCAACTTATCGTTATCCATGTCAAAAATCGTTTCAAACAAAAATAATCTTCAAGTCCTCCATGAGGATAACCACATTATCGTTGTTAATAAGCGTGCTGGTGATATTGTACAGGGAGATAAGACTGGTGACAAACCATTAAGTGAGGTTGTTAAATCTCATTTAAAGGATAAATACAAAAAAGAAGGTAATGTATATCTCGGTGTGGTGCATCGTCTAGACCGACCTACAACTGGTATTGTAATGTTTGCCAAAACCAGTAAATCACTACCTAGACTTAATAAATTATTCGCAGAAAAAACAGCTCATAAAACCTATTGGGCTTTGGTTAAAAATGAACCACCAAAAACAAGTGATACCCTTGTAAATTGGCTAAAAAAGAATCCAAAAAATAATAAATCAACAGCTTATAGCAAAGAAGTTGAAGGCAGTAAAAAAGCCATTCTACATTATAAAATCAAAAAGAAACTTGATAATTTCTATTTACTCGAAATAGATCTAGAAACAGGAAGACATCACCAAATACGGGTGCAATTAGCAGCAATTGGCTGCCCAATTAAAGGCGACTTAAAATATGGTTTTGATCGCAGTAACAAAGATGCAAGTATCAGTTTACACGCCAGAACACTGCGTTTTATGCATCCTGTAAAAAAAGAAGAGATTCGTATTACAGCTCCTTTACCTAAAGACCCCTTATGGAATGCTTGTACTAGCTTATAAATTCAAAAATTAAATATTTATAGAAGATTGTCAGGTTGAGCGCAGTCGAAACCAAATGATATAGCTAAGCATCAAAACCTTTTGTTACTTCGCTATAGACCTCTAAAGAAACTGTATTTAGTTTTCAGTAGAGCTATGTTGCTGTCTGCATAATACATTGATAATAAAATACATAATTTAATACCCATCCCTTATCCTTCCCGTGGAATGGAATTAGTGGGAATTAATTTTAGTCAAAAAACAAGAAAATTTCAGGGCCTTATCGACAGGTTTTTAACGAAGAATTTTCAACTTTATTCAGAACAACGTCATCTATAACACCTACGAAAATATTTTCATCTCTAGCCTCAAGTTAACAACGTCATTAGTAATTCAAACTAAAATTCTTTAGTTAAAGCGCCCTGTAAGGATAGACCAAATTAAGCGTTGTGCCCCTTTTTGGTTGAGATACTAGTTGAAAATCAGCATTAATAAGATCTGCCCGTTTTTCCATATTAATTAAACCAGAACCTTTCTCTGCAGAATTTATATCGAAACCTACTCCATTATCTGCAACGCTAATTTCTAATCTGTCTTTAAGATAATTCAAAGCGACTTTTAAATTTTCAGCATCAGCATATTTTAAAGTATTAGATGAGAACTCTTGAAAAATACGAAACAGAATAATTTCATCCTTTTTGTTCTCAAAATTTACTTTTTCACCTTCAATACTAAGATGAGCTTCTAAACGTCCCACTCTATTTAGACGTTCTATTTCATTAGCAACAGTCTTATCAAAACCAAGATTAAAAATGACATCACTATTTAAAGATTTTGAAAGTGCTCGTACCTCATCTAAACTCTCTTTTAAAGAAGAAACGGCATGGCTTGTCTTAGACTTTAAAGTGTCATCAACCTGACGCAACACGGCATTCATTTGCATGGTTGCAACAACAAGTAACTGGCCCACATTGTCATGTAACTCTCTACCGACATGCTTTAAGGTTTCTTCTTGTATTTCTTGTTGTGTTGTTACCAACTCTTCATCAAACTTACGTTGCTGATCAACTTGGTCCAAAAGTAGTTGATTCTTACGTTTTTGATATGTTGTAAAAAACACAATAAATAATGCAGAAAATAGCAACATAGCAATAATGACATAAGCCAATAATGCTACCTGCTCTTTGCTAACGCCTTGCGATTGCGGAGTGCATAATAAAAACCAAAGGTGAAACATAAATATAATATGACGTTAAATGTTAATATTGTTAATATTCTAAAATCATGATACAGCGTATTTACATCTGTAAAGAATTCATCAAACAGAAAAATAGGCATGACGCATAAATACCAAATAAATAAGCCTATAGCGATATAAAAATGAACCGAATGATAAAAGTTCAAAAACTTCTCACTCTTTAATAACTCAAACAAGTATAATACTACACACAAAAGAATAACTAGTTCTTCTGCAAAATAATTGAGTTTTTGAAAGAATTCTATTTTATCCTTAAAGAAGACATATAAAGTCGCAAACACAACATAAATAACGATTAAATTTTTAATTATAACACGATATGTTGACGTTTTAATTAAACGCCAATAATAGAGGCCAATCATAACAACTACCATATAGGAATGTATTCCATAGAGCCATGAATTACTATAAAACGAACTGTTCTTTATTACTTGTAACCATGAATTATCAAAACATGAATCACCTAAATTATTATAGTAAACAAGTGTTGGGTAGATACCAATAATTTCAATAGCAAAACTCACCCAAAGATAAATAACAAAAAGCCGGACACTCTGGTCTTGGCTTTTTTTGAGATATAGTGCACCTGCTAAAGCAGCAAGTAGCTCTAAACTATGCCCGATTACTGCATTATAGATATATAGTTGACTCACAGATACTAACTATTAATGATAGTCTCGTTTCGGTTTTTTATCATAACAATTAAGATACACATATCAGCCTGAATGACATCACATTACGATTATTCATCTGAAAATATATTGAGAAGCACTTTAACCCTTTTATCAAAGGCTCCATTATGGTGCGCGTGCGCGATTTAAAGCGTTCTATAAGGATAGACCAAATTAAGCGTTGTGCCCATTTCTAGTTGAGATTCCAACTGAAAACCCGCATTAATAAGTTCCGCTCGTTTTTCCATATTAATCAAACCAGAACCTTTCTCTACAGAATTTATATCGAAACCTACCCCATCATCGGCAATACTAATTTCTAATCTGTCTTTGTAATAATTTACAGCGACATTCAAATTTTCGGCTTCAGCATACTTAAGCGTATTAGAGAAAAATTCTTGAAGCATACGAAACAAAATAATTTCATCTTTTTTATTTTCGAAATTTACCTTTTTACCAGTTATTTTAAGATGAGACTGAATTAATCCTGTTTTATTTAAACGCTCTATTTCATTCTTAACCGTAGCATCAAAACCTAAATTAAAAATCACATCACTGTTTAACGATTTAGACAAGGCTCTTACTTCTTCCAAGGTCCTTTTTAGACCTTCTGCAGCATTATTAACCTTTGTCTTAGCATCATTCGTTACGGCTTTTGCAGCCGCATTCATTTGCATGGTAGACATCACTAGCATTTGCCCGATATTATCATGTAATTCTCGACCTATATGTTTTAAAGTTTCTTCTTGGATTTCTTGTTGGGTTTTCACCAGTTCTTGATCAAAGATTTTTTGTTGGTCAATTTTATCCAAAAGTAATTGATTTTTACGTCGTTGAAATGTTATAAAAAAAACAACAAAAACAACAACTAAAGCCAACGTAAAAAAAATAACATAGGAAATTAGTGCAATTATCTCAGCACTAATTCCCTCTTGTGCCATAGTGAGTATAAAAACGCAAAAATGTAGCATGAATAAAGTAGTATGTTAGAAGTGTTAAGAAAATCGATTCTGAAAGCTACAAAACCAGAATTAACAGCTCTGTAATATGAATCAAAAATAAACAATGGTGTTAAACAAATATACCATAACGATAACGATAGGCTGATATAAAAAACATGTGATTTATAAAAATCTAAAATCTGTTCACTTTTAATTAACTCTTGCAGATACAATAATACCATAATAAATATGGCAAAAGTCTGAACTGCCAAGTCATAAGCAAGTGCCATTGTAAAGAACCCACCAGTTATTGAAAAATAGCACACCGTAAATAGTGAGCTGACGACCACAATTACCTTTATTATTTTATGGGACATGTCATTTTTAGTATTCCTAATCATGTACATCCCAATAAGTATTAATGAAACAAAAAAATAAATATTATATAACCAAATATTTCTAACGAATACAGAGTTTTCAATCCAGTTTATGAAACTATTGTCAAAATGCTCATATAACAGTGTATACATCCCGAGAGTTTCAACAAAAACGATAACCCATAAATACCAAACAAACGGTCTAACTGATTGGTCTTTAGTTTTTAACCAATAATAAGACGCTGAAAAAGCAGCCATTAACTCGAGTAAACGTGTAATAAAAAGAATTAGCGCCATAAAAATATACTATTGAGGATAGTTTGCAGCTGGCGGATCACCTTGTCCTCCTATATTTAAGCCATCTGCATTAGAAATATCATGACTCCCAATCTGTAAGGGAATCATACTTCCTTGAGACGTATTTTTAACGCCTGTAGGAATGAAAAATAATGTAGTTAAGCCCGTTTCCCCATTTTTATCTGGATAAGATCCTAAATACAGCCGTAAGCCATCCATTGTATAGTCTAACTCAGCAGTTTGATTCTCTGCATACTTGATATAATCTCGAATATCGTCTAATGACCACCAAGACGACCTATTATCACCACCATTAGTTGATTTCTTAAAAAGCGAATCATTAATAATAGTATGCTTAAGATTATACGCCTCGTCTAAGGCGCTCGCTTGTTTTGGTGTTATTAAACCAACAGGTTTAATAATCTCTGGAGGTGTTGTGACACCCACTTTATTGCAGCAGTAAAAATACATCGCTAATGCTCCTAAGACAATGCCAACAACCAGTAATCCTAAGTTTTTCATACTCGGTTTTTTGAATCCATTAATAAATATCCAAAATATTGAATTTTATTGAACATAGAAAACTTTACTAACTGTTTTCTTACAATTTCAATCTTTTAATCTAATTTTTAAGTTATTGCTTGTCACTTTTTGACTTAGACTATTTATAGCCTCTTCTGTCAACTGAAAAACTCTAGGATAACCCCCTGTCGTTTGGCAATCTCGCATCAGTACTATTAACTGGCCTGATGGTGTCAATTGAACAGTTCCTGGTAAAACTGGAGCCGTTAAAATTTGGCCTAAATGATTCTTAAACAAAGGTTCTAGTTGGTAGGCCATTCGATTATTAAGCTTAGAGATTTTAAGATCTGCATTGAGAATATGCGTTTGCATATTATAAGGTAACATATTGAATTCCGGCCCCTTATAAGCCTCTATCGTAATACTTTCTTTAATTGACTTATTATGCTTCACTTTCGCATGACGATGCTCTAAACCACTGCTATATTTATCATATCCTAACGTGTCGTTATCGCTAAGCCGATCATTGGGTGTAATCAATTTATACATGCTTCTGCTTTCAAGAATCCTTTCACTTAAAAACCCTCCTTTAATAGCTAAATAAGTCCTCATACCAGATTTTAATCGACCAAAACTTAAGATATCGTTGCTGTGAATTTGCACTGCTATATTCATGTGAATGGGCTTATCATTTAATCTCGGAGACATATCCGCACCAGAAACCGAAATCAGAGTGGGTTCTAAAAATTGCAATGTTGGTCCCGTCATTGTTATTTCTAAAACCGCAGCAACTTTGTCATTACCCAGAACCGCATTTGCAAACTGACTAGAATAAGAATCCATAGCCCCAGAAACAGGCACACCGTAGGCTCTAAAGCCAAAACGACCCGTATCTTGAATACTGGTGTAAAAACCAGATTTTATAACCTTAAGCATTACTGGTTGAGCTTTTTAATTGATAATTAGAATCGCTTACCGCCTGAAGAATATCAGCATATTCCACTAGATCAACAGGCCTAAATTTAACCTGATCACCGGCCTTAATTAAGCACGGCTGCTGCTCGTTTGCGCTAAACAATGTCATAGGTGAATTGCCAATAATATGCCAACCCCCTGGACTGTCTTGAGGATAGACCCCTGTTTGCTGCCCACCTATAGCAACCGCCCCTTTTTTCACATTAAGATCTGGTGTTTTTTTTCGATCTAAAAACAGCCTCGAATCCAATCCGCCTAAATATAAAAAACCAGGTAAAAAACCAATAAAATAAACGGTATAAACCACTTCAGAATGCAGCTTAATAATTTCAGATTTCGAGAGGTTTATTTCTTTAGAAAACGCATTTAGATCGACCCCAAATTCATCATCATAACAAACTGGTACATTCCAAACTACAGCGTCAATATCAGGAGCTTCAGCTTCACTATTATAAATCTTTTTTAACTGCAAAAAAACGTCATTGACATCGTCAATAGTGAACTCGTATATTATTAATATTGAACAATATGTGTTAATTACCTCAATATTTTCTTTAATATAATATTCTTCAATATTATTTTTAAAACTTAAAACATCCTGAAGTGTTTTTTTATCAATACTAGCTGGCCAATCAATTAAAATTGAATGGGGATTATATGACATATATCGAAGCTCGAAACTCATAAAAACCTAAGCTATTTTAATGTTGTTTTTAGGCAACTCTTCGTTTAAATGTTTTAAAATTTCAAGAGCGCTTTCTGTATCACCATGCACGCAAAATGTTGAAGCTTTTATAGGCACTGCTACTCCACTGATCGCACTTACACTTTTATGCTTTACCAAATGTAAAACATGTCTTAAAACCTCAGCTTTATCCAGCAATAAGGCCTTGTCATTTTTTCGAGAAACGAGCGATAAATCATCATTATAATTCCGATCTGCAAAGGCTTCAAACGTGACCTCTATGTTTTCCTGACGCGCCAATTTTGCAATGATCGACTTGTAAGGCGCATAAAGCTTTACTGGCATTGAAATACCTTTCATAACCTCAATAATCACCTTTGCTATTTTTTCATCTTTAGCAGCCAAGTTATACAAAGCCCCATGCGGTTTTATGTGGTGTAATTGTTGGTTTTCTGAATGAAGCACCTGTTGCAAGCTTAGTATTTGCTGCTTTAGGCTATGATATAAATCTGTCGCAGAGATCTTCATATCCACTCTTCCGAAGTTCGCCTGATCAGGAAATGAGGGATGCGCCCCAATTTTAACCTCATATTGCTTCGCTAAAATTACAACGTCAGTCATGGTTACCACATCACCCGCATGGCCACCACAAGCGATATTACAAGAGGATAAATAAGGTATTAGATCCGCTTCGTTACCGATCCCCTCACCCACATCTGCATTAATATCTATGTAAAAACTGTCCTTCACTTAAATTAATTTAAAAACACTTAATATTCCTTTTGCCCCTAAAAAGATGGTAATAACTAAAATGAGAAGGCCTACAATATTCTGAAGTTTAGAATTTTTATACGTTCCTAGAACAGAGGCTTTGTTCATCACCCAAAGCAAAAACCCAGCAATAATAGGCAGTAACAGTCCATTTGCAACTTGAGCAAATTTTATAATCTCGATAGATTTAAAACCAATTGAAGAAAAAACAACCCCTAAAACAAGGATGGTTATCCAAACCGCTTTAAATTTTGAGGCCTTTAAATTACTTTCCCAGCCCAAACAGCCACTCGTTACATAAGCTGCAGCTAAAGGTGCTGTAATAGCACTGGTAATCCCGGCAGCAAACAAACCAATAGCCAAAAAGTATTTTGCAAAACTCCCGAACAAAGGCTCTAATCCCTTTGCTAAATCTGAAGCATTCGTAATATTTTGTTCAGAAATTGCGGACGCTGAGATCATAATGCACATCGATACAAGCCCACCTAAGATAACCGCAATAACTGTGTCCTTTCGCGCATAACTTAAATCACTTTTATCTTTCCACTTTGTTTTAGCTAAAGACGCATGTAAAAACAGATTATAAGGCACTACGGTCGTGCCAATTAGCCCGATAATGGTAAGACTGCTTTTTTCTGGAAACTGAGGAACAAACACCCCTTTAAGAATACCTATGAAGTCAGGCTTGGTTAAAATAGCCGTAATTAGAAACGCTAAACTCATGAGGATCACCAAAAAGACCAAAGCCTTTTCTAACACTTTATAATTCCCGATATAAAGCAAAACAAATGCAATTATACCGATCATCACCGTCATTAAATTAAGTTTTAAACTACCTATTTCAAGACTTGGGTTTCCAAAAATGGTCTGCATACCTAAGGCACCACCACTGATGTTACCCGCTTCATAAGCTGCATTTCCAATAACAATAGCACTAATAATAAGCACCAGCACAAAGCCTTTAAGAATTGGGTTTTTAATTTCTTGTCGTATAATTTCTGATAATCCTTTTTGAGAAATCACACCTAATCGCGCTGCCATCTCTTGCAGTATAACCGTTGCAAAAATAGAGAGTGCCATTGCCCACAACAACCCATAACCAAAGTTCACACCAGCGATGGTACACACCGTTACGGTGCCTGGCCCTATAAAAGCAGCAGCAACTAATGGCCCTGGCCCAATGTTTTTAAATAGGTTTTTTATCATTCGTTAATCGAATTTAGAGCGTATATGGCAAAACTCCCTAACCAATGCCCACCTTCATAACTGTCTCCAACAATACTTGGCAAGGAATAATTGATATGTTGATTGGCAATCGTCTTTAGATGATTGTATTCTGGTAAATCCTTAGCAATATAATTGAGACTCCATGCTCTCGAAAAGTTGACTCCATCGAGATGAACTAATTTCCCATCTGTTCTATCAGAGACTTCACCAACAGCCAATTTGAACGTTTTTTCCTTTAGTTGTGGCAAAAAATCTTGAAACCAAGTCTTAAATTCATCATGAGACAACACCCGTTTCATTAAAGCCGCTTCTTCTAAGCAGGGAGATAAAAAATCAAAACCACTTGGCTCCCACGCTAATGGACAGCCTTTATCATTGGCATAAAAGTCTTTCGCTCTATTTTCAATCAGAGTTTTTAATTCTGAATTCTCAACTACCAACGCATAATCATAAGCAAAGCTCAACCCAAAAGCGGTGTTTGGGTGCTCCCCTACTCTAATCGGGTAATTTAACTTTGGTAAAAACGCGACATATTTAGCGATGATAACATCCGTTAATGGCTGAAGGTTTAGCTCTAATTCTTTTGCTAATGGATCATCCCAAGTATGTAATTCTTCAGCGAGCTTAAGCAACCAAGCCCAACCATAAGTGCGCTCAAAAGATTTATTATATTGGCCTTCAAAATACAATACCTCTTGTGCTATGTTTTCCTTCGACATATTTTGAAGTAGTTTGTGTTGAATCTCAGTCTTATTTTCCAAATCTGGAAACTGTTTCAATAAGCTGACTAAACTCCAATGTCCGTGAACGGCTGAATGCCAATCGAAACAACCATAAAAAGCAGGATGCAATGCTTTTGGTGTTTTTAAATCTGAAGCACCACCAATCGTTTGATTAAGTTTATTGGGGTATTCCGTATCCATACAATGCAAAGGCAATTGCGCTAAGCGGTTGGCTTGTTGTAGGTTTAGGATTGGTGTTTTAACGATTTCCAGTGTCTTAGATATTGTTTCTATTGATTTGTCCTCAATATTCTTACAACTGAATGCTATAAGAATTAATAAAAGTCCATATATATTTTTCATGCTTTACAATTCTGAATTATTGTTTAGATTCGTGAAACCTTTAATATTGCAAAATTTAAGTCTGTTTTGATACTTTTTCACCCCAATTTGATTGCTTACTTTCCAGGAGATTCCTGCCTGCGCAGGAATTGATCAACCCAACCAACCCTCACGATCTAAACTACGATACTGTATCGCTTCACTAAGATGAGGTCCTGTGACACTTTCAACACCTTCTAAATCAGCAATTGTTCTAGAAACTTTCAGAATACGATCATAAGCTCTGGCAGATAAATTAAGACGTTCCATGGCCGATTTCAATAATTGCATTGAAGCCTCATCTAACTTACAATGCTGCCGGATTTGCTTCGTATTCATCTGTGCATTGTAATGAATGTTCTCTAATTCTTTAAAACGCTCGGTTTGTTTTTCCCTGGCTTTAGTGACTCGTTTTCTAATATCTACCGAAGATTCCCCATTCCGCTCGTCTGCTAATTTTTCAAAAGGTACAGGAGTCACTTCAATATGAATATCGATACGATCTAATAATGGCCCAGAGATTTTACCCATATAGCGTTGCATTTCTGCAGGTGAGGATGTAATTGGCGAGTCTGGATCGTTAAAATATCCGCTTGGACTCGGGTTCATACTTGCCACTAACATAAACGATGAGGGGTACGTCACTGTGAATTTCGCTCTAGAAATCGTCACTTCTCGATCTTCTAACGGCTGACGCATCACTTCTAAGACTTCGCGTTTAAATTCTGGCAACTCGTCTAAAAACAAAACGCCATTATGTGATAAGGATATTTCACCTGGTTGTGGGTAACTTCCGCCGCCAACAAGGGCGACGTTCGAAATCGTATGATGTGGGCTCCGAAACGGCCGTTGCGCCATTAAACCAGCATGTGCTTTAACGCGACCAACAACGGAATGTATTTTTGTAGTCTCCAAAGCTTCATGTAAAGTCATTGGTGGCATTATACTAGGCAATCGCTTCGCTAACATCGTTTTACCAGAACCTGGCGGACCTATTAAAATAATGTTATGTCCGCCAGCCGCTGCTATTTCCATACAGCGTTTAATACTCTCTTGTCCTTTGACATCAGAAAAATCGAACTCTGGGAAATCGAGATCTTTATAGAATTCTTCTCTTGTATTAATGATGGTTTGCTCTAAGGGCTCGCCTTTATCAAAATGATTAATGACTTGCATGATGTTATCTACACCAAACACTTTTAAGTCATCGACGATGGCCGCTTCTTTCGCATTCTGACTTGGAAGTATAAATCCTTTAAATCCTTCTTCCCTTGCTTTTACAGCAATTGGCAGCGCTCCCTTAAAAGGCTGCAGGCTTCCATCTAAGGACAGTTCGCCCATAATCAGGTAATCCTCTAAGTTTTCTGCTTTTATTTGGCTAGACGCCGCCAAAATACCCACAGCTAAGGTTAAATCATATGCAGAACCTTCCTTGCGCAAATCTGCAGGAGCCATATTAATCGTGATTTTTTTACCAGGAATACGATAGCCGTTATTTTGTAACGCAGCAGCAATACGGTAATTACTTTCTTTAATCGCATTATCTGGAAGACCAACTAAATGGTAACCAACACCTTTATCGACGTTCACCTCAACGGTAATTGTTGAAGCCTCTACACCAAAAACCGCACTAGCGAATACTTTTTTGAGCATCTTGAAATTAATTTCCTTAAAAATAGACAGTATTAGGCAATAAAAAAAAAGTAATTTTATTTCAGTTTAAAAAAAAACCTTATTACATGAAATCTTTATTTGTTTTCAGTATTCATTTTTGCTCTCAGCCTAACATCTTGAAATAAAGAGGATAAGACTTCAATCACCCCTCAGCTCACCACAATTAGGCATCAAATATTATCTCAAGGTGGAATTTTATTAAAATAAAATAGAAGTAATTTAGGTGATGAAACGATTTTAGAATAGGCCTTTGAATTGGTTGCAGATTTAAACACAGAATACTATGAAGTTAAATACGCAATGGATTCGTGGCGGTAAGAGATAAAGCGTGCCAAGCGATGTACGTTCAAAAATTAATTGCATAACAGATCGCGCTATGCATATATTGAGAATATTTCACTACCCATTTTGTAACTAAAAACATTCATAGATACTAGGAAGATCGTATTCCTGCTTCCTTCTTTCGTTTATAAATATTTTCATCTGTTTTTGTGCACTAGTCTCAAAGGTATTTGAACCCCCGAATTGATTAGGGATCGTTTTCAAAGCTTTATTCAATTCAAATATTCCTTTAACAATATCCTCATGAATTTTAAATAGCTCTGATAAATACTTGTCATTTTTCCCTTTATATTTAAGTTCTAGTAACTTTATTCTAAGGTGAGGAAATAAACTAACAACAGTGCTACTTGTTTTACTTCTCGCTAAACTCAAAGGAATATATTTGTCATCAATAGATAAATCGTCTAGTTTCTGAGCGATACATAAAACCTCCTTATAGATTTTTTGATTCGTTTTTCCTTTTTTTTCCTGAAGTGTTTTTAATAAATCCTTTTTAATGATTTTCAAACTTAAGCTAGTTTCTTCATGGTAGTATAGCTCAATTGAAACACCTCTATTCTTTCCTTCGGCCTCTTCCGTGTTTACATTAAGGCGTTCTTCTCCAAAAGTAAACTCAGGCAATAGCTTAATATGAGAGGATTTTTTTTTAATAATATCCCCAACTGCTTTAGCACGATCTAGCCCAAGTTTTTCGTTTGATTTTTCCGAACCAACTGCATCTGT
>RCND010001016.1_pt1 | contig 15910 bp, 15 predicted proteins | sample 2041351 | NCBI WGS metagenome assembly RCND01 (sample SAMN09708230, study PRJNA481090) | Marine sediment metagenome, whole genome shotgun sequencing project. | biome: marine sediment; feature: ocean; material: sediment; isolation source: Sewage treatment plant 12B marine sediment (STP12B) ... | reverse complement strand
GGTGTTGGGGATGTCGATCGTGATTCGTTGAAATGGCGTATCCGTTTCGGAGAGGGAGTCTTGGAGGACGGCATTGAGCTCAGACTCGGACAGCGCCACGCGGAAGCTGGAGTCTTCGACCGATTGATCGATCTTACGTTCCGCAGCTTCCAGAACATCAGGGTTGGCTGGGTCGACTGGCCCGGATTGATCACCGGCGAGCGCGGCCAAGATCTGAATAGCGCCAAAGGCACCGGTGAGGAGAGTGCCCGCGAGGGTAAGGACGAGTAGGACGACAACGATCCTGCCCAGGATTGCCGATGCGGTGAATGCGATCACCAGCGATGTGACGAGGATGATCGCCGCGGTGACGACCGCGTAGGTCTCGCCGATGGTGAACAGGGCCAGGCCGCCCGCTGAGGCTGCGGTGAGGACACCGATCACGATGATCCCGGCGCGCAGCGGCCCGGTGGTTGGCTCAGCAGATTTCACCGTCGGCAGGTTAGAGGGGTGGTGGGTTAGCGGATCCCTCGCTCTACCTATTCGTCGAGACCGGTGATTTCTTTGAGACGTTCCGCACGATCCTTGCGTCTGGCAGTCTTCTGCTGTGCGTTCTCATGCATGCGGGCCTCGTACTCGGCCGGGCTCTCAATGTCACCGGATGAGATCAGCTCGTAGTGATCGCCGTAGGTTTGGACGAGCGCAACGACCGTCGCGGCGACGGGTAAGGCCAAGAGGGCCCCCACGCCACCGAGAAGTGAGGCGCCAACAATGGCCGAACCAAAAGCGACCGCAGGGTGAAGGTTCATGGTGTTGGCCGTCACGCGCGGTGACAGGGCGTAGTTCTCGATCTGTTGGTAGACCAGGATCGCAGCCAGTACCCACACCGCATCGATCGGGTCCTCGGCAAATGCGATCAGCAGCGGGAACGCACCGGCGATGTAGGTACCGACTGTTGGCACGAACTGCGAGACGATCCCAACCCACATTGCCAGAGCAACGGCATAGGGAACGCCGATTATCGAAAACGCAATGAAGTGAAACACTGCCGAAAACACCGCAAGCAGGCTGCGTGAGTAGACATAGCCGCCTACTTTGTCGATGGTGATTCCAATGACCGTATCGGCGTGAAGTTGTTGGGCTGGCGGCATACGACGCAGGAGGGCGGAGCGAAGTCGGGGCAGGTCGGCAAGGATGTAGAAGACAAACAAACCGATCGTCAGCAGCTGAAAGACCAGGCCTACTGCTGTTGAGGCCAGACCGAGGACACCGCTTGCTGCGTTGGTTGACAGATCCTCAAGGCGCTGCTGGTCCGCGGTGAGGTCAGAGATGATGTTGTCGCTGGAGAACTCAAGCCCAAACGTGTCGTTGGCCCATGCGACGGTGGATTCCACATAGTCGGGGACTCGTCCTGCCAGCTTGATCATCTCGCCAACCGCCACGTTGATGAGCGTGTACGCGAACACGATGGCGAAGGCCGTGGCTGCAAACATCACGACTCCGGTCGCGAGGCCGCGTCGCCATCCCCGCTTGGCCAACGCTTCGACGGCAGGGAGCATCGCAAATGCGGCAAAGAGCGAGATGACCACCGTGACAATGAAGCTCGACGTATTGCGGAATATCCAGGTGCCGCTGTAGCCGACAATGAGGACGATCAGTGTTGTCATGGCAGCACGGGGCAGCCACCGTCGATACCAGCCGGGGCCGATCGGATCGGCCAAGTCAGTTGGGTTGTCCATTTCTCAACCTTCGCTATTGGGCCGACAACTTACTCAGCTTCAGTTCCAGATCGTCTGGGTCAAACTTGCCTTGGAAGTAGAACCGGGTTAGGCCTGCATCCCTCATCCCGTCGAGGATGTTGCGCACCTGTTGCCAAGTTCCGCGGGGGGCGTTTCTCTTGGCGGCTTCTTCCTCGAGCTTCTCTGGGGCCATGTCACATTCGGCGGCGATGGCAACCAGCATGTCTTGGTACTCGTCTTGGCTGTCGGCTGCGGTTATCTGGCCGGAGCTAGAGATGAGTAGGTCTGCAGGGTCCCGGCCCGCCTCTGCCGCACAACGGCGGGCCAGCTCGATCTTGGCCAGGTACTCATCGGGTTGTGCTGGATAGGCGTTGAGTTCGTCGGCATACGTTCCGGCGAGTCGCGGTGTCTTGACTGCGCCGGTGCCACCGACCAATAGCCGGAGTTCTGGGCGTGGCTGGATGTCGAATGCCTTGAGGGTGTAGTAGTTCCCGGTGTAGTCAACGGGCGGGTTGGAGAACGCTGCCCTCAAGTAGGCGAGCGCCTCCTCCAACATGGCAAAACGTTGTTTTGTGTCAGGGAACTCGATTCCGAACCTGTCGTGTTCTTGTTCCTGCCATCCTGTACCAACCCCAAGCTTGAAACGTCCCCCCGACATATCCTGGATGGTTGCCGCATTCTTGGCCAGCACCGCCGGATGACGGAAGGTGATCGGAGATACAAGCATCACCAGCTCTATCTTCTCGGTTTCCCGAGCAAGGCCGGCCATTATCGAGAACGCATCGTGAGCGGGTACACCGGGGCTGGCGTCTGCTGGGCCGTATAGGTAGTGATCGGGGATCGCAAAGGCAGCAAGGTCCTTGTTCTCGGCCCAGCGGGCGGCAGCAAGGTAGTCGGCGTAGGACCGGCCGAGCGTCTGTATCGCAAATTCCATGCCAGGCATTGTTGCAGCTGTGGTCGCCACCGTGATGCGTCAGAAGAGAAGTATTCCTCTATAAACTGGCTTGTAGATGCCGATAGGTATTAGGTGGTAACTAGACGCGCCGCCAATAGCCGGGTTGGCCAGAGCCTCCCGTGGTTTGTTGCCGCTGTCCTCGTCGTCGTAGGCAGTGGCCTGATCGCGCTATGGCTCAACAACACTGCGGCAACCGCCGACCAGGACACGCTGGAGCGCGGGGCGGATGCCATTGCCTCGAACTTCGAGGAGCAAATTCGTATCCTCGAACTCGCCGGAACCGGGGCGGGGAGTCTCGCCGGCCAACCACTAGCCGAGGTCGACGTCATCTCGATGTTGTCCCAGGTCGATATCACTGTGTTGAGGTCGATGCTCGCCGTGGTCAGCTATCCATTTGACGAAAACGGTGCGGGACAAGGTCGATTCTTGCTCGATGATTTCCAGCCGGTCGGCTTTGACGTTCCACCAATCGAGCTGTCCTTGAGCGAGTTTGATGAGCTGATAGCGTCCGGTCAGGCGTTCCTTAGCCAACCGTTTCACACTGACGACCCCGACCGACTCGACTACGTTGTGGCGATCCCGGTCACGCTCGCCGACGGCGTGGAGCTAGTCGGGGTGGTCTTTCGACCGGATCGAATGCTGGACTCGGCCGTCGAGGCAGCTGGAGAGGGCCAGTACGCCGTCGAGGTCGTAGACACTCGATATGGGAATCAGGTGGTGGTGGCAGCTGGTGAGCCCGCCGCAGCCATGGAAACAAGCCGTATCCCCGAAGACATACTGGCTGCGCTCGAAGTAGTCGTTCGGCCTGCAACCGGGTTTCCCTCCGTCCGTTCTCCGTGGATCTCACGTCTGGTAGTCGGCACCGGAGTCCTGATTGCTCTGTTGTTGGTGTGGATGGGGCGGATGGTCAAGGCTCGTGCCGGAGAGCTTGCCGAACGCCTCCGTCTTGCCCAGCAACTCAACGAAAGCAAAGACCGCTTCCTGGCCACGGTTAGTCACGAACTACGGACTCCGCTGACCGTCGTACTCGGCGTCGCCTCCGAAGTCGGACCCAACTGGGAGAGTTTCGATGACACCGACCGTCATGATCTGATGCAGATGATGATTGAGCAGGCTTCGGAAGCCGCCAACATCGTCGAAGACTTGTTGGTAGCGGCACGTTCCGATCCTTCCCAGCTACGTCTTGCCATGGAACAGACCGGTCTTTTGTCTCATGTTGAGTATGCGCTGGCATCGCTACCGGGCGACTCGCGATCTCGGGTGGCATGCCGCAACCTCGATTGTGAGGTCTACGCTGACTCGACCCGGCTCCGTCAGATCTTGCGCAACCTGCTTGAGAACGCTGTCAAGTATGGCGGGCCCGACATCACTATCCACAGTGATGTCGTGGGTGGTCAGGTTGTAGTTACGGTTGGCGACAACGGCATCAGCCTCGCTGAGTCCGACCGACTGCGGATATTTGAGCCATATGAGCAGTCAAGCGACGAGGGTTCCCAGGCACCTAGCGGTGTCGGCATCGGCCTGTTCGTGAGTCGGTTGCTGGCGCAACTCATGAATGGTGAGCTCGAATGTGTCTCTGCAGATGGGCGTACTGAGTTCCGCTTGACGTTGTCGGTTGTGGATCCGAATCGGATCGAGGCCCTACCGATCGTTGTGGCAGCTTCCTGATCGCCGATTTCGCCTGTCGGTACGGTTCGCTGATTTACAACTGTATGTTGGGCGCATGAAGCCGATCGCCATCCTCGAGCACAGCCCAGAGGCACCGGCTGGTTATCTCGGTGACGCCATACGTCGTAACGGCCTAGCCAGCTTCGTTGCTCGACTCCACGCAGGGGAGGCTCTACCCGACCTCGCTGAGATCAGCGCCGTCGTGTCGCTCGGAGGGAGCATGGGGGCCTACGAGGAGGATCGGTATCCATTCCTCGCCGCAGAAAAGGAACTGTTGCGTCAGGCGGTTGCTACGGGTTTGCCCGTACTGGGCATTTGCCTCGGTTGCCATATGCTTGCCGATGCGCTCGGCGGTCGGGCCTACTCGGCCGACAGAATCGAAGCAGAATTCGTTGCCCTCGAGCTGGCTCCTGAGGCTGAGGCCGATCCAATCCTGCGAACCCTTGCCGAGCCTGTCGTCTCGCTACACGGCGACACTTGGGCTCCGCCGCCCGGCACCGCGGTCCCGGTGCGGAGTGGTCGTTTTCCTCATGCATTCCGGTACGGCTCGGCCGTTGCCATTCAGAGCCACCCCGAGGTGTCGGCTGCAATCGTTGCTGAATGGATTGACGGGTTTGGTAGAGATCGGTTTATCGCAGCCGGCGTCAACCCTGATGAATTCCTCGGTCAGATCACAGACGGTGACGGCGCCAACAAGGAGCGCGCCGGTCGGCTCTTCGGCGCATGGCTTGATGAGGTTGTCGCAACCCAACGGTCGAACAAGGTGGAGCCCAGATAGTGGTGACAATCCGTACTTTTGTATTTCTCCTCGGCCTTGGGGTTGCCATGTGGACCGTCGTATCAGCGTTGCGCACGACTGTTCTTCCCCGCAGCGCCCAGGTGGCCATCAGTCGTTGGGTCTATCGCAGCATGCGGGCGGTGTTCCAGTTTGTTGCGGATCGCGCAAAGGACTTTGCCCGTCGTGACCAGGTGCTCGCCTTGTTCGGGCCATCCGCCTTGTTGGCGTTGCCGATTGTGTGGCTTACGTTTATCTGGATCGCCTATGCCGCGATGTTCTGGGCTCTCGACACCTCGGCAGTTGTTGACGCCATTGGGTTGAGCGGTTCCTCGCTCACGACATTGGGCTTCATCCCGGCTGAGACCACCGCGATGCAACTGTTGGCATTCACTGAAGCGGGGTGGGGGCTGATTCTGGTGACATTGATGATCACTTACTTGCCTTCGATATATGGGACCTTTGCCAAGAGGGAGACGCAGGTGGCGCTGCTGGAGGTGCGCGCCGGTGATCCGCCGTCAGCCGTGCAGATGTTGACCCGTCACCACCGAATCGGATGGCTCGACAGTCTCACTGATACTTGGCTGGATTGGGAGCGCTGGTTCGCCGAGATCGAGGAGTCGCACACAACGTTCCCCGTCCTTGCCTTCTTTCGCTCTCCGCAGCCGCAGCGATCGTGGGTGACGGCGTCGGGGACAGTGCTTGACGCAGCCTCGTTATATGTGGCCTGCGTCGAGGGAGTGGAGGTAGGGCCGGCCGGGGTGTGTATTCGTTCCGGGTTCCTGACTTTGCGACGCTTGGCCGACTTCTTTGGTATCGAGTTTGACCCTGATCCTCTTCCAACTGACCCGATCTCCATCAGCCGCGGCGAATTCGACGAAGCATGGGACGAGCTGACCGCGGCGGGTCTGGAGTTGAAGCCGGACCGAGATCAGGCATGGAGAGACTATGCCGGATGGCGAGTCAACTACGACACCGTTCTTCTTGCTCTCGCCGATGTGACTGATGCACCGTATGCGCCTTGGAGTTCGGATCGTTCTTCGCCGAGCCACCAGGAACCGAAGGTAAGGCGGTTTGGGCGGCGGACTCGTCGATTGGCCCGAAACGAGTCCAGTGATCCGACAGGCGTCGACCAGTCATAGAATCGGATTGGTAGGAAGTTGACAGGAGGCCTCGTGGATCAGTCCGAGCCGTACGCGTCTCTGCGCGAACGCGTCATCGGCGAGCGCGGCGTCGTCATGGTGATGGGAACAGCCAACACCGGAAAGACGACAATGTCGCGACTCCTGCTGCGCGACGCCCTCGACGAGGGAAGGTCTGTTGCGTTTGTTGATGCTGACGTTGCGGTCCCGAGTGTCGGAGCGCCTGCGTGCGTTGCGTTGCGTTGGGTTCGCTCCCAGGCTGACCTCGATGACCTGTCTCGCCCCGACGCGATGCGTTTTGTGGGCTCCACCCAACCCCAAGGTGTCGTTCTACCGCACGTCGTCGCGACCGCGACCTTGGTCGAGGAGGCCCGCAAAGGCGCCGACTTCATCGTGCTTGATACCAGCAGTGTTGTGTCCGGAGTCGTCGGCCAGACCTTGACCTATCACGTGACTGAATTGTGTGATCCGAATCTCATCATCGCGATGCAACGTGGCGAAGAACTCGAACCAGGAATCGGCATGTTGCGCCGTTTCCTTGGCGCCCGCATCGCCAAGTCCGAGCCGCCCCCAGGTCTGCAATTGGTGGGTCCCTTGGAACAGCGCTCTCGTCTCATCGCTGCATTCCGAGACGCTTTCGAGCCTGACCTGCAGCGGTGGCGGGTGCACTCATCGGTGTTTGCTCCGACGTTGCCAGAGGCGTTCGACTTGTCGCGGTTGGAGGGGATGCTGGTCGGTGTGCTGAACGAGACCGGAGCCTGCCTCGGGTTGGGTGCGTTGGAGCATGATGACGGGGTGGTGCGGGTGGCGACCCGATTCGGTGATCGGATGCGTGGGCTACGTCTTGGCTCACTGCGTATCGACCTCGACACCTATGAGACGAGCCGGGTCCGGCTTCGTCAGTTGATCTTCGGGATATAGCTCTAGCCCGGCCCGTCAGGTGACATAACCGCCAGGCCAGCCTCGGTCCCCTTTACTGTGAAGATGCGCCGCCCTGGTTGGATGGCTGGTTGCGGATCGGTCACATCTAGCCCCCGCGCTCGCCATTGCAGGACGGTGACCTCAAGCGAGTGAGTGGTCACTAATGCGAGTCCAAAGAGCGCTGGCGCCCGCACGGGTGACTCGACGACCTCAAGCAGTGGTCCGACCCGGTAGAAGGCAGTAGGACGGCCGCTGACCAACGTCCGCAGCCGGGGTGCACCGATGACTGGCTTCAGTTCTGCGGTAAGCCCGGTCAGATCAGGAACCAGCAAGACCACATGATCGAGATCCCATCCTTCGGCATTCTGGCCGGTTGCATCCGCCACTGTGGGGATCCCCAGGTCAGGTGCGGCGCCATCCCACCCCCAAGCTGGAGGGCCGTCGACGAGGCAAGTCGTTCCGGTCTGTAGTCGCTCGGGGAGACCAAACGACACCCAGGGGATTGGTAGCTGAATGGTTGTGATCTGTGGCACGTGACCGCTCTGATTGTTGGCAAGAATGCAAGAGCCCAAGAAACCCTGGCGACGCATCCCCCGCACTTCCCCGGACGAGGTAGGTATGCCTGAGCCCCTTGGGCTTTGCATCTTCGAACCTAGGGGTTGTGAAGACCGGTTACAAGTCCATCGTTTCTGGGGTTTTCCCCAACACTATCGGCTGTAACTATGGCTAACTAATGCTCGATTGGGTCTAGAACAGGTAGTTCTCCACATATCCACACCTATCCACAGGGGGTTGTGCACAACGGGTGTTTACAAGTCGTACAGAGGTTTCTTTTCGCGGTTCTCGTACCCGGCAGAGGTGGCTGGGCTTGTTGGATTCAGAAAGTGTATTCACGACCCGTTTCAGATGCCGTCTCTACTCACACCGGGCTGAGCGCGATCCCGGCATAGAGCTCCAGCAGGCGCGAGACGGTGGCATCCCAAGAGAAGCGTTCGGAATGCGCAATTGCGCCTTGGCTCAAGCTTGCCGCAAAATCAGGATCGTCGAGTACCCGATCCAGAGCCTTTGCGTAATCAACAGGATCGTGGCCTTCAACCAGGATTCCCGATTGACCGTCTTCGATGATGTAGGGGAGGCCTCCGACTGCTGCGGCTATCACGGGGATCCCACAGGACTGAGCCTCGGCAGCCACCAGCCCGAAGCTCTCCGATCGTGACGGCATGATCACGGCGTCGGCCGCTTGATAGAACACAGCAAGCTGGTCGCGGGGAACCGGTGGAATGAAGTGCACCCGATCCGCAACGCCCAGTGATACTGCCAAACGCTCGAGACGCTTCATCTCCGCCGGTCCTTCCGAACCGCTTGGCCCTCCAATGGCGACAAGCTGGAGTGACTTGTTAGTCGTATGGCCGAGCGCAGCTACCGCCACATCGAGACCCTTGAGCGGTTGGATGCGGCCGACAAAGAGAGCAATTGGGCCTCCACCGAGACCCGTCCAGAGACGCGCCGCTTCCTTGTCGCCTGGAGTGAATACATCGTGACGGATTCCCGGGGGAGAGGTACACAAACGCGCCGGGTCGGCGGCGTAGTGCTCCATCAAGTCATCGAATTCGTATGGGGTGGAGGCGACGACGCAGTCTGACCGTGCGATCACTTCTTCCTCGGTCAGAGTGCGGATAGTGCCTTCGGGAGCTTGGTCGGAGCGGCGGGTGAGGTCCTTTATTCGACCCAAGGTATGGAATGAGTTTGCCAGAGGCAGGCCCAGCTTCTCCTTGAGCAAGACACCGGCCCAGCCGGAGAGCCAGTAGTGGCTGTGCAGAATGTCGAAGTGCTCGCCGCTCTGGTCGATCCACGCAAGCGTCGCCTCAGCGAACTCGCCGATGAGGCTCGGCAATCGGTTCATCTGAAGAACGAGGTGAGGGCCAGCTTCGATGTGGACGACCTTGAACCCAGGAGTGACCTCGACAACGTCTGGCGTGGTCTCGTCAGAGCGTCGGGTGAATACGACGACGTTGACGCCAGATTCCGCCATTGCCTTGCCGAGCTCTCGCAAATATACGTTCATGCCCCCGGCGTCGCCGGTTCCCGGTTGCTTTAGAGGGCAACTGTGTAAAGACAGGTAGGCGACGTTCTTGATCATGTGGTTGCGGTCACAACGAAGAGGGGGCGGGGGGTAGCGCCAAGACGGAACTTGTAGGTCTCGTCACCCTTGAGGAAGTCAAATACCTGTTTGCCCGATTCGATGGATCGCTCAATCAGATGAGACAGGATGACATTGCCGGGAGAGAGATTTCTGATGTCCGGTTCGAATGCACTGTTGTAGAGATAGAAACCGTGGTCGTCCTCAAAGGAGAAGATCGCTGCCGCCGGTCGGTCCGTTCCATCTACCAGTACGTCGATGACGCCGTGAGCATCGGTGTGTAACGCAAGGAAGAATTGCTCCATCTCGGTGCTCATGAAGGTTCCCTTGTCTCCAGAAGAGCGGCGATGAAGACTGGCGAATAATGCAACGGCATCGGGTCCGGAGCGGCGTTCGAGGCGTGCCGGACCGGCCTCAGCATCGAGCTTGCGGCGCTTGCGGCGCAGCTCGTGGCGCTCCTTCTTGCCGAGCTGGCTGAGGTACTCGTCGAAGCTCGTTGGGAGTTCCAGCACTGCGGTCACAGTGTGTTGTTCCGTTGCAGGTTGGAGACCGGCCTTGGTCAACGCACTTGATACCGCAGCGGCCGAATCTTCGGGCAGGCTATCGAGGCGGATGGCGGTGCCCGGTTTCAGGTCTCCGACGAGTTCCGTCAGCGCGGTGGCCGTGCCCCGTGGGGAGTGGTAGTCCGTCAGATCGGCCTCGCCGGCAAATCTGATCTGGTCATCGTGTGCGGTGAGAGCCAACAGGCTGTCCGCAGCCTCGGCCACGATGAGTTCCCCAATACCACGATGCTTCCACCAGACTTCAAGCCAAGTGCGATTGGGAAAGGGGCCGACAAGTGGAGATATCGGGGGGAGATTGAATCCCGCCGCTGACCAATTCTGATGGGTAAGCATGAGTTCCGCGTTCTTAGGCTTTGATCGGTTCTATGGTGCCGACCTGCTTGCCGCCACCAAGGACGGGAATTCTGGAGACGTCGACGAGCGCCTCTTGCGCTATTGATGACAACAACCCGAGATGGGTAATTGCTTCCAACAATCCGACAATTGCGATGTCGACGTTGCCTTCATGGCTTTTGGCGGCGATTCCGATCCCATGGCGACCAGCTGCAATCAATCCCTCGGCGCCACCTTTAACCGGACCGCCCCACCAAGCCGCAAACTTGCCCTCGTTCAGTGTATTGCTCGACAACACCGCGGGAAACCGTTGCATCGCATTGGCGATCTCGGCGAATCTTGCTTCGGAAGAGAGGCGACCGAACGCACGCGCCAGCCCGGTGAGTTCGCCGCGCAGTGTGGGCGCTCCGCAGCCGTCGACACCAATCGGTTCCGGATCGACGCCGGTGACTTCTGCCACCAAGGCGGTAACCCGCTCTTGGATCGGATGTGACAGTTCGAGGTAGGTCTCCGTTGGCCAGCCGGCGGCGACCGAGGCCGCCAACCATCCACTGTGTTTTCCAGAGCAGTTGTTGAATAGCCGCGTTGGCTGCCGGGCTCCTTGTATCAGTTGCAGATCCTTGGCCGCAGTGTCGCGCGGCCAGGCCGACGGGCAGCGAAGATCGTCTGCGGTGAGGCCGGCTTGGGCCAGGGTGGCCTCTACCAATCCCAAGTGGATTGGGTAACCGCCGTGGCTCGAGCAGGTGATTGCGATTTGCTCGGGGAGTAGATCGGCTCCAGCTTCGCGTGAGATGGTTGCCTGGAATGGCTTGATAGCTGAGCGGTAGAAGAACGTGATGCCCTGCTCTCCCCAAGCTCCGAGAACCTGACCGTCACCGTTGACGGCTACGACAGATACATCGTGAGTGGATTCGATCTGGCCCGATCGAATGGTCGCGATCCGCACTACTGCTCGAGTAGCTCGTTGACTGAGGCAAGCCCATCACGGTATCTGCGAGCAACCTCACCGGTGAGCTGCTCAAGCACCTCGTACACGCCGCGCCGCTGCTGTGAGACTTTGCTCTCCGCTTCGGTCAGCATGAGCTGGATTTCCTCGAGCTCGGCAGTCTTGATATCGGGGAGATGTGTGAGGAAGTCGTCGCCGAGTACCCGGTCGATGGGACGACGTCCCTCTGCTGGAACATCGGGCGGATCAACCGGAAGCAACTTGGGGACCAGGAAGTGGGAGGGACCCTCCTCGGATCCGTCCGACAGGATATCGGGGAGAGCTTCGATCAGTGTTCGGGTCTCCTCGCCGCTGCGTCGCCTGAGCTCGAATGACAGCAAGTCCATCCGGCCGTGGAGAAGACGGCGGTAGTAGGAGAGTTCAGAGTCGAGGTCGTCGCAGATGCCGCGGCGGCTCCTTAGGTCATCCAATGGGATCTCGTCGACACCCGAGACAAACTCGGGGTCAAGTACTTGGTCGATGCGACGGCGATGCTGCTTCAGGATATGGCCTTTCGACTTCCGTAGGAGAGGGTAACAGTCAATTCCAGGTTGGTTGATCGGTCCGGCCTGTTGGCCACCCGGTCGTCGCGCCGCGTCCGGAGTAGCCGAGCTCGCAAGCTACCGCCTGCTAACAAGCGGCAGCGAGCGTCGGATAGGGGTTGACGGCGCTGCCGTGGCCGGGATGGAGCTGGAAGTGGAGATGGTCGGCCCCGCCGTAGGCGTTGCCGGTGTTGCCGACGTATCCGATGACGGTTCCTCTGGTCACATAGGAACCGGCGGATAAGCCTGACACTCGCGAGTCGAGGTGGGCGTAGTAATAGCTGGCGCCGCTGCCCTTGAGCCAGATCGAGATACCACCGAGGCCACCATTACTGAAGCGGAGAGTGCCATCGGTGACAGCCACCACGGGGACACCCTTGTTGGCGAACACGTCGGTGCCCTTGTGGGTACGACCACCAGAGCGAGGGTTGCCCCAGTCGTTTGTGAAGCTGACACTGCCGGACACTGGACAAACGAAGTCGGGAATCGTCCCGGCGGGGAGGCCACCGGCCGCTCCGCTCCTCTTGGCTGCCTCAGCGATCTTGCGGGCCCGTTCGGCCACCTCCCAGGCACGTACTTCGGCGGCGTATTCGGTTTTAGCCTGCTGATAGAGCGTCTCGGCGGCAACCGTCAGTTCGTCGAGGTTGCCGACCAGGCTTGCTTGTTGTTGTTCCAGCGCTGCGATTTCGGCTCTGTCCTCGTCCAGGGTGGAGGTTTGGCGGAGCAGGTCTCTAGTGATGGCGTCCAGCCGGTCGAGCGCGGCCGTGCCCTTGTCGGCAGCACGATTGATGATGTGCTGGGCAGTAAGGATGTCTTGGATGTTGGAGGCATCGAGGGCGGAGTCGAGCGAGCTGCTGCCGCTGTTGATGTAGGAGTTGACGACAAGTGCCTGGGCGGTTGAGCGCAGCTTGGCGATGTTCTCCTCGTCCTCATCGATGCGGCCTTCCATGCGGCCGATGCGGTACTCGAGATCAGCGAGTTGACCCTCGAGGTCAACGAGGATGAAGATCGCGTCATCGAGTTCTGCCTTTGCCGCGAGGTACTCCTCGTAGGCGTTCTCTTTCGCTTCCTTGGCATCGTCGATGACGCCAGTTTGGGCAGCCGCATTGACCGGAATGAGGCCAAGGACCGTGATGGCGAGGAGTGGAAGAATCGCGCGGAAGCGTCGCATATATCCCATGATCGGCATAAGCATAGTTGAGACTTGAGCCTTATTCGCCATTGTCGAGCGGGCTCCGCCTATGCTCCGGCCCGTGTTGAAGGACGTTTTCTGGGTCGGGGCCGGCGGTGCAGTCGGCAGTGCATTGCGCTACATCATTTGGCGTGCCGTGGGGACCTCAGCAGGCTTTCCCTGGGCCACCATCTTTGTGAACGTCACCGGCAGCTTCCTACTTGGCTTTCTGGCCGGTATGTATGCGGGGCGGGTCGGTCCGACAATGCGACTTGCTCTCTTCTTTGGGTTCTTGGGTGGCTACACGACCTTCTCGACTTTCACCTCGGAAACCGTGGTGTTCGCCCGCACGGGATCAGCATCGCTGGCGTTTGGGAACGTTGCCATATCTTTGGTGCTGGGTTTGAGCGCGGCGTTTGTTGGCGTTCTCCTCGGAGAACAGCTCAGCTCCTAGAGCGATAGGTCGAACTGGCGATTCGCCTCAGCCGTCTAGGCGAAGATCCAGATCGCTGCCCAGAAGGCGGCAACACCAAACAACGCGGCATCGAACATGGTCAGTAGGCCGGGGGCGCGGGCGGTGTGGATTACCGACCCGGTGCGGAGCAGAGAGCCGTAGGCCCGACCGGCGATCAGCCCAGCTGCACTGGCGGCGGCCGCGAGGATCATTGTGGTGATAGGCAGTGTGTCGGCAGCGAGTCCGCTGATAAGACCGGCGATGACCGCCCCCAAGACCATTCCTAGGTTGGGATCAAGGCCGCCAACCTCGCCGCCGGACTGTTGGACGCCCCATGCCGCGAATCCAGCGGAGGCGGCGATGGCGATAGCTGCGATCACCATTGGTATCGAATAGAGATGTGTCATGGTCAGCGCCCCGGTTGCCAGCGAGGCTCCGACGGCGAGGGCCATGGCGACGGCCACAGCGCGGGTTGAGCGTTGCCCGGGATCGAGGACGCTCCACGCCAACGTGATCATGATGGCGACTGCAACGCCACCGGCGAACCCGGCTGCACCCCAGGTATAGGCACCGTTGGCGGTTGCGGTAGCTCCAATCATCAGTGGGATTGGATTGACCGAGATGGTGCGGAGACGGAGCACGTCCGTCGCGTCCCAAAGCCAAGCCAGAGCCGTGCCGACGACGACGAAGACAAACGTTGGAGTGCTGACCAGGTTTGAGATGACGAGGGCGGCGAGCAAAGCGATGACGAGAAGGCCAGCGGAAGCATCGGCGGGGCGAGTTGCCAGTGCGCCTCCGGAGACGGGTGGAATCAAGGCCAGTTCGTCACTGTCGGTGACGGCTGACTCCGGGGTCGCTGGCTCACCATTGACCCATACCTTGGCGATGGTCATCCCGCGGGAGAACTCGGTGCCGTACTCGGCCTGGGCCGCGTCCAATACTTCCTGGACGGTGGTTCCGGGGAACTCGGCCTGAGCGGTCCCTGCGGCTTCTCTCAGGTTGGCGAAGAGTCGGAGCCGCGCCATCAGCGGCAGCCCGACTTGAAGAGCATATGAATCACGGTCCGCAGCGTAGTCGGCCGGCGGACCGTGATTAAAGCGACCTTAGGAAGCGACGGAAGTGCTGTGCAGCCGGTCCACCAACTCGGCTTGCGAGTGCACTCCCAGCTTGCGGAAGATGGACTTGAGATGGTTACGCACCGTGTGCTCGCTCACCTCAAGTAGCTCAGCGATCGAGACAACTCGATGTCCCTGCAGTAACTGGGTGACGACGTCGCGCTCCCGTCGGGACAGCAGATCGAAATCTGGGTGTACGGGGATTGTCTCTATAGGCGCTCCGCCGCTGCCCATGCCGAAGCGGCCAAGTTCGTCGGAGATTCGGCGCATCATTGCTTCGAGTTCACGGCGTCGTGGATCTTGGATGACACGGACCTCGCCCGGTGTCGGGCTGAAGATCCACAACAAGGCGGCCGACGGTCCGGTGCCGTTGTGCATCGGGATGATCTTGGCTTGGACCGGCATGGCGTCACCGCTAAGGCTCATGAGACTCCAGGTGACGGACTGCGGGCGGCGCGGGAGCCGGCCGTTGAGCGATCGAGTGATCACACGCCGGTAGTCGCTCTGATTGGACAAGCCGATCCATCCGGGGGCATCTTCGCCGTGGCTTGGATCGCAGGCCTTGGCGCCAACCATTTCGTCAAGTGCCGGGTTCGAGTACGAACACCGCCCGTTCTCATCGGTGATGAGGACACCATCGCTCATCGCTTCGAGAAGTTCCTGCAATGGCACCACAACAGTGCCCATTCCGTTTCGTGCTGTCATCGGTTTGGCCCCCACTCACGCAAGCAGAAAATGTTCATCGAAAACCCCCTGTGTTTTCCCTCATATAGCCCATCACTTGTTGGCTTCCTGGCGAGGTATTACCAACACTTAGGACAGTAATGGCGTTGCCCCATGGCCGGTAGGAGGGTTTCTCTTGACTCAGCATGGACTAGTCATTTTCGTGGTCACGCGAACACGATAGGTGGTCAAGAGCGGGTGAGGCAGCCCGGTTCGGGGTGCACTGCCTACCCTGCGTGTATGGCTGTGGAAAACATTGTGCTTGTTGAGGTCGGGGCACGCGACGGATTGCAGAACGAAAATGTTGTCGTCTCCACCCCGGACAAGATCGAGCTGATCAACAAGATCGCGGCAGCAGGCGCTGCGAGAATAGAGGTTGCCTCGTTCGTCCACCCCAAGCTGGTCCCCCAAATGGCGGACGCCGAAGCGGTCGTTGCTGCCCTGCCCGACGACGGCGATTGCAGCTACATCGGACTCGTCCTAAATCGGCGCGGTCTGGAGCGGGCCTTGGCCACCAGGATCGACGAGATCAACTTCGTGGTTGGCGCTTCTGAGGGCTTCAACCAGGCAAACCAGAAGAGCTCCGTAGCTCAAACCATGAGCGATATCGAAGCGATGCTTCCCGAAGCGGCGGCGGCCGGGATGAAGACCACTGTCACAATTTCTGTTGCGTTCGGGTGCCCCTTCGAGGGTGAGGTTAAGCCG
>RCND010001015.1_pt1 | contig 15924 bp, 25 predicted proteins | sample 2041351 | NCBI WGS metagenome assembly RCND01 (sample SAMN09708230, study PRJNA481090) | Marine sediment metagenome, whole genome shotgun sequencing project. | biome: marine sediment; feature: ocean; material: sediment; isolation source: Sewage treatment plant 12B marine sediment (STP12B) ... | reverse complement strand
AAGGACACCCCCATGAAACAAGTCCCCAAACCCACCACCGACGACGACCTCATCCAGCAGTTCCTCAACAAAGGCGGTGCGATTAAGAAGGGCAAGACAAAGCCGATGCCTGCCGATCTTGGTCTGTCCAACAACCAGTGGGGCAACAAGATGACCAAGGAGGAGAAGGCCTTGGTTAAGGAGCAGGAAGAGGCGCGCAAGAAGGCGCCCAAGCGCTAGGCCCAGCTATAGTTGAACGATACCGAAATCCGGTCCCCGTCCGACATGTTCATCGGCACCTCATGGCGGATGAAGCTCTCCCACAGTAGGACATCGCCCACCGCAGGGGCGACATAGGCAAACGTCCGCAGCTCCTCCCGCGCGTCTTTGCGGCGGGCAGGGGAGGCCATCATCATCGGCAGGCGCGGGTCCTCGAACTTGATCGCACTCGCACCCTCAGGCATCGCAACATAAGTCGTACCACTGATCACGGAATGCGGGTGGATGTGACCTGTGTGGATTCCGCCTTCGGGCAGGATGTTGATCCAGATGTCTTCCAGCTTCAGCTCCCGTCCGTCCAGATCAAATTCTAGGTCAACGGCGAAAGCCGCGACATGAGCATCCAGCGCTTTGATCACATCGGCGAATATTGGAAACCGCCAGCCAAGGTCGGCAAGTGAGGCATAAGACGTATAGCCGGGATACCCGTTCTCCTCACACCACGCCTGACCTGCTTCGTCGTCTTGGGCAATGGACCAGCAGGACGCCTCCAACTCTGGGGTGTCGATTTCTCCAAGCTGCGCTTGGTACAGGCGGGTCACGAAAAGGGATTTAACATGCGTCATGCGCCCTGATACTGCCAAGGTAGCTGTCAGATCAAGGCATCATCTCGCCCCCGGCAATCCGTGACAGGATGCCATTGATCCCCTGACACTCATCAGACAGCACGCGACACGGTTGCGTCGCAATTCTCGTGTGGCGAAGAAAAACACCGCGTTCTTTTGGGTTGCGATACTACTCCCCTGCAAATAACCAGAAATATCAATATCTTCCAATTCGGCGCTGTGACGATGAAGATCCATTTTTACGCTGCTGAACTGCCCGCGCGCAAGGGCTGGCCCGTGTACATACTCAATCGCCGCGCTGAGGGGCGCGCGTGGCATCGATTGAAGCGTGTTGAAATGTCTTTTGCTGGAACGGATGGTATCGATATGCAAAGTGGATGTGTGCGGTCCTACGGTGGTGCGATAATGGCGGCACAGCGCACGACATTTGCAGACGGAGATGTGGGTCTGCTCGTGACCTGTACGAAGTAAGGTCGCTTCTTTAATTCTATGAAGCGTCAGAAAGATACAAGTTTCCCTGTGCTGTATGGAGGTAGGGGTTGCGCTGTGATGCCATCAGAGCTATTGCGCAACTTCGTAACAGACTCCATCAGAATCATGGTCACCCTATCGGGGCCAACTGGTGATGTTGAAAGGAAGACGGCATGAAAGCCAATGAACTACGTGACAAGACGCCGGACCAGCTCCGCGATGAGCTTGTTAACTTGAAGAAAGAAGCATTCAACTTGCGTTTCCAACAGGCCACCGGCCAGCTGGAAAACCCTGCACGTCTGCGCGATGTTAAGCGCGCCGCAGCCCGTGTAAAAACAATCTTGAATCAAAAAGCTGCATCCGCAGCTGCAGACGCGTAAGAGGAGCCTGAGTAATGCCAAAGCGTATCCTGACAGGCACCGTAACCTCGGACGCCAACGAACAGACAGTAACCGTATCCGTAGAGCGTCGCTTTACGCACCCGGTTCTGAAAAAGACCATTCGTAAGTCCAAGAAATATCGGGCGCACGATGAAAACAACACTTTCAAAGTGGGCCAGCAGGTCCGCATTATTGAATGTGCACCACGTTCCAAAACCAAGCGTTGGGAAGTGATTACTGCGGAAGCATGATCCTTTGCGCACCGGCCCATCAGGTCCGGTGCGTTACTCGTTCCGAGTAGCAACTTAATCGAAACCCTAGGGATCAGGCACGCATCGCCCCCTACAGGTCGGGAGAAACCAAATGATCCAGATGCAGACCAACCTGGATGTAGCTGACAACAGCGGCGCTCGCCGTGTTCAGTGCATCAAGGTCCTGGGTGGTTCCAAGCGTAAGTACGCATCCGTAGGCGACATTATTGTTGTCTCGGTCAAGGAAGCCATTCCACGCGGCCGTGTAAAGAAGGGTGACGTCCGGAAGGCCGTCGTCGTTCGCACCGCAAAAGAAGTTCGTCGTGACGATGGCACAGCCATTCGTTTTGACCGCAACGCTGCTGTTATCCTGAATAACAACAACGAGCCTGTTGGTACCCGTATCTTCGGACCAGTTGTTCGTGAATTGCGCGGCAAGAACTTCATGAAAATCATCTCACTCGCTCCGGAGGTGCTGTAACCATGGCTGCTAAGCTGAAAAAAGGTGACACAGTCATCGTTCTGACCGGCAAGGATAAGGGCAAAGAAGGCAAAATCGCCTCCGTTGATCCAAAATCCAACAAAGCTGTTGTCGAGGGCATTAACGTATATGTCCGCGCCACGCGCCAGTCTCAAGAATCGCAAGGCGGTCGCATCCCCAAGTCGATGCCGATGGACCTGAGCAACCTCGCGTTTAAAGATGCCAATGGCAAAGCTTCACGCGTGGGCTTTAAAATGGACGGCGACAACAAAGTGCGCTTTGCCAAAACAACAGGGGACGTAATCTGATGCTTGATACTGCAGCTTATACACCCCGCCTCAAGGCCGATTTCAAAGACCGTATTCGTGCGGCAATGAAAGAAGAGTTCGGCTATACCAACGACATGCAAATCCCACGTCTGGACAAGATTGTTCTGAACATCGGTTGTGGCGCAGCGGCTGTCCGTGACAGCAAGAAAGCCAAATCCGCTCAGGAAGATCTGACACTGATCGCGGGCCAGAAAGCACTGACAACCATCGCCAAGAAATCCATCGCTGGTTTCCGCGTACGGGAAGAAATGCCACTGGGTGCGAAGGTCACACTTCGCGGTGATCGCATGTATGAATTCCTTGATCGTCTGATCACAGTTGCAATGCCCCGTATCCGTGACTTCCGCGGCGTGCCGGGTAAATCTTTTGATGGTAACGGCAACTATGCCATGGGCCTGAAAGAGCATCTCGTGTTCCCCGAAATCGATTTTGATAAAATCGATGAAAACTGGGGCATGGACATCGTAATCGCTACTACAGCGAAAACCGACGCCGAAGCGAAGGCAATGTTGAAGCTTTTCAACATGCCCTTCAATTCCTAAGCGCGGAGAGGAAACTAGATATGGCTAAGAAATCCATGATCGCTCGCGAGAAGAAGCGCGAAGCATTGGTCAAAAAATACGCCACCAAGCGTGCGGCGCTGAAAGTTATCATCAGCGACGATACAAAGCCGATGGAAGAGCGTTTTCGCGCGACCCTCGACTTGGCAAAACTGCCGCGCAACTCTTCGGCTGTGCGTTTGCACAACCGTTGCCAGCTGACCGGCCGTCCACACGCGTATTACCGTAAACTGAAAATCTCGCGCATCGCGCTGCGGGATCTTGGCTCAGCAGGCCAGATCCCCGGCATGGTCAAGTCGAGCTGGTAAGGGAGCATATTAGATGACCGATCCTATCGCAGATATGCTGACACGCATCCGCAACAGCCAACTTCGCGGCAAATCCACTGTCATGACCCCAGCTTCCAAGCTGCGTGCATGGGTGTTGGACGTGCTCGCCGACGAGGGCTACATCCGGGGCTATGAAAAGATGACGGGCGCCGATGGCCACCCCGCAATCGAGATCAGCCTCAAGTATTACGAAGGCGAACCTGTTATTCGCGAGCTGAAACGGATTTCAAAACCCGGACGCCGCGTATACATGGGCTCACAAGACATCCCGGCGGTCCGTCAGGGCCTCGGCGTGTCGATTGTCTCCACCCCACAGGGTGTGATGTCGGACGCAAGCGCACGCGCAGCCAACGTTGGCGGCGAAGTGCTCTGCACCGTATTCTAAGGAGAATTTGATGTCTCGTATTGGTAAAAAAGCGGTCGATCTGCCCAGCGGCGTTACTGCCTCTGTCAGCGGCCAAACGATTGAAGTTAAGGGCCCCAAAGGGGTTCGTACCTTCAGCGCAACCGACGATGTAACGATGACCGTTGAGAATGATAGCGTAAGCGTCACTCCCCGCGGGAAGTCCAAGCGCGCGCGTCAGCAGTGGGGCATGTCCCGCACAATGATCGCGAACTTGGTCATTGGCGTTACCGTGGGTTTCAAGAAAGAGCTTGAAATTCAGGGTGTTGGTTACCGTGCTGCCATGACTGGCAACACATTGAAACTGAACCTCGGCCTGTCCCATGACGTCGATTACACCGCACCCGAGGGTGTGACTGTAACGGCGCCAAAGCAGACCGAAATCATTGTGGAAGGCATTGACGAACAACTTGTTGGTCAAGTCGCTGCGAACATTCGCGCATGGCGCAAGCCCGAGCCCTATAAGGGCAAAGGCATCCGCTATAAGGGTGAGTTCGTCTTCCGCAAAGAAGGCAAGAAGAAGTAAGGAACGCAACAGATGGCAAACAGCAAAAGACAACTGTTCATCAAACGCCGCTTGCGCGTTCGGAACAAACTTCGCCGCACGAACCGTGGGCGCATGCGCCTCTCCGTGCACCGCTCCAACAAGAATATCAGCGTTCAGCTGATCGACGATGTGAACGGCGTAACACTCGCCTCCGCTTCGTCGCTTGAAAAAGATCTTGGTGTGGTTGGCAAAAACAACATCGAAGCGGCCACGAAAGTGGGCGTGGCAATCGCCGAGCGTGCGAAAAAAGCCGGTGTTGAGACAGCCTACTTCGACCGTGGCGGTTTCCTCTTCCACGGTAAAGTGAAGGCCTTGGCCGACGCAGCCCGTGAAGGTGGTTTGAAGATCTAAGTTTTTGGCGGGGCTTTGGTCCCGCCAATACTCTTTGAAGAGGATCTTGGTCCTCTCGATGATCCGGGGGCACGTTGCCCACCGCGATTGTGAAAACAGGGCAGACGCCCGCAAATTTAGGAGGCCAGCATGGCCAGAGATGACAACCGGGGCGGCAATCGCCGCAACCAGCGCGATGAAGCGCCAGAATTCGCTGACCGCCTGGTCGCGATCAACCGCGTATCCAAAACCGTAAAAGGTGGTAAGCGCTTTGGTTTTGCAGCACTCGTCGTAGTTGGCGACCAGAAAGGCCGCGTAGGCTTCGGTAAAGGTAAAGCAAAAGAAGTGCCTGAAGCGATCCGCAAGGCCACAGAGCAAGCCAAACGCCAGATGATCCGCGTTCAGCTGCGCGAAGGCCGCACATTGCACCATGACATGCAGGGCCGTCACGGCGCTGGTAAAGTTGTGATGCGCACAGCACCAGAAGGTACTGGTATTATTGCTGGTGGTCCAATGCGTGCCGTGTTCGAAATGCTGGGCATCAAAGACGTTGTGTCCAAGTCTATCGGTTCACAAAACCCGTACAACATGATCCGCGCCACCATGGACGGATTGAAAAAAGAACAGTCACCACGTTCCGTCGCGCAGCGTCGCGGTAAGAAAGTGGCCGACATTCTGCCAAAGCGTGATGATGCATCTGATTCTTCCGCTCAAGTAGCTGAGGAAGCATAAGCATGGCTAAGACAATTGTAGTGAAGCAGACAGGTTCGCCTATCCGCCGCCCCGCAGACCAGCGTGCAACGCTGATCGGTCTGGGTCTGAACAAAATGCACAAAACCCGTGAGCTAGAAGACACTCCTTCTGTGCGCGGCATGGTGCGCAAGATCAGCCACATGGTAGAGATCATCGAAGAAAAAGGCTAAGTCTTCAGACAGCCATTTCTTTTGAAGGAATAGAGACGCCCTGCAAACATTTGTGGGGCGTTTTGCGTTTTAGCTGCGTCCAGACACCTGCACTATGACAACGGCTGCCACGCAACGCGCCCCGATTTTGAAATTTGATTGTACTTAAGCGTTAACCAGTATTCGGCAAGCGCCATGAGCTTAGTTGATGAAAATCCCTAATGTCCGCTCTCACGTGATTGACGGTGCTGAGGGAGCCGTTATCTGGCGTGTGGTGTTCAGCCCTACGCGACGCAAAGAGAATCCTTATTGGACCAGGATCAGGAGCCTGTGGTTTGGGTTTGCTCATACCCATTGATACACGTGTGCTGTGGGTTGCCGAGGTGTCGGGGTTCTCAGGTCTGCGCCCTCTTGCCTCACTCGGGCACATCCCCTATACGCGCGCAATGGGCAGAGTTCTGTTCATTAGAATCGTAACGCCGCGTCTACCCGCTCCCGTCGCTGGGGGGTATTTCCGGCAAAAGGAGAAGCGACATGAAACTTCACGAACTTTCAGACAATGCAGGTGCCACAAAACCACGCAAGCGCGTTGGCCGTGGTCCTGGTTCCGGCACCGGTAAGATGGGTGGCCGTGGTATCAAGGGTCAAAAATCCCGTTCAGGTGTGGCGATCAATGGGTATGAAGGCGGCCAGATGCCCCTCTACCAACGTCTGCCAAAGCGTGGCTTTACCAAGCCGAACCGCAAGTCCTACTCCGCGATCAACCTCGGTCTGATCCAGAAGTTTGTTGACGCGGGCAAGCTCGACATCAAAGCAACGATTACCGAGGACGCGCTGGTCGCATCCGGTGTGGTACGTCGCAAGCGCGATGGCATCCGTATCCTTGCAAAAGGTGACGTGACTTCGAAGCTTAACCTCGACGTTACAGGCGCATCCAAGTCCGCCATCGAAGCTGTCGAAAAGGCAGGCGGTAGCCTGACTGTAAAAGCAGCGGCAGTAACGGCAGAAGCTTCCGAATAGTCCTTCGGTCTTGTGAGCGGCGAATAAGCCGCTTACATAAAGCTTTAAGTTTTCCCAAACGCCGCCCACCGGAGAACGGTTCGGGCGGCGTTTCGATTTAAGAAAAGAGAGCCCTCACATGGTATCTGCCGTCGAGAATATGGCCGCCAACTCAAGCTGGTCCGCCTTTGGTAAGGCGACCGACTTACGCCACCGCATCCTGTTTACGCTTGGTCTGTTGATCGTGTACCGTCTGGGGACGTTTATCCCTGTGCCGGGCATCGATGGCGGGGCCCTGCGCGAGTTTATGGAGCAGGCGGGTCAAGGCATCGGCGGCATGGTCTCGATGTTCACAGGCGGCGCATTGGGCCGTATGGGTATCTTTGCTCTGGGCATTATGCCTTATATTTCGGCCTCGATCATTGTGCAGCTTTTGACGTCCATGGTGCCGTCATTGGAGCAGCTCAAGAAAGAAGGCGAGCAGGGCCGCAAGAAGATCAACCAATATACACGTTGGGGTACTGTAGCGCTTGCCACAGTGCAGTCTTATGGCCTCGCCGTGTCTTTGGAGGCGGGCGATATCGCCGCTGATCCGGGTTGGTATTTCCGCATTGCGTGCATGATCACGCTCGTGGGCGGTACCATGTTCCTGATGTGGTTGGGTGAGCAGATCACTGCACGTGGCATCGGTAACGGCATCTCGCTCATCATCTTTGTTGGCATCATTGCAGAAGTCCCTGCGGCCATTGCCCAGTTCTTTGCCTCCGGTCGTTCCGGTGCGATTAGCCCTATGGTCATTGTGGCCGTGCTGGTCATGGTGATCGTCACCATTATGTTTGTGGTCTTTATGGAGCGCGCTCTGCGCAAGCTCCACATCCAGTACCCGCGCCGTCAGGTCGGTATGAAAGTTTATGATGGCGGCTCCAGTCACCTGCCGATCAAGGTAAACCCCGCCGGTGTTATCCCTGCGATTTTCGCCAGTTCTTTGCTCCTGCTGCCCGTCACGATCAGCACATTTTCTGGCAACTCGACCAATCCAGTGATGTCATGGCTTCTGGCCAACTTTGGTCCGGGTCAGCCGCTCTATCTGCTGTTCTTCATCGCTATGATCGTCTTCTTTGCGTATTTCTACACATTCAACGTCGCGTTCAAACCTGACGATGTTGCTGACAACCTCAAGAACCAGAACGGTTTCGTCCCCGGTATCCGTCCGGGCAAGAAGACCGCCGAATATCTTGAATACGTTGTTAATCGCGTCTTGGTGCTAGGTTCTGCCTATCTCGCGGCGGTCTGTATTTTGCCTGAAATTCTCCGCGGACAGTTCGCGATCCCATTTTATTTTGGCGGTACCTCGGTTCTGATTGTGGTTTCCGTGACAATGGATACCATCCAACAAGTACAAAGCCATTTGTTGGCACATCAGTATGAAGGTCTACTGGAGAAGTCGCAGTTGCGCGGCAAATCCAGCAAAGGACGTAAGAAACGGAGCCCAGCACGCAAATGAATATTATCCTCCTCGGACCCCCAGGTGCAGGTAAAGGCACCCAAGCGCGCCATCTCGTGGAAACACGCAATATGGTTCAGCTGAGCACAGGCGATATGCTGCGCGAAGCAAAAGACAGTGGGACCGAGATGGGTAAGATCGTCGCCGACGTTATGGCGCGGGGCGCGCTTGTTACGGATGAGATCGTTATCGGCCTGATCCGCGAGAAGCTGACTGACAAAACCAAGCATGGCGGCTTCATTTTTGATGGCTTTCCTCGCACATTGGCACAGGCCGATGCGTTGGGTGAGCTGATGGGAGCTGAGGGGCAGACCCTCGATGCAGTGATCGAGATGCGTGTGGATGACGCCGCACTGGTCGACCGTATCACCGCGCGTTCCACCTGTAGCGGGTGTGGTGAGGTCTATAATGACAATACCAAGCCGGTGCCTGCCGATGGCAAATGCACTAACTGCGGTGAGGCCAAAGAATTCACCCGCCGCGCGGATGACAATGAAGAAAGCCTCAAGACCCGTCTTATGGCCTACTACAAACAGACATCCCCGCTGATCGGCTATTATTACGCCAAGGATATGCTGAGCTCTGTCGACGGATTGGGCTCAATGGAGGCCGTTCAGAAAAGCATCGCCGGGGTTCTCGACGCCTGAAACGCGGCTCAGGGCAGACAAAATACGCGGATCGGGATTGTCAGAAATTCCGGTCCGTTTTGTTTGAGAAAACTGGCGATTTCCACGCGGCTTTTCATTTACTGCATAACGGGCCGAGCAAGCTTGACCCTCTGGCAAAAACGCCATAGTCAGCGCTATCTCGTAAGAGAATCATTTTGTGGAACAGGGTCGCTCCCGCGCCGCATCATTACCTAATCAGCTGTAGCCCGTTGGCATAATCGCCTCGGGCTTACGTTGTGAAAAAAGGGTCCGGTATGACGGACCCGCAACGAAAAGGAATTGCACACGTGGCACGTATTGCCGGCGTAAACATCCCGACTGCAAAGCGGGTTCCAATCGCCCTCACTTATATCACCGGTATCGGTAACTCTTCCGCAGCATTGATCTGCGAATCTGTTGGCATCGATGTGACGCGTCGCGTCAACGAGCTGTCCGATGCTGAAATCCTGAAAATTCGCGAGCACATCGACGAGAACTTTACCGTCGAAGGTGATCTGCGTCGCGACACACAGATGAACATCAAACGTTTGATGGATCTGGGTTGCTACCGTGGCCTGCGCCACCGCCGTAATCTTCCTGTGCGCGGTCAGCGGACACACACCAACGCACGCACACGCAAAGGCCCCGCAAAGGCCATTGCCGGCAAGAAGAAATAAGGGAGGGCTCAGCATATGGCACGCGAAGCAAAACGCACCAAGAAGAAGGTCTCCAAGAACATCGCAGCAGGTGTTGCGCATGTGAACTCTTCTTTCAACAACACAAAAATCCTCATCTCCGATGTGCAGGGCAACGCTATTGCATGGTCCTCCGCAGGCACGATGGGCTTCAAAGGGTCGCGTAAATCAACGCCCTATGCTGCTCAGATGGCTGCCGAAGATGTAGGCAAGAAAGCACAAGACCACGGCGTGAAAACGCTTGAAGTTGAAGTGCAAGGCGCAGGCTCCGGCCGTGAGAGCGCATTGCGCGCTCTGGCCGCCGCTGGTTTCAACATCACTTCGATCCGTGATGTGACACCAATGGCGCACAACGGTTGCCGCCCACCAAAGCGCCGCCGCGTCTAAGCGACGATCATTCTACTTGGGGTTCGCGTTCCGGCGCGGACCCTGCACGACTTTCTGAAACCTCGGGAGTTTGCTCCGGACGGACATACGGATGCGAACAAGAATGGAGGGACTAATGATCCACAAAAATTGGGCCGAATTGATCAAGCCGACACAGCTTGATGTAAAACCCGGCAACGATCCTGCGCGTCAGGCCACTGTGATTGCAGAACCGCTTGAGCGCGGCTTTGGCCTCACAATGGGCAACGCTTTGCGTCGTGTTCTGATGAGCTCGCTGCAAGGTGCCGCGATCACTTCCGTACAAATTGACAATGTTCTGCACGAGTTTTCATCGGTTGCCGGTGTGCGTGAAGACGTTACCGACATCATCCTGAACCTCAAAGGTGTGTCCATCCGCATGGAAGTTGAAGGGCCAAAGCGCCTGTCAATCTCCGCGAAAGGCCCCGGCGTTGTGACGGCTGGCGATATCAGCGAATCTGCTGGCATCGAAATCTTGAACCGCGACCATGTTATCTGCCACCTCGATGATGGTGCAGACATCTACATGGAGCTGATGGTTAACACTGGCAAAGGCTACGTTTCCGCCGACAAGAACAAGCCGGAAGATGCGCCAATCGGTCTTATCCCGATCGACGCGATCTACTCGCCTGTGAAAAAGGTCAGCTATGACGTCCAGCCAACCCGTGAGGGCCAGGTGCTGGATTATGACAAGCTGACGATGAAGGTTGAGACCGATGGTTCCCTGACCCCTGACGATGCCGTGGCATTTGCTGCACGCATCTTGCAGGATCAATTGGGTATCTTCGTCAACTTCGACGAGCCTGAATCAGCGTCCCGTCAGGACGACGATGACGGCCTCGAGTTCAACCCGCTTCTGCTCAAGAAAGTGGACGAGCTGGAACTGTCTGTACGCTCCGCCAACTGCCTGAAGAACGACAATATCGTGTATATTGGCGATCTGATCCAGAAGACCGAAGCAGAAATGCTGCGCACCCCGAACTTTGGCCGCAAATCCTTGAACGAGATCAAGGAAGTGTTGTCAGGCATGGGTCTGCACCTCGGCATGGACGTTGAGGACTGGCCACCGGACAATATCGAAGATCTGGCCAAGAAGTTCGAAGACAACTTCTAAAGCCAAATGGCATTCCCCCGGTGTACGGGGGGTGTACAGGGGGTGCACACACAGCACCCCCTGAAAACCCGGGCAAATCCGCCCCAAGGAGAGTTGGCGCTACGCACGTCAGCCAGACAAAGTAAAACCGCCCGTAGAGGGCATATCTATTGGAGAATTAAAATGCGTCACGCACGTGGTTACCGCCGTCTAAATCGCACACATGAGCACCGTAAGGCGCTCTGGGCCAACATGGCCGGCTCGCTGATCGAGCATGAGCAGATCAAGACAACATTGCCAAAAGCAAAAGAATTGCGTCCGATCATCGAAAAGATGATCACGCTTGCCAAACGTGGCGATCTGCACGCCCGCCGTCAGGCCCGTGCCCGCCTCAAAGAAGACCAGTATGTCACAAAATTGTTCGACATCCTCGGCCCTCGCTACAAAGACCGCCAAGGTGGTTATGTGCGCGTGCTGAAAGCGGGCTTCCGCTATGGCGACATGGCGCCCATGGCGATCATCGAATTTGTGGACCGCGACCGTGACGCCAAAGGCGCCGCAGACAAAGCCCGCGTTGCAGCAGAAGACGCTGCAGAATAGATTATCTCACATCGTTGAGACGGAAGAGCCCTGCCATTTGGCGGGGCCTTTTTGTTTTAGAAAGTGCGCCGTGAGTATTTCCCGCCAAATGAGATAGAGCGGTTGCATGATACGTGGGCCATGCGCATATCTGAGGGTATGAAGTATTTTGCCCTTATCCTTGCTCTTCTCGCTGGCCCGCTTAGTGCACAGCAAGTCCCTCAATCAGCCGCTGAAGTTCAGCTTAGCTTTGTGCCAGTGGTCAAGCAGGCGGCTCCTGCGGTGGTTAATATCTACGCAAAGGTCGTGCGTGAAGTGCGCCACACCCCGCTTCAGTCCGATCCCTTTTTTGAGCGGTTTTTCCGTGATCCGTTAACGGACCCGAAGCCGCGTGTGCAAAATTCCCTTGGCTCTGGTGTGATCCTATCTGAGAACGGCATTGTGGTGAGCAATTATCACGTGGTGGGCATGGCCACAGATATCCGTGTGGTGCTCAATGACCGCCGCGAATTTAGCGCGCGTGTTTTGCTCGGGGATGAAGAGAGCGATCTGGCGATTCTCAAAATTGATGCCCCTGATCCGCTGCCCTTCTTGCCGCTGCGTGCCAGTGACACGATTGAAGTGGGCGAGCTGGCTTTGGCCATTGGTAATCCTTTTGGGGTTGGGCAAACTGTCAGCAGTGGCATCGTATCAGGACTGGCGCGCTCTGGTGGCTCTGGCGGGCGGGGGCGTGGCTATTTCATTCAGACTGATGCCCCGATCAATCCTGGCAACTCTGGTGGTGCGCTGGTCGATATGGCGGGCCAGCTTCTTGGGGTGAACACGTCTATTCTAACCCGCTCGGGTGGCTCAAATGGGATCGGTTTTGCGATCCCTGCTGATCTGGTTGCCGCATTTTTGACGCAGGCGAATGCGGGGGCAGAGGCTTTTGGTCGGCCATGGGCAGGAATCAATGGCCAGCCTTTGGATGCTGATATGGCCGCAACACTGGGTTTTGATCGATCCGGTGGGATCATTATCTCGGGATTGCACCCGGTCAGTCCGTTCCTGGAAGTGGGGCTGGAGGTAGGAGATGTGATCCTGAGCGTTGAGGGCCAGCCGGTGAACACTCCTTCCGAGATGATTTACCGTATGAGCGTGGTTGGCCTCGGGGCGCAGGCCGATGTGACATTTAGCAGGGGCGGGGTTGAGCAGCGCACGAAAGTCGCATTGATTGCTGCGCCAGAAACGCCGTCGCGCGACCAGTTGGTGCTGCCGCGGCCCAGCCTGCTGCCGGGCTTGACGCTTGCGCGGATCAATCCTGCGGTATTGTCAGAATTGAACCTGCCCTTAGGCGTTGAGGGCGTGGCAGTTATGGATGTTGGGCGTTTTGCGGCGCGCACCGGGCTGCGGACGGGTGATGTGATTGTGGAGTTGAATGGCATACCGCTGGCCCATCCCGATGAAGCGGCCGCGATTTTGGTTGGTGATGTGCGGCGTATAGCGATGGTGGTACAGCGCGGGGCGCAACGTATCTCTATCCAGTTCAGGGGGTAGCATGGCTGATCTATTTGGCGGGTCTGCCGCCCCCGTCGAGAGTGGTCATCGCCCGCTAGCAGATCGTTTGCGGCCCAAGGCACTAAGCGAAGTCATCGGGCAAGCCCAGATATTGGGGCCAGATGCGCCCCTGACTGTAATGCTGGGGTCTGGTACACTAGGATCTTTGATTTTCTGGGGACCGCCGGGTGTAGGTAAGACGACGATTGCGCGTTTGCTCGCAGATGAGACGGATCTGCATTTTATCCAGATCAGTGCGATATTTAGCGGTGTGCCAGAGCTGCGGCGCGTGTTTGAAGCGGCCAAGATCAGGCGACAGAATGGACAAGGGACACTGTTGTTTGTCGACGAAATCCACCGCTTTAACAAAGCGCAGCAAGACGGATTTCTGCCGCACATGGAGGATGGGACGATCCTGCTGGTGGGGGCCACGACCGAGAACCCTAGCTTTGAGCTGAACCGCGCTGTCCTGAGCCGTTCGCAGGTGTTGGTGTTGGAGCGTTTGGATCAGGAAGACTTGAAAAAGCTGGTAACGCGTGCGGAGGAGGAGCTGGAGGTAAAGCTGCCTCTGGACAAGAGCGCGCGGCAGGCATTGTTGGACATGGCAGATGGGGATGGGCGCGCCTTGCTTAACCTGATCGAACAGGTTGCCGCGTGGAAAGTCGATGCGCCGTTGGACACTGCGGCACTTGGCAAAAGGCTGAGCAAGCGCGCGGCACAGTATGACAAGGGTGGGGATGAGCATTACAACCTGATCTCGGCGCTGCACAAATCTGTGCGCGGTAGCGATCCTGATGCAGCGCTCTATTGGTTTGCGCGGATGCTGGAGGGTGGCGAGGACCCACGCTTCCTTGCCCGCAGAATCGTGCGCATGGCGGTTGAGGATATTGGCCTGGCCGATCCGCAGGCGCAGGCAGTTTGTTTACAATGCTGGGACACCTATGAGCGATTAGGCTCTCCCGAGGGGGAACTGGCGCTGTCCCAAGCGGTGATTTATCTGGCCCTCGCGCCGAAGAGTAACGCCAATTACGTGGCCTATAAAGGCGCGCGCAATGCCGCCAAAGCGACTGGATCAGAGCCGCCGCCCAAGCATATCCTCAATGCTGCTACGGGCATGATGAAGGATCAGGGGTACGGCAAAGGTTATGCCTATGATCATGATGCCGAGGACGGGTTTTCGGGGCAGAACTACTTTCCCGACGGGATGGAGCGGCCTGCGCTCTATCAACCGGTGGAACGTGGGTTCGAGCGGGATTTGAAAAAGCGGCTGGAGTATTTTGCCAAGCTGCGCATACAGCGAGAGAGTTGACTCTGCTCTGCGTGCGGGCGATGGGGAGCCATGATTTCAACTGTCTCCCTTGTCGCCTTGGGTGGTGCCATTGGCGCTGCATGCCGCTTTCTGATTGGCGTTGGCATGATGCGTTTGACTGGGCCTACTGATTTTCCAATCGCGGTGCCGTCGATCAACATGGTCGGCTCGTTCTCGGTGGGCGTGTTTGTGGTTGCTGCCGCGCAAAAGGGGCTATGGATCGCCAGAGGGGTATTCGCATGAGCCAAGTACAAATGATTACAGTAGCTGAAGGTGACGGGGATCAGCGGTTGGACCGTTGGTTCAAGCGTGTCTTCCCGCAGATACCGCAGGGGCGGATCGAGAAGATGTGCCGGAAGGGCGAAATCCGTGTAAACGGAGGCCGTGTTAAAGGATCCACCCGCGTTGAAGTGGGGCAGGAAATCCGCATTCCGCCATTGCCTACGGGGGACGCGCCACCACCGCCGAAGCGTACTAAAGTGACTGAAGCAGAGGCCAAGATGATCCGCGCTTGTGTGATCTACCGCGACGATCACGTGATCGCGCTGAACAAGCCGCCGGGTTTGCCCGTGCAGGGCGGATCAGGGCAGGGGGAGCGGCATGTTGATGCCCTCGCCGAGGCGCTGATGTTTGATCTCGATGAGAAACCGCGCCTTGTTCACCGCTTGGACAAAGACACATCCGGTGTGCTGGTACTTGCACGCACGCGGGAGGCGGCCAAAGCGCTGACGGCGAATTTCCGGCACCGCGAGACGCGGAAGATTTACTGGGCTGCTGTCGCAGGTGTGCCGCAGCCGCGTAATGGCACGATTAAATACGGTGTTGTCAAAGCGGGTGGTCATGGCCCAAACGGCGAGGGCGAAAAGATGCATGCGGTCCATCCGCGTGATGTCGACAGTACCGAAGGTGCAAAGCGCGCCACGACGGATTACACCGTGTTGGAGCAGGCAGGTACGCGGACGGCATGGATGGCGTTGAGCCCAGTGACAGGCCGTACTCACCAGCTGCGTGTTCATATGGCTGAGATCGGGCATCCGATCATTGGGGACGGCAAGTACGGCGGCTCTGGTCAGGAAAATATGGGCGACGGTTGGGGTGCGCAATTGGGTGGTGACATCTCGAAAAAGCTGCACCTGCACGCGCGGAGCATAACGATCCAGCACCCTGCGACGAAAGCGATGCTCAATCTGGTTGCACCGCTACCCGAACATATGCAGCGCACATGGGACACGTTCGCGTGGTATACGAAATTTGCACCTGCCGATCCGTTCGGGGATGACTGGGGATGAGCGATACGCCTTTGCGGCTGGTGATCTTTGATGTGGATGGCACATTGGTCGACAGTCAGGC
>RCND010001014.1_pt1 | contig 15927 bp, 15 predicted proteins | sample 2041351 | NCBI WGS metagenome assembly RCND01 (sample SAMN09708230, study PRJNA481090) | Marine sediment metagenome, whole genome shotgun sequencing project. | biome: marine sediment; feature: ocean; material: sediment; isolation source: Sewage treatment plant 12B marine sediment (STP12B) ... | reverse complement strand
CACCGGATATCACCGCCGAAGCCGCGTCGAAACAAAACCTCTCGGGATCATGCTGCGCATAACCCTGCCGGTCAGTGGATGCATTGTGTAAAACTGCTCAGCCAGCGCCTCTCCGCGCGTGACTTCGATCGGCAGGTCGCTGAGATCCAAATCTGAGCCGCGATCCTAAATGGCTTCACTGCACTTGGCACCGCAAAGACAGAGGCCATAGGCTAAATCCGTCCAGTGTAAGGGGAAGTCCGACCTCAACCTAATTTGTGCAACAAAGCCTCATCAAGAGGGAAAGTGCTATTTTATAAGTATTTCACGTTCTAGGAGTTTTGTTGGTCCTAGGACATCAATGGGTTGGATAGAATTAGTAGAACTTTTACTAATTAAAGCGATATTGTTTAGGTTACAGCTGTCTGAAATTGAGAAAGCACTGTAGGCTAGGTGAGCTTTGTTGCACGATCACCTTAAGGCTGGACTTCCCCTTATCCAACCGTATCTGCAGCCAGTCCAGCACTTCAGCTTCCACCCATTTCAATGCCCTCAAAATATTCACTGCTTCAGATCGCTCCAAAATATACGAACCGAAGACATCATCGGTCAGGGATTTCTCGCGCTGAACAAACTTGATGAAGTAAGCGAAAAAAGGTAGCAATCCGTGTGCTATGAACACTAGGATATTTGCAATCTGCATTTAGTTGCGCTGCGGTCAAAACAGAAAGTCAGTCGAGCTGTGATATGTCACCCAAGATTCCCAACGGCATTCGCCTTCTCGGAACTGACAATTTGGTCACTGCTGGCAGGCGCGGTATGTCGGGTTCAGCGTGCGGATCCGACCAACGTTGCAACCGCTGTTTTTTTGTTAGCTCTTTATGGGGGCGAGGCTCATGCACAAGAGATAGACCCTGAGCGTCCATTTCGGTTTTATGGCCACATTAGCCCGACGATTTTGACTGTCGATGATGGTGTTTCGCGGTCGACTGATACGGCCGACAATGCAAATTCAGGTGGCCGAATTGGTTTTTGGTACCAACGGGGGTTAGGAGAAAATACCCTTAAGTTCAATGGTGAAGCGTCGCTTGGGGCGCGGAATTCAGGATCCTTAAGCCAGCTCGGGACTCCACCGCTATTTGACTGGAAAGGGGGATCGGTTCGAAAGCTTGAAGTTATCTTGGAAACACCAAGGTTAGGAACATTCTCGGTTGGCCAAGGTAGTATGGGTTCGGACGGGGTTGCTGAGTCCGATCTATCAGGTACAAATTTGGCAAGTTACGTGGGCATCGCTGACGTAGCTGGTGGGTTTTTCTTTCGAACAGGGACCGGCACCTTATCTGATATTAGCATTCAGGATGCGTATCCAACTTATGATGGGGGACGGTCCCAAAGGGTCAGGTATGACAGCCCTCAAATTGATTTTTCAAGACTTGGATCATTACAGTTTGCGGCTTCCATCGGGACTGAATCAAGCGACGAGAATGTTACGCTAAACGACGCACTTTCTGATGCCGGCCTGTTTTATCGCAACCAGTTGGGGAGCTTTGCAATGGCCGGAAGTGTCGGCGTGTCAATTGCCGATACATCAGCAGGAAATGAGCCTCAGATCGCAGGCTCTTTCAGCATCTTGCATGAGCCTACAGGTTTCAATCTTACAGCGGCTTCTGGCAATCGTAACAACAATGGCGACTACCAATACATCAAGGCCGGCATTCGCGGGGATTGGTTCAAACTCGGCGGCACTTCGGTGTCAGTTGACTGGTACGCTTCGAGCGACACTGTGCTTTCAGGTTCCGATGCCCGCTCAGTTGGGATCGGGGTTGTACAGCATTTATCAAACCAAAATGTTGATCTGTTCTTTGGGGTGAGGAAATACGGATATGACGGTGGAAGTTCTGTCCAATATCAGGACATGACATCTGCAATGCTTGGGGTGCGCTGGGTGTTCCGCCGACTGGAAAAACGTACGATCTTCGAGGACCTCTGGCAGAAATGATGAGAGCGTTTCCCGCGGCCTCCCGTATAGGATTTATGGTGGCTCCGTCACAATACCAGGCCGTTGATGGCAGTTTTGATCACAACACCGCGCCATATCATCAATCTCCGTCAGCCACACCAGCAGCGCGAATGCGCGCACGGCGCGCGCGGTAGCTGGGCAGGATAATAAGGATTGCGGCGATGGTGAGTAGCCCCAGCGTCATGGGCCGCTCCCAGATGAACGAGATCCCGTCGTAGAGCTGCATGGAGCGCGAGAAGTTGTTCTCCAACATTCCGCCAAGAATGAACCCGATGAGCAATGGTGCCAGTGGATAATCCGCGAATTTGAGAGCCGTGGCACAGACACCAAAGCCTACCAGAAACAGCAGTTCAGTCGCGTTGTTCTGACCGATGTAGGCCCCCATGAGGGTGAAAAACAAGATGAATGGAATGAGGTAATTGCGCGGGATCGACAAAACCTTGGCGATATAGGGGATCAGCGGCAGGTTGAGGATCAGCAGAACCAGATTGCCGATGAACATCGACATGATCACGGCCCAGAATATCTCTGGCTCGTCGATCATCAGGCGCGGACCCGGCGTGACGTTAAGGGCGATGAGCGCGCCCAATAGGATCGCCGTGGTGCCGGAGCCTGGGATGCCGAGGGTCAAGAGTGGCACAAAGGACCCTGTGCAGGCGGCGTTGTTGGCCGTCTCTGGTGCGGCGAGACCCTTAATTGACCCTTTGCCAAATTCTGCTTGTTCTTCTTTTGTGGCGAGGTTCCGCTCCACCGCGTAGCCCAGAAAGCTGGCGATAGTGGCCCCAGCACCCGGCAGCACACCGATAAAGAACCCTTGAATGGACTGGCGAGCAATGACGGGTGCGATTGCGCGTGCTTCTGCGCGGGTGATGCGCAGGTCCTTGATCTGGCCCTCTGCACCGCCCTGCACTGTGGTGGGTTTAAGCACCAGAAATATCGCTTCGGGGAGGGCAAACATTGCCATCGCGAGCGTGATAAAGCCAAATCCCGATTGCAGGTCCATGATGCCCATGGTGAAGCGTGGGAGATTGAATAACGCCCCCTCGCCCACCGTTGCCATGATCAGCCCCAGCACCGTCATCATGATCGCCTTGGCCACCTGCCCCGTGCCTGCAAAGGCCGCAATAGCGGAAAGGCCTACGACCATAAGCGCAAAATACTCTGATGAATGAAACAACAGTGCCACTGACGACAGACCGGGCGCAAAGATCATCAACAAAACCGCCCCGATCGTACCGCCCGCAAAGCTGGAGACGGCAGCGATGGTGAGCGCCTTGCCCGCCTTACCCTGCTTGGCCATAGGATAGCCGTCAAAGCTGGAGGCGACTGTTCCCGCCACCCCCGGCGCGTTGAGTAGGATCGAGGACGTCGAGCCGCCAAAAATCGCGCCGTAATACACACCCGCAAGCAGGATGAGTGCTGCGGAGGGATCACCCATGGATATCGCAACGGGGATCATGATCGCGATGATCGACATAGGTCCAAGGCCGGGCAACATCCCGATGAATGTTCCGATGAGGCAACCGGCAATCACCATTGCCAGATTTTGTAACGATAGCGCCGTTTGCAGGCCGATCAGCAGTCCTTCGAGCATGTCAGCCTCCTATGAAAAATGGCAAGGGACGCATATAGATGCCGAGGATCTCTTGCACGAGATACCAGACAACAAAGGCCGCAATGAGGGCGATGGGGATGAGAATGTGCCACTTCCGCTCGCCCAATGTGACCGCGCCGAGGATGAGGAACGCGGAGGTAGAACCGAGAAAGCCCAATGGGCGCAGGCATAGCGCATAGGCGACCATCAATGCCAGCAGCACAACGGCTTGCCCCAGCTTGTATTCATGCAAGCGGCGGTAGTCGATGTCGGGTGTCTTTGGCTCTGCCTTCTCAAGCCCGAGCAGGATTACGCCGGACGCTGCGATGCCGAGGATCGACAGCACTTTTGGAAAGGTGCTGGGCCAGATCGGGTTACGCTTCATAAACGGAGCAAGCCCTACATCCATCAAGAACCACGCAGTATAGCCGTAGACCAGACAAATGGTCAGCAAGATGAGGGCAATCCAACGATCAAGAGCCATGCTGCTCTCCAAATATGTGAAGAGGCAGAGCGATTTCCCGCTCTGCCTGGTGGTGTCTTAGAGAAAGCCGAGCTTTTTCATCAGATCGCCAATGGCTTTTTCCTGACCCTCAAGAAAGGCCTTAAAGTCATCGCCATTGTTGTGGATGTTGACCCAGCCATTGCGCGCGCGCACAACTTCCCACTCGGGGGTGTCATACATCTTGGTCAAGGCGTCCTGATACAGAGCTACCTGCTCGGCCGGCATATTCGGTGCGCCGAAAAAGCCGCGCCAGTTCACAAAAGACGTATCGATGCCCTGCTCTTGCATTGTCATGGCGTCGGGGGACGCGGGCACACGCTCATCTGATGTCACGCCGATGATTTTCACCTCGCCCGCTGCGGCCAGATCGACTGCTTCGGAAAATCCTGTGGAAAGCGCCGCAATTTCACCTGAGAGCAGTGCTGCCATGGCTTTGCCGCCCGCGTCATAGGGGATGTATTTTACGTCAAGCGCATCTTTGCCCGCCGCTTCCATCACCATCGCCGCCACAAGGTGGTCCATGCCGCCCGGAACCGAGCCGCCACCGATTGCCGTTTTGGACGGATCGGCGTCATAGGCTGCCAGCAAATCGGCCATATTGTTTACGGGGCTATCTTTGCCGACCACGATTGCAGCGTAGTCGCCAATCGTGCCTGCCACCAGCGTCAGGTCGCGGAAGTTATGGGGAAAAACACCCGTCAGGGAGCGGATCACGATGGGCGTCGAATTGACCATCAGCGTGCCTGTATTGCTCTCGGCGTTTTCAATTAGAAACCCGATGGCTTTACCGCCACCACCGCCGGACATGTTCTCATAAGAGGCAGTCCCCACAATGCCAGCTGCGGTCAGCGCCTCGCCGGTGCCGCGTGCCGTGCCGTCCCAACCGCCACCAGCACCGCCGGGGATGAGAAAGTGGATGCTGTCGAGCACTTTATGCCCCTCAGCAAATGTAGGCGCGGCAAAGCTGAATGTCGCGGCGGCCGCCAGCATAAGGGCGCGGCGGCTTTTGTTGAATGGTGTCATGGTATCCTCCCGTTTGACTGCCGTCTCGAATGAACGGCTTTTATCTGAATTCCAGCATAGGTAGCTGAAACCCCGCTGTCACGTTGTTATGCTTGTCTGTAAGTATTGGTTTTCGGCAAGGTAATAGCGGCAATTTCTTACATTAACAAATTACGATAAATAATTGATAATATACTATTTAAGTAGATATACGGCCAAAATTCTCACTCTCCAATGTAGTGCTTCAAAGTCGCTACAGTCCCATTCGCCCAAATCATATTCAGCCATCCAGCAAAGGAAGTAGCGAAAACAGGATCATCTGCAAGATCGCCATACAGGTTGCGCTGTTCCAGCCAGAGATGCGGTGCGTCCTTTGCTTTGAGGGCAACGGTGTTCAAGTTCTCCCAAATCGGATCATTTGGCGTGATGGTGCTGCCGTCTTCGCGTGTACCAGCGCACATCCGTGCCCAGAGCGCTTGGCTCAAGGCGAGGCCGTTAGATTGCGCCCCTGCGGCAAGTGCATCGCGCAGCGTTGGCAGAATAAAACCGGGCTGGCGCGCAGAGCCATCAAAGGCGACGCGCCGCACGGTATCGACGATTTGGGGATTGGCGAAGCGCCCTTCGATCAGCGTGACATAGTCTTGTGCCGTTATGTCTGGAACCGCACTTACATGCGGTACGATCTCTTCGCGTGCAACTTTGCTGAAATAGGCTGCGATAAGGGGGTGCTCCATACAGCCTGAAATATGCGCAACCCCGAGGATTTCGCCCGCGTTGGAGATAAGCTGGTGTCCCCCGTTCAGAATCCGGATTTTCATGGCTTCGTGCGCATGCACATCCGCAGTCATCGTCGCGCCAGCCTTTTCCCACGCGGGACGGCCAGCGCAAAAATCATCCTCGATCACCCACTGGCGGAAATTCTCGTGGGTGACGGGGGCGGCATCCTCTACACCAAAGCTGCGCGCGATCTCAAGCTCGGCAGGGCCCGTAGCGGGGACAATGCAATCCACCATCGCGTTGGGAAAGCTACAGTTCTTGTCGATCCAATCAGCAAGATCAGGATCGGACAGCCGTGCCAGTGAAACAACCGTCTGGCGCAGGATTTTGCCGTTGCCTTGCAGGTTATCACAGCTTTGTCCCGTGAAAGGCCCTGTGCCTGCATCCCGACGAAGCTTGAGCGCTGCCACCATGGCGCCGAAAGCCGTGCGCGGAGTAGCCGGGTTGGCAGCGTCATGGACAATATCTGTATGGGTGTCGTCGAACGCTTTGGTCACGGGATCGATGTAATAGCCGCCCTCGGTCACGGTGAGGGCCACAATGCGGATTGCAGGATCAGCCATTTGTGCAATCAGCGCGGCATTGTCAGGCTCGACAGGGACAAACCCGATCATGGAGCCGATCACCTCGGCGGAGCGGCCCTTCGGGTCCAGTTCGATCAATGTGGTGAGGTAATCCTGTGCTGCCAACCGCGTACGCTGTGCCTCATCCCCTGCGCGGACCCCTGCCCCGATAATCGCCCAATCCTGGGCCTCACCCATCTGCATCAAGCGGTGCAGATACCATGCCTGATGCGCGCGGTGAAAATTACCCAAGCCGATGTGGACAATGCCCGCCGTGAGCGTGCTGCGGTCATAGGTTGGTACAAGTATTGTTTCGGGTAGCGCGCTCAGGTGCAGCTCAGATAGTTTCACGTCAACTCATCCAGTTTCCGCCGTCGACATTCAATGTCTGGGCCGTAATGTATCGCGCCTCGTCGGAGGCAAGGAAAACGCAAGGGTCGGCCACATCGCGCGGCACGCCCATGCGGCCCAATGGGACGGCTTCGCCCACTTCGCGTTTCTTCTGACCCTCGGGTTTGTTCTCATATTGCGCAAATTGTGCATCCACCACATCCCACATGGGCGTGTCGACCACGCCGGGAGCAATGGCGTTCACGCGGATGTTGTCGCCCGCCAGCTCCAGTGCCAGCGATTGCGTGAGCGAGATTACTGCCGCTTTGGTTGAGCAGTAGATCGTGATGTTTGGCTCACCGCGCCTGCCCGCTTGAGAAGAGAAGTTAATGATTGCACCGCCGCCGCGGGATTTCATGATCGGCACAACGGCTTGGATCGCAAAAATTGTGCCGCCCACGTTGACGTCGTATTGGCGGCGGTAGTCTTGCGGCGTGATCTTATCAAGGGAGGCCATGTTAAAGATGCCCGCATTGTTCACCAGAATATCAATCCCGCCCCATGCGGCATTCACGGCTGCAACGCCATTTGCGATCATCTTTAGATCGGTAACGTCCATCTCGATGGCAATGCCCTGGTCGCCCAGCATTTGTGCCGTCTCCATTGCGTCGGCCCTGTTCAGATCAGCCACAGCGACCTGCGCACCTGCCTCGGCATAGGCCTGACAAATCGCGCGGCCAATGCCACGCCCGCCGCCAGTGACCAAAGCTATCTTTCCCTCAAGCCGCTTCATGTCATGCGGAGCCCCGCCGCATCGAATTTGTGGATCAGCGTGTGGTTGGGTGTGAGGTAGACAGTATCGCCATAAGTTACAGAAACATCGCCGGCCGCGCGCACAGTCATCGGATCACAGCCTGCAATTCCGTGGATGTGGATAAACGTATCGCTGCCCAAATGCTCTGCCACGCCAACGGTGCCCTGCCATTCGCCGTCAGTTTTGGAAACGGTGAGGTGCTCTGGCCGGATGCCGATGGTTGTCGCACCCTGCTTGGTGGCCTCGTCCCCTTCGATAAGGTTCATCTTGGGCGAGCCGATAAAGCCTGCGACAAACTTGTTTTGCGGCGTGTGATACAGCTCGAGAGGGGAGCCTACCTGCTCGATGAGGCCCGCCTGAAGCACAACGATCTTATCGGCCATCGTCATCGCTTCGACCTGATCATGGGTTACATAAACCATCGTGGTTTTCAGCTTTTTGTGCAGCTCGCTAATCTCCATGCGCATGCCGACTCGCAAAGCCGCATCAAGGTTTGAGAGCGGCTCGTCAAATAGAAACGCTGACGGCTCACGCACAATAGCGCGACCGATAGCAACCCGCTGGCGCTGTCCACCCGAGAGTTGGCCGGGTTTGCGGTCGAGATAGTCGGTGAGGTTCAATGCGGCGGCGGCATTCGCAATCCGCTTGTCCTGCTCGGCCTGAGACATCTTTGCCATGCGCAGAGGGAATGCGATATTCTTACGCACCGACATGTGCGGATAAAGCGCGTAAGACTGGAACACCATTGCAAGGCCGCGTTTGGCCGGCGGTAAATCCGTAGCATCCTTCCCGTCGATCTCGATGTTGCCGCCAGAGGTGTCCTCCAGCCCGGCAATTAGGCGTAACAGCGTGGATTTGCCACAACCGGAAGGTCCGACAAACACAACAAATTCCCCATCGTTGATTTCCAAATCCAGCGGCGGAATGACTTCTGTACTGCCAAAAGATTTCTGCACGCCTTTAAGTTCAATACGTCCCATAGTCGTCTTCCTTACTTCACAGCGCCGAATGTCAGGCCGCGTACAAGTTGTTTTTGGCTGAACCAACCCAAGATGAGGATCGGCGCGATTGCCATCGTGGAGGCTGCGCTGAGTTTTGCGTAAAACAGACCCTCGGGGCTGGAATAGCTTGCGATAAATGCCGTAAGCGGTGCCGCTTTGGCTGCCGTCAGGTTGAGGGTCCAAAATGCCTCATTCCACGCAAGGATGAAGTTCAGCAGTAGTGTGGAGGCAATGCCGGGGATCGCCATGGGCGTCAGCACATAGAGGATCTCGTCACGCAGAGTGGCACCGTCCATCCGTGCGGCTTCCAAAATCTCGCCGGGGATCTCCTTGAAGTAGGTATAGAGCATCCAGACAATGATCGGCAGGTTGATGAGCATGATGACAATCACCAGACCTGTGCGGCTGTCGAGCAGTCCCAGTTTGATAAAAATCAGATAGATCGGGTACAGCACGCCGACGGCGGGCAGCATCTTAGTCGAAAGCATCCAGAGCAGAATATCCTTAGTCCGGTTAGAGGGCACAAAGGCCATCGACCACGCCGCAGGGACCGCGATGATCACACCCAGCAGCGTTGAACCACCCGCGATGAAGATCGAATTCCATAAGAACCGCGTGTAGTTCGAGCGCTCTTGCACCACAGCGTAATTCTCTAACGTCCAGTCGAAGAACAGGAAGATGGGCGGATCGGCAATCGCCTGCGCTTCGGTCTTGAAGCTGGTGAGGATCGTCCACAGGATCGGGAAGAAGATCAACAGACCAATCGTCCAAGCGATTGCAGTGTTGAGCGCCTTGCGGTTGTTGGTGATCGAGCGTGCCATTAGGTACCCCTCACGCGTCCAGGTTCTTGCCGACAATGCGCATCAAGAAGATGGCAATGATATTGGCAAGAATGATTGCATAAACCCCACCGGCCGAGCCGAGGCCGATGTTTTGGCTCTCCAACACGCGCTGGAAAATGAGATAGGTCAGTGTTTTGGTGCCGAACGCACCGCCCGTTGTCACGAAAATCTCAGCAAAGATCGACAGCAGGAAGATCGTCTGGATCAGGATCACGATAGTGATCGCACGGCTCAGGTGTGGCAGGACGATAAACCAAAAGCGCTTGAGATGCGGCGCGCCGTCCATCTCTGCCGCCTCGATCTGTTCACTGTCCAGCGATTGGATCGCGGTGAGCAGGATCAGTGTCGCAAAGGGCAGCCATTGCCAGCTTACGATCAGTATGATTGAGGGTAGCGAGGCTTCCGATAGCCACGAGACAGGCTCCGCGCCAAAGAATTTCCATAAATACGCAAACAGCCCGCTGTTGGGGTCCATAAACATGTTTTTCCACACCAACGCAGAAACGGTGGGCATCACAAAGAACGGGGCAATCACAAGGATGCGCACAACGCCCTGCCCCCACATCGGCTGGTCCAGCAGGATCGCAAGCAGAATGCCAAGGCAGATGGTGATGACCAGCACGGAGCCTACAACAATCAGGGTCGCCTGAATACTGGGCCAGAACGCGCTGGACGTAATAAAGCGGGTATAGTTGTCAAAACCTGCCCATCCCAGATCGCCGCCGCGCAGCGGCAGATATTTGCGGAACGAGAACCATAGTGTCATGGTGAGAGGCACCAGCATCCAGCCCAAAAGCAAGATCACTGCGGGTGCCATCATCAACCGTGCGGCGGATCGGGATGCTTTGGTGGCCATTGGGATACACCTTGTTGGGCGATGAGCAGTCCATCGCAGATGTCAAATTTGAGAGATAGTGGCTTACGGTTAAGGGCGGCAAATCAACCGCCGCCCTCGAATTTGATTGCTAAGGCTTACTTGTAGCCAGCAGCTTCCATCGCGTCATTTGTGATCGCTTGCGCTTTTTCCAATGCCTCCTCAACAGTTTGCTGCCCTGCATAGGCTGCGGAGAACTCTTGGCTTACGTCTGTTGCAATGCCCGCAAACTCGGGGATGGCTGCGAACTGGATACCGACATAGGGCACTTCCTCGACAGTCGGGTTTGTCGGATCAGCAGAAAGGATCGAGTCGAGTGTCATCTGTGCGAAAGGAACCTCTTTGTAGTTCGGGTTCTCGTAGAGCGATGTACGCGCGCCTGGAGGCACGTTTGCCCAACCCTCGTTTGCTGCAACAAGCTCGATGTAGTCTGTGCCAGTCGCCCACTCGATGAACTGCTGAGCTGCTTCTTGATTTTGGGTGCCTGCAGGAATGGCAAGTGCCCAAGCCCAGAGCCAGTTGGAGCGTTTGCCCAAACCGTTGTCAGGTGCGAGCGCAAATCCAACGCTGTCTGCAACTGTGCTATCCTTGGGGTTGGTCACAAAGGATGCCGCAACCGTTGCGTCGATCCACATGCCGCATTTGCCTTGCTGGAACAACGATAGGTTTTCGTTGAACCCGTTTGTCGCGTAACCTGATGGGCCGGAAGCGTCCATCATGCCCTTGTAGAAGTTGAGCGTGTTTGCCCACTGCTCGGAATCGAACTGTGGGTTCCAGTCCGCGTCAAACCAGCGTGCGCCAAAGGAGTTGGACATAGCTGTGATAACGGCACCGCCCTCACCCCACCCAGCTTTACCGCGCAGGCAGATACCGTTGATTTCGGCGTCGCGGTCGGTCATGGCAGCGGCCGCATCGCGGATGAAGTCCCACGTGGGTGCTTCGGGCATTTCCATGCCTGCTTTTTCCATCAGGTCTGTGCGGTACATGACCATGGAGGATTCGCCGTAAAACGGTGCGGCATACATCGTGCCTTCATAGGACAGGCCGTTGCGCATGGCGGGCAGGATGTCGTCGATGTTGTATTCGGCGGACAGATTGTCCATTGGCACCAGCCAGCCGTTTTTGGCCCAGATTGGTGTCTCGTACATGCCGATTGTCATGATGTCGAAAGAGCCACCTTTGGTGGTAATGTCCGTCGTCACGCGCTGGCGCAGGACATTCTCTTCAAGTGTGACCCACTCGACAGTGTGGCCAGTCTTCTCGGTGAAGTCAGCGGTGAGACCCTGCATGCGGATCATGTCGCCGTTATTTACCGTAGCAATTGTCAGCTCTTCTGCGGCCGCGGCACTTGCCAGCGATGCCACCAAACCGAAACCGACAGCGGTGTTCAGCAGTGTGTGTTTCATAGACATATTATTTGCCCTCCCATTTTTTACATGGGTAAAGATTGAACGGGAGAGATGCTTGCGTCAACACTAATTTTTGCGGCCCAAATTGCTGCGTTGCGGCGTGAGTGATTTGCGGAGATTGCGGCTTAGGCGGACTCGCGCAACTTCAATACGCCTTCCATCAGCTGGATTTGTGGTGCACCACTCTGTCCGCCGGTGCTCATTAGCTGGATTAGTCTGGAAACAGACGCTTTTCCGATTGCGTCGAAATCTTGTGCAACCGTGGTGAGCGCGGGCGTTGTGAAGGGGCATAGCGGATAATCATCATGACCCGCGATCCGCAAGCCGCCCTCATTCTGCCGGCCCGGCGTCAGGCCATGCCGCGATGCAGCGCGAAGGGCGCCGATCCCGACACGGTCATTTGCACACAGAATCGACCTATCCGTGTAGGCGCCACGCGAGAAATATTGATCCATGACTGCTTCGCCATGCGCTTCATACAGCCAATCCTCATGCAGTAGCTCTGTGCCAATTATTTCAGGCTCAAATCCAAGTTCCTGCATTTGTTTGATGTAAGCATTTTCACGCTCCACCGCGTTAAAGTTCACCCGAGGCATTGCAAGGAATACGGGGGGCTTACCTACACGGCACAGGTATTTTGTAATTAATCCAGTACTTTGAAGGTGATTTGTACCAACGTAATCCACATCCGGCATCGTTTCGGGACGCGAATCCACCATGACGAACGGCAAGCGCGCCTGCAGCCTGCTATACGTGGCGCGATCACTTTGATTGCCCAACGGCACCACTAGCGCCCCATCGACATTCATCTGCATGAAGGTTTCAACAGCGCGCGCCTCAATCACTGGGTCAGAATGGGAGCATTTTGTCATAACGCTGAGCCCCTGCTCCATCGCTGCGATCTCAATTGATTCCAGAAGTTTGGTAAAGAAGAGATCATTGAGATAGGGAATGATCACGCCGATCATACCACTCGTCTTACGGTTCATCCGCGTGGCAAAGAAGTTGGGAACATACTCCACCTGTTCCAGCCCCAAGCGGATTTTCTCCGATGTGGAGCCGCGCACGCTGTCGGGGCTTTGGAAGTACCGTGACAAGGTAGGGCGCGATACGCCAATCGCAGCGGAGAGTTGCTCCATCGTCTTGATCTTGGGTTTTGTCATGGTGACTAACTTAATCCCTTTGCGCGTAAGTCCCGACCGAATGGTCAGCGCAGATTGACGGTGGCCCATTTCTTTACGTGTGTAAAGATTAGTCTCGTTTTCGCAGGAAAATGGAAAAGTTTAGTTGCCCTCAATTGGGCCTTTGAAGCCAAGCGCTACGACAAACTTCTCAGAGCTGTCCTGACGGCTTGACGGTGGTTTAAAGTTCGAGACTTTGGTGAAGCGCTGTTTGAGCAGCTTTTGCAGATCGCCCTCGGCCCCGCCGGCGAGCGTCTTGGCGATAAAAGTCCCGCCTTCTTCCAATACGTCGAATGCGAAATAAGCTGCGGCTTCGCACAGCGCGATAATGCGGTTGTGGTCAGTCTGCTTGTGCCCAGACGAGGACGCCGCCATATCCGACATCACAACGTCGGCGTTTCCGCCTAACCAGTTTTTAACTGTGACGTCCGCATCATCCTCCATAAAGTCGAGCTGATAAATCTCGCAACCTGCAATCGGCTCCATCTCCTGCAAGTCGATGGCCAGAATGGTGCCCTTCGCCTTACCGCTCTTCTCGCCCAGAATGTTGGAGCGTTTGACCGCGACCTGACACCAACCACCCGGCGCTGCCCCCAAATCGACAATCCGCGCACCGGGAACCAGGAAGCGGTATTTGTCATCCAGCTCCATGATCTTGAACGCCGCGCGCCCGCGATAGCCTTCGGCCTTGGCGCGCTTCACATAGGGATCGTTTAACTGGCGCTGCAACCAACGGGTCGAGCTGAGTTTGCGCCCGCGTGCGGACTTGACCTTCACCTTCAGGTCACGCTGTCCGCGACCTGATGTGTTCTTGGTGGTGTTCTTACCGGTCGGCGTCTTGCCCATCAGAATGTTCCTTCTTCGAGCACGCCGTCCGCGCTCATTTGTGCGTATAACAGACCTTCGCGCAGACCGCGATCCGCAACGCTTAGGCGGTCCGTGGGCCAGCAGCGCATAAGCGCCTGCAAAATCGCCGCCCCCGACATGATGAGTGCGGAGCGGTCATTGCCGATACACGGATCAATCCGCCTGCCTTCTGGCCCCATCGCCAGATAGTGATGAATGACCTTGTCGATTTGTTCGGTGCTCATGCTGATCCCGTCCACTTTGGACCGGTCATAACGGCGCAGGCCGAGGTGACTGGCGGCAACGGTTGTCACTGTACCCGAAGTGCCGACAATCTGAAACCGCTCCTGCGCCTGTGCCGATTGGTAGGGTGTGAAGTCGGCGAGGTTCTCTTCAAAGAACCAGCTCATCAGTGCGAACCGCGCCGCATCATCCTCAACATCGGAGAACTGGTCGCGCAGGGTCGCCACGCCAAGTGGGACACTGATCCAGTCAACAACCTTCGCCGCGGGAATATCCGTCACAGCTTGAACAAATCCGTTGTGCAGCCGCATGATGGATTGCGCGCGATCCTTTTTCGGAACACCGGAAATATCAATCCAGACCAGCTCGGTTGAGCCGCCGCCGATGTCCACCACCAACAGATTCTCCGTCTTGCGGCTGACGAGCGGCGCACAGGAGATCACGGCAAGCTGCGCCTCCTGCTCGGGCGCTATTATCTCAAGGCGCAGCCCCGTCTCGCGGGTGATGCGGTGCATAAACTCGTCACCATTAGACGCACGGCGGCAGGCCTCCGTGGCAACAAGGCGCATCTTGTTAACTTTATTGCGGCGGAGTTTTTGTTGGCATATGCGCAATGCCTGTATGGTGCGCGCCATTGATCCGCGCGACAATCGCCCGGTTTTCTCAAGCCCTGCGCCCAATTGCACAGACTTCGAGAAACTATCCACCACATGAAATCCCCCGCCTTTCGGCTGAGCGATCAACATGCGACAGCTATTTGTGCCCAGATCTAGGGCCGCATAGAGGTCGTTCGATCTGGACGAAACTGGCGCGGGGCTCAGAGCCGTCGATGGTTTACGTTCGAGCGCACCCGCACCTTTGGAGCGCTTTGGCGCCATGACATGCGCCTTTCATTACGAGTTAGCCATAGGATACGGCCAGCACTGCACAGGCGCAAGCGTCCTTGGCACCGCAGTCAGCGTATTTTTAGACAAGCTCAAGATGTTGATGCGAATTATGATGGTTGCGGCGCCTCGCCCTGTGTCGCGGAACCGTGTAGCGGTAGGTCGCGGATGAACCTGCGATTGTCGAAAACGACAGCCGCAGGTCGCGGTCCATCCGCTAGAGAGAGCAAGTAACATCGGTTCGGGAGGAATCGCGTATGGCGCAAGTTGTGATCGTTTATTGGCGGGATATTCCTGCACAAGTCATTGTCGGCAAAGGCCGCCGCGGTGAAAAACGTATTTTGCCAGAACGGTTCGAGCAGGCCATTGACCGCGCCGCCATGAAAGTGGGCGCGGAGGATACCGACACCTATCTCGCCGAATGGCGCAAAGCTGATCCCGTCACAATCGAGGGCGATGATGCCGCTGTGGCCGATGCCGAGGCTGCGCGTCTGGATGCCGAATATGACCGTGATCGCATTAAGACGCTGATTGCAAACGATGGTTGGGCCTAGCTCCACCGCTTTGATACTTTAAGGAGCCAGCCGATGGCATTGCTGAATTTTCGCAAAAAAGAACAGCCCACCGATAAGGTAAACCCACAGATCGAGAGCTTCTTGCAGGACTTCTCGATCGAAGTGATGCCGCGCACCGCCGAGAAGGTCGAGGATTTCCGTCCCCTCTTGCCCGCAGGTACCCGCGTCTACATTGCGCATATCGAGGGCACGCCCATTGAAGATATGATCGCCACTGCCGTGCGCCTGAACAAGGATGGATATAAGGTCATGCCGCATTTCCCTGCGCGCATCATCAAGGACCGTGCCACGTTGGCAGACTGGATAGCCCGCTATCAGGGCGAGGCGGATGTGGACCAGGCGCTGTTACTGGCCGGTGGTGTAGAAAAGCCCCATGGCGATTTCAGCGACAGTATGCAGCTGTTGGAGACGGGGTTGTTTGACGCTGCAGGATTTAAACATCTGCATGTGGCAGGCCATCCTGAGGGCAACCGAGATATTGATGCCAG
>RCND010001013.1_pt1 | contig 15928 bp, 12 predicted proteins | sample 2041351 | NCBI WGS metagenome assembly RCND01 (sample SAMN09708230, study PRJNA481090) | Marine sediment metagenome, whole genome shotgun sequencing project. | biome: marine sediment; feature: ocean; material: sediment; isolation source: Sewage treatment plant 12B marine sediment (STP12B) ... | reverse complement strand
CTTGTTGCAGTCGGCGTTGTCTTGCTGATTACCAAAGGAGCCCCTTCAAGACTCTTAGATATATCTTTTGCTATAGGTGATGTCTGGATGCTTTTAGCTGCATTAACTTTCGCCATTTACAGTATTTTATTAAAACGCAAACCTAAAATGTTAAGTATTTGGGCGTTCCAGTTAAGCACATTCATTTTGGGGCTCATTTTTCTGTTCCCGTTCTTTATTTTGGAATATGTAACAGTTCCTCCCGTCGAATTTGATACAAAGACAGTTTCTTCAATTCTCTACGTAGGTGTGTTTGCTTCGCTTTCGGCTTTCGTTTTATGGAATAAGGCAATTGTGACGGTTGGCCCCTCAAAAGCAGGAATGATTTACTATACATTGCCTCTTTTTAGCGGGCTTTTGGCATACATTTTCTTAAAAGAAGATATTAGTATAATACATTTTTACAGCGTGTTGCTCATTGTGTCAGGCATTTTTACTGCTAATTATGAATCAAAAAAATGAGTGAAAAGCTTGACAAAAGTTTGCAGAGAAAATAAATAATTTCGGTTATGCTTTATTTGAACCTTTTATTAAGATCCATCTTATTAAGATCCATCTTATTAAGATCAGGCACTTTAACATGTTTATTCTAACAGGGACAGATTTGTGGAAATTGATCTTCAAGGAATTGTAGTTATTGTAGGGAACTATGGAAGCGGAAAGACAGAAGTTTCCATAAACCTGGCAGTTAACAAAAAACGTGCAGGAGTTGACGTTAAAATTGCAGACCTTGACCTGGTTAATCCCTATTTCAGGACTCGTGAGGCACGACACCAGCTGTCCATGCTGGGAATTGATATGGCATTGCCTCCGGAAGAATATCTTCAGGCTGATCTTCCAATACTTAGCCCTGTTGTTGCCGGGTTGATTAAAAATCCGGTTGAGCTGACTATTATTGACGCCGGCGGGGATGACGCGGGTGCCACAGTGCTGGCAGCTCTTGCCGACGCATTTGAGGGTAAGACTTTTCAAATGCTTCAGATTGTAAATCCTATGCGGCCTTTTACCGGTACGGTGAAAGGTTGCCTTAAGATGCGCAGCGAGATTGAAGCTGCTTCAAAAATGACTATAAACGGGATTGTTGGCAATTCAAATTTAATTGACGAAACAAGGCCTGAAGATATATACAGCGGATACGAGTTTGTTAAACTTTTGTCTCAGGAAAGTGGCCTGGCTTTAAAATTTATTACAGTTCCATCAGAGCTGATGACTGAAATCGATATAAGCCGTTTTTCCTGCCCTGTTTTGCAGATAGAAAGACAACTTGTGCCGCCGTGGAAGAAGGCGGTCAAATTAAGCTGATTAGAAAGGAGTTATACCATATGGCATATGAACATCATATTGACGATGAAAGATGCAAGGGTTGCGGTTTATGTGTAACCGTATGTCCCAAGAACGTTTTAGAAGTTTCTGACCAGGTAAACACCAAAGGTTATTTTCCTGCATATCAGGCAAGGCCCGAAGATTGTATTTATTGTGCCATGTGTTGTACCATGTGTCCTGATATGGCGATAACAATCACCGAGATTGTTGAAGGTGTGGCAGACCTGGAAAAAATGGAGGAAAAAAATGAGTAAAGTATTAATGAAAGGAAACGAAGCTATCGGAGAAGCGGCAATCCGGGCAGGATGTCTTAACTACTTTGCTTACCCGATTACTCCCCAATCAGAGGTTGCCGAATATCTTTCCCGCCGTATGCCGGAAGTTGACGGTCACTTTTTACAGGGTGAAAGTGAAGTAGCTGTTTCATATATGATTTTTGGTGCTGCTGCAGCCGGGGAACGGGTTTTTACTACTTCATCAAGCCCGGGGATAAGTCTGATGAGTGAAGGTATCAGCTATATTGCAGCTGCCCAGTGTCCGGCGGTTTTTGTTAATATTATGCGTGGCGGTCCAGGCCTTGGTGGGATTCTTCCTTCACAGGCCGATTATCTTCAGGCAACAAAAGGAATCGGACACGGTGATTGCAGGTTGCTTGTTATGGCACCTGCGGGTGTTCAAGAGGCAGTTGAGATGATGATGATGGCTTTCCCCCTGGCGGAGAAATATCGTAACCCGGTCATTATTTTAGGAGATGGTTTAATCGGTCAGATGATGGAACCGGTTGAGTTTCCGGATCACCTGAGGACTGAGCCTACTGATAAAAATGATTGGGCAACAAACGGCATGGATACTCGAAAGAGTGATAAACGTAATTTGGTTAAATCCTTGTTTCTCGATCCGGTGCAGCTAAACGAAAACAACCTGATTCTAAAAGCAAAATATGAACAGATGAAAAAAGAAGAAATCAGATACGAGAAATATAATACAGACTCCGATTATAAGGTTTTAGTTGTAAGTTACGGCACAATGAGCAGGGTATGTAAAACAGCTATTGATCAATTAAAGGAAGGAGGGTTTGAGGTGGGATTGATAAGGCCCCAGACCCTTTTCCCCTTTCCGGAAACGGCAGTCAGAGAAGCTGCGTTGAACGACGGTTGCAAAGCTGTGATAAGCATTGAAATGAGTATGGGACAGATGGTGGAAGACGTTCAGATGTCTGTTCAGGGGAAATTGCCTGTTTCGTGGTATGGAAAATGCGGGGGTGATATACCGACACCTGAAGAGGTCATAGAGGCGATACAAGGATTGAATGTTTGAAAAGAAAATGAATAAATAACAAATAATAATCAGGAGAGAAATATAATGGGAAAGACATTTAAAAAACCAGAAGCACTTTCCGATCAGATTATGCATTACTGCCCTGGGTGTACCCATGGCGTTATTCACAGGCTGGTGGCTGAAGTGATTGACGAACTGGGTATTCGGGGTCGTACCGTTGGCATAGCACCTGTGGGATGTGCTGTTCTGGCTTATAATTATTTTACATTTGACTTCCAGGAGGCGGCACACGGTCGTGCACCTGCAATGGCCACAGGAATAAAACGGGTTCGGCCTGATTTGATGGTTTTTACATACCAGGGGGACGGCGATCTGGCAAGTATAGGAATGGGAGAAATTGTTCATGCTGCCAACCGGGGTGAGAAGTTCACAACCGTTTTTGTAAATAATGCGGTATATGGTATGACAGGCGGTCAGATGGCTCCTACCACAATGCCTGGCCAGCGCACAACCACCTCTCCTTTTGGCCGGGATGTGGAAGATGTTGGCATGCCCATCAAGATGGCGGAACTGCTTGCCACTTTACAGACACCGGGGTACATCGTACGGCAGACCGTACTGAAGCCAAAATATATTAACAGGGCAAAAAAGGCCATTAAAAAGGCATTTACCTATCAAATGGAAGGCCGATGCTTCAGCTTTGTTGAACTGGTGAGCACATGCCCCACAAACTGGGGCCTTACTCCGGTTGATGCTGTCAAGTGGGCTGAAGATGAGATGCTACCTTATTATGAACTTGGTGAATTTAAAACACCAGAGTAGGAGGCAAGAATGCAAAGTGAAGTGATGTTCGCCGGTTTTGGCGGTCAGGGAATATTGTTAAGTGCAAAGATCCTTGCCTATGCGGGCATGGAGGAAGGTAAGGAGGTGGCGTGGGTTCCTTCTTACGGACCCGAGATGCGGGGCGGCACTGCCTACTGTACGGTGGTTATTAGCGACAGGCCCATCGGTTCTCCGATTATAAGAAATCCGATGCATCTTGTGGCAATGAATCGCCCTTCCCTGGAAAAATTTGCACCCATGGTAAAGCCGGGTGGAGTGATAATGATTAACAGCTCATTGATATCAATAAGTTCCGGTCGCAAAGATATTGATGAGCTTAATGTTCCGGCTAATGATATAGCAAAGAAGCTTGGGAATGTTAGATCGTTAAATATCGTTGCTCTTTCCGCTTTTGTTGCCCGGAGTAAAGTTGTTGACTTCGATATATTGCGCGAATGCGTCAAAAAGGAATTTTCAAAAAAAGAAAAACTTATTCCTCTTAATATGGAGGCTGTGACAGCAGGGGGAGAAGCCGCAAAGCGGTGAAAGCTGGGAAGTTGGGAGGCTAAGAAGCCGGGCTGTAAAACATGACTTTATCCATTCCAGATTATATTTTATCGATCAAGCCGTATGTTCCGGGAAAGCCCCTTGAGGAGCTTGAAAGGGAGTATGGTATAAAAAAGTCGATAAAACTTGCCTCCAATGAAAACCCTTTGGGTCCTTCCCCCATGGCTGTAAAGGCTATTCAATCCGCACTGGAAAAATTGAACCGTTATCCTGATGGGAGCGGTTATAATCTTATAAACAGGATTGCAGATAAACTGAAAGTATCTCCCGGTAATATCGTTTTGGGAAACGGTTCTGATGAAATCATCGGCATGCTGACACATACACTGCTAAAACCCGGTGATGAAGTAATTTTACCTCAGCCTTCATTTCTAATATACGATATAATGGTTCGTTGTGCGGGTGCAACCTGTGTAAATGTTCCTCTTAATTCACTTTCCATTGACCTGGAAGAGATTAAAAAAAGAGTGACATCAAAATCGAAGATGGTTTTTTTATGCAATCCCAACAATCCCACAGGAACCATTATCCTAAAGAAAGAATTTGAAAGATTTCTTGAAAGCATTCCTCCTGAAATAATTGTTGTTGTGGACGAAGCATATATCGAATTTGTCAGAGAACAAAACTGCGCTTGCGGTATTGAATATATCAATTCCACAAGGCCGCTGGTTGTACTTCGAACCTTTTCCAAAGCTTACGGTCTGGCTGGGCTTAGAATAGGATATGGAGTCATGTCTGAAGAGATATCAGGCATTATTAACAGGATCAGGCTTCCGTTTAATACAAACTCTCTTGCCCAGGTCGGAGCTGTTGCGGCTTTAGATGATGAAAAATTTTTTAAAAAGACGCAAAAGCTGATTCATGAAGGTCTTGATTTCATGTATTCTGCCCTGGACAGGCTGGGAATAAAATACTTTCCAACCCAGGCAAACTTTTTTCTTATAGATGTTGAAAGAGATGCTGACGAAGTCTTTGAAAAAATGCTGGCCCACGGTGTTATTGTACGTTCCATGACTTCATATGGGTATCCACATTATATTCGTGTTAATGCCGGACTTCGTGAAGAGAATGCCGGGTTTATAAAGGCGCTGGATGAGGTGCTTGATTAGATGAATAAAACCGGAATTTCAAAACGCCTGGTAATCACGATAGACGGCCCGGCAGGGGCAGGTAAGACTACGGTTAGCCGGGCTCTTGCAGATCATTTGGGATATAAATATATCGATACAGGCGCTCTTTACAGGGGTGTTGCCTATGAAGCAATATCAAAAGGGCTGAGTTATGACGACGACGGGGGTCTTGAAAGTATGTGCGCCGACTTGAGGCTTGAATTTGTACGCATAAAAAAAGAGTTGCGTCTTATATCGAATGATTTGGATATCACTGATTTAATCCGGACCCCTGAAATTACCATGTTTGCCTCTGCAGTCTCCGCAAGATCGGTTGTAAGAAAGTATCTTTTCGCTCTTCAAAGGGATCTGGGCAGTGAAAAAGGAGTTGTATTCGAGGGTAGAGATATGGGGACTGTTGTCTTTCCTGATGCTGATATAAAATTTTTCCTGGATGCATCCCACAAAAACAGGGCGTTAAGACGCTACAGGGAAATGGAACAGGAAACCTCTCAAACTTTAGAAGATGTTGAAAGAGATATGAAACAAAGGGATGAAAACGACAGCAGCAGAGAACTTGCGCCCCTGAAGCCTGCTAAAGATGCAGAAATTATTGATTCCACCGATATTTCTGCTGATGAGGTCGTTAAAATGATGGTGTCTTATATGGAGGCCGGGAGGCTATGAGGTAAAGGGGTTGGGAGGCTGAGAAGCGGGAAGGCTATGAGGCTTAAAGGTTTGGAGGAAAAACCGGAAAATAGGGATTGAATTTTGATGATTGTCGATTTAAATAAAATGTTTTGCTCCATTTGTTTAAAAAAAATGAAATTAATCGTTGTTTTTTTAAAATCAGTCTGATAATAGTATCAAGTTATGCTATCTGAGCAAATAGCAATAAAAAATAGGCAAGGGGGATTTTTTTTAATATGAACGATTTAGGTAAAAACGAAGAAACTAAACAATTAAACCAGGATGATTTGCCGGAGACTTCAGATATCAGCAAGCCGGATGATGAAGTTATGCCGGAAGTTGTAGTTAAACCGGATGCTGAGCTTAAACAGGAGAGTGAAGAATTAAAAGATGATGCGCCGGAAGATAAACAATCAGCTGACGATGTTTCCGAACCTGATGAAAGCATGGAAAGCATGATGGATTTGTATGAGGAAAGCTTTAAGCGCTTTACTGAAGGTGAAGTTGTAACAGGCAGAATAATTTCAATCGACAAAGAATTTGTTCTTGTAGATATCGGGTACAAATCAGAAGGGCAGATCCGGATTTCCGAGTTTAAAGATGAAGAGGGAAATATAAACATCGTTTTGGGTGACACTACAGAAGTAATGGTTGAATGGTGGGACGAAGAAGAAGAACGAGTTGTTCTTTCCAAAGAAAAAGCCGAGAATATCAAGGTATGGGAAGATATTAAAAAATTATACGATGAAGAAGGAACTGTCGAAGGTGTTATTATAAATCGTGTCAGGGGCGGTTTTTCTGTAGATATAGGCGTTCAGGCATTTTTGCCTGGTTCACAGGCTGATTTACGTCCTGTGCGAAACCTGGATGAGTTAGTGGGGAATAAATATACTTTCAAAATTTTAAAATATAATAGAAAACGCAGCAATATCGTATTATCAAGAAGGGCTATACTCGAACATGATCGTGAATCCAAAAGAGTGGAAACTCTAACTTCCATCCACGAGGGAAAAGTCGTTGAGGGTGTTGTAAAAAATATTACGGAATATGGTGTTTTTATCGACCTTGGCGGTATTGACGGACTGCTTCATATTACTGATATTTCGTGGGGACGCGTTAAGCATCCCTCGGAACTATTTTCAGTTGGTGATGAAATAACAGTCAAAATCCTTAATTTGGATATTGAAAAGGAAAGAGTTTCACTTGGAATGAAACAGCTTACCGAGGATCCCTGGTCAATTGCAATTGAAAAATATCCTTTGGGAGAGCGCTTAACCGGAAAGGTTGTCAGCCTGACCGATTATGGAGCTTTTATTGAATTGGAAGAGGGCATCGAGGGGCTGATTCATGTTTCCGAAATGTCATGGACTCGAAAGATACGTCATCCATCCAAGATTGTTTCCGTGGGTGATGAAGTCGAAGCTGTGGTGCTCGATATCAAGCCTGAAAACAGGCGCATATCGCTGGGTATGAAGCAGGTTGTTCCTAATCCGTGGGATGTAATCAGTGAAAAATACCCTGTGGGGACTACTATTGAAGGTAAAATCAAGAATATTACTGATTTCGGACTTTTCGTAGGTATAGATGAAGGTATCGACGGCCTTGTCCACATTTCAGATATTTCATGGACGAAAAGGATAAAACATCCGTCTGAAATATACAAAAAAGGGGAAGTGATTCAGGCTATCGTTCTGGATATTGAAAAGGAAAACAAAAGGTTTTCCCTTGGCATTAAGCATATGCAGCCGGATCCATGGCAGACTGTCCCACAGCGTTATGAAGTTGGGAAAGAGATTACCGGCACGGTAACAAATCTTACTGATTTCGGGGTTTTCGTGGAACTGGAAGAGGGGATAGAAGGACTTGTTCATGTTTCTGAAATCAGTAAGGAAAAAATCAAAACTCCGGTAGGCAAATATAACATCGGCGAAGTTATTACCGCCAAAGTTATGAACATTAACACGGAAGAAAGAAGGATTGGTCTTTCAATAAAGCGGCTTGAGATCGAAGATGAACAGAATCTTTTGAGTGAATATGTAAACACCATGAGACCTGCTACTTCATCTTTTGGAGAAATACTTCGAGAGAATCTCCAGGAAAAGCTGAATGATGAGTGACCCCACAACTCTACATTTATAGCTACACAATATTAAGTTATATGGCTCTTCTCCAAACTAATTGGAGAAGAGGATTCAAGGGTTCAAGTGAATGAAAACAGCTTGATACAGATGACATAAACACTTGCGTTTTCTCTACCCTTTTACTCCTTAATATTTTCAAAGTATGTTTATATAAAAAGACGGTCCTAAGAGTCAGGGACTTTTCTGTATGCATTTGTTTTCGGTCATTTTTACTTGACCGGGCATAGCCGAAGGCGAAGTTTGGACCCCTTGAATTCTGGAACCCTGATCAATCGATCAACTCTTTGGGAGATGATCCAATTATGTTTTCCCGCAGGCACCCTTACCTTTTTTTCATCTTAGTTTTTTCATCAATATCTGCATCTGCCGTCGCAATTATAGTAATCTCACTTATGTTTGTAGTGGGCACAAGAGGCTCCGGTTATGATGATCTTAAGGCAGGTGGTGAAAAAGTCGGCATCATCGAAATAAAAGGGGTTATTGCCGATTCCAAGGATGTAATTTATCATATTAAACGTTTCCGTGAAGACAAATCAATCAGGGCGATTGTACTCAGGATAGATTCTCCAGGTGGCGGCGTGGGGCCTTCGCAGGAGATTTTCAGGGAGATCAGAAAAACCGTTAAATTAAAAAAAGTTGTTGCTTCAATGGGTGCAGTGGCAGCTTCGGGTGGATATTATATTGCCGCAGGGACAGACGGAATTGTTGCCAATCCGGGTACCATAACCGGCAGTATCGGTGTTATTATGGGTTTTACGAATTTTCAGCAGCTGTTTCGTAAAATCGGATTGGTCCCGGTTGTGGTGAAAAGCGTTGAATACAAGGACATGGGATCACCTGTTAGAGATATGACTGACGATGAAAGAAAAATTCTTCAGGATTTGTCGGTTAATATTCACAGGCAGTTTGTCGAGGCGATATCCGAGGGAAGAAAGATGGAACTGTCAAAAGTGGAATCTATTGCTGACGGGCGCATCTTTTCAGGAGAGCAGGCTAAAGAAATGCGCCTTGTAGATCGTCTCGGAAACCTGGAAGATGCAATAGAGTGGGCCGGCAGAATGGCCGGAATAAAAGGGAAAATATCATATGTTTATGCCCCTGAGAAAAAGGCATCCCTTCTGAAATATGTTATAGAATCATCCGTGAAAGAACTTGCAGATCGCACCTTAAAAACGGATCTGTATGCGGGATACCTGTACATCCCGTAACCCACAATTCATAGTATTACTCAAATATACTCACATCCCCCATCCCTTTTCGTAATATTTCGGGATAGTCGTTTATCAGCGAAATAACACTTGATGGTTCCCCTGAAACAGGACCTCCATCAATTACAATGTCTATTCTGGACGAAAAATAATCGAGGATAAAGGAAGGGTGGTGAAACAGGGTGCCATCAGGCATTGTTGCACTTGTAGTAATAATCGGATTTCCCAGCTCTTCCACCAGGGCTTGGCAAATAGTATTATCCGGCACTCGTATTCCAGCTTCTTTTCGCTTTGTCAGCATTATTTTAGGGACAAGTTTTGAACCTTCCAGAACGAACGTGTAAGGGCCGGGCAGGAGCCGTTTCATGGTTTTGTACGCATAATTTGAAACTTTTGCATAATGGCTGATGTTTTTAAGCCCGGAACAGATAAAACTAAAAGGTTTGTTTTTGTTGCGCTGCTTTAGCTGGTAAATTTTTTCAATTGCCTTTTTATTCATGATATCGCAGCCCATTCCGTAGTATGTATCGGTCGGATAGGCGACGATTCCACCCTTTTTAAGGACATCAACAACCTTTATGATAAGCCGCTTTTGCGGGTTTGTATTATTAATTTTGATAAGCATGACTAATAATTTTATTAAAAATGAAAGACATCATTTATTATGTATGCCGCTTTATTGTCAAGTCATCAAATAAAGGATTGCTAAAAACCCGAGATTTTGCTATTGGGTTCGCTCAAAAACGATGAATTCGTAAAAAGCTTTTAAAAACCGCCGGATGGCATCGTTCCAAGGCTCATATACAAGGCGTAGCGGTTTTTCGACTATACATATAGTATGCCGAGCCCCAGATAAACTACTACAACGCAGTAGATGTGATTTTTTGAGACGGCATCAAAATTTAAAAACGGAGGAAACCGATGACAAAAATACCACCCGAAGAAGCATATTCCTTTGATGATGTTTTGCTGCTCCCAAACTATTCAGATGTATTGCCTAAAGATGTTGATACCAGTACAATGTTGACTAAAAACATTGCTTTGAACATTCCCCTGGTAAGCGCTGCAATGGATACTGTAACAGAATCGCAAAGTGCCATAAGCATGGCACGTGAAGGGGGTATGGGTTTTATACACAGGAATATGAGTATCGAAAGCCAGGTTGTTGAGGTTGGTAAGGTTAAAAAATCTGAAAGCGGTATGATAATCGATCCGGTTACAATAACTCCTGATCGGCCCGTTGATGAAGTGATGAAACTTATGTCTGAGTATAGGATTTCAGGAGTGCCTGTTACTGTGGGAAATAAACTCGTGGGTATTGTTACAAACAGGGATTTGAGATTTGAGACGAATATGGGGAAACAGATATCTGAAGTTATGACCAAAGAAAACCTGATAACCGTTTCGGAAGGGATAGGGCTGGAAGATTCCAAGAAGCTTTTGCATGAGCACAGAATTGAAAAGCTCCTTGTTGTTGATAAAAAGGGATTGCTAAAGGGCATGATAACAATAAAGGATATTGAAAAGATAAAAAAATATCCCAATGCCTGCAAAGATACAATGGGCAGACTCAGGGCAGGTGCGGCTATAGGTGTCGGCCCTGACATGGAAGAGAGGGCCGACGCACTTTTGGCGGCAGGTGCCGATGTTTTACTGATAGATACCTCCCATGGACACACGGCTAATGTTATTAACGCTGTAAAAATATTAAAAGGCAATTTTAAAAATATTGAACTGATAGCCGGCAATGTCGGTACTGCAAAAGGTGCTGAGGGCCTTGTTAATGCCGGAGTAGACGGAGTGAAGATAGGAATAGGGCCTGGGTCTATATGTACAACCCGTATTATTGCAGGTATAGGTGTACCCCAGATGACGGCTATAATGAACTGCAGGTCGATATCGAGCAAAACCGGCGTGCCGCTCATTGCTGACGGCGGAATAAAATTTTCAGGTGATATTACAAAGGCAATAGGCGCCGGGGCGCATGCAATAATGATAGGAGGGCTTTTTGCCGGTACAGAGGAAAGTCCTGGTGAACTAGTCATTTTTCAGGGGCGAAGTTACAAGATGTACCGGGGTATGGGGTCACTTGAAGCCATGAAAAAGGGAAGCAGGGACAGGTATTACCAAAGTGAGCAGGGTGAAGCAGACAAACTTGTTCCCGAAGGTATTGTCGGGCGTGTTCCGTACAGAGGTACTCTTGCCGATAATATTTATCAGCTTATAGGGGGGCTGAAGGCAGGAATGGGGTATGTGGGATGTAGAACTCTGGAAGAATTAAAGGAAAAAGCCCGGTTTATCAAGATAAGTGCGGCAGGGATGCGTGAAAGCCATGTTCATGACGTGATTATTACAAAAGAGGCTCCGAATTATCGTCTGGATTGAGAGAACTCAGAGTTTATAGCTCATAGCTAACAGCTGATAGCTCATAGGTATATTGAGACCCTTTCAATAGGCTCATAGTACCTCCTCAAAAACCATTTCTACTGAATCATTTTACGGGATCAGGTCTTCTTTCTGCCTCGAGTGAATCTTCAATTTTACTAAGTATACGGTGGGCTGATTGCGCTCCCAGTTCAAGTGCTCTTTCAGCATGTTTTTGAGCAGTTTTATAATTTTTCATTCGATAATGCAAATCCGCCATATTGAGAAAACTTGATGGTGCTTCTGGCAAAGCCATAGCAACTTTGTTGAAATATTCCAGCGCAATATTGAAATCATTCTTTTCCGATGCAGCCAGACCAGCTTTAAAATACTCGTCGACAGAACCGTATTCGCGCGGAACTTGTGGGTTTTCTGTTTGCGGCGATGTAGCTTGAAGAGGTGTTTCAGATGCAAACTCATCTCCGGCAGGTGGTTGTGTTGTGACTGCTGGTTCTACTAAATCCTGAGCCTGCTTCAAGCTGGTTTTACCATGTGCGATAGCTTCCTTCGGTTTTTCGTACGGTAGTTCCGACTGGGCTCCGATTATATGGTCCGGCTTAGCCTTGCCGGTTTCAATCGGGGCTTCTTCTGCCGGCGTTTTTCCTTCTTTCTCAGCAGGTGATGCTATTGAACCAGGCACAATTTTTGATTTAATTTTTTTCAGTATAGATTGAGCGGAATGTAAGCCCAGATTTAAGCTCTTTTCAGCATGTTTGCGGGCCGTCTTATAATCCTCAAGTTGGTACTGCAAAATAGCCAGATTACAAAAACCGGCCGCGTTATCGGGAAGAATTTCAACAGCCTTGCTGAAATGTTCAACAGCCTTGTGATAATCTTTCTGCTCGGTGGCTTCAACCCCGAGGGTCATGTATTTCCTGGCATCATCGTCTTTTGAAACAGCCTTTTCTATAGATGCGGGTGTTTTATTATCTCTTGAATCGGCTGCTTCGGCCAAAGCAACCGGTTCAATAGACTCGACATCCGGCATTTCCACTATAGTTTCCGGTTCAGACTCATCTTCCACCGCTTTTTTATCAGGTTCTGCATCAGCGTGAGATTCCGGCACTTCAGGTTCCTCTTCGGTGTCTTCAATAGCTTCGGCAGGTTTTTCTCGTTCCTTAAGTCCCATAGACTTTGTAGAAGGAGAGGGTGCTGATTCTTCAGCCAATTTAGCATCGATCTTTTCCAAAATCGGTTTTAACGTATAATCCCCTAAATCAAACGCTTTTTCAGCATATTTACGAGCCTGCGGGTATTGCCCCAAAGAGTAGTGTATTGTTGCCAGGTGGATATAACTTGGGATTCCATTCGGTAACAGCTCAACTACTTCATTGAAATGCCAGATCGCCTTGTGAAATTCTTTCTTTTCCAAAGCTGCTACCCCCAGTCTAAAGCTATCGTTAACAACAGCATCTTTTTCTTTAAGGGATGCATCAACGGTTAAATCTGATTGATTTTGTTTTTCTGCTTCCAAAAATTCGTCAAGAGTAGCAGCTGCAGACTCGATAAAAAAGGTCTCGCTTTCATTTTTTTTAGCAACCAGAGGAGTTTTGGTTTTTTCAACCTCAGCAGCGGGTTCAAACTCTGCAGGAGATTTCAAAGGAGCAACCATAACCGGTTTTATCTTTTCCAGAATTTTGGTAGCAGAAAGCGAGCCTAATTCAATCGCCTTTTCAGCACACATGTATGCAGTTTCATACTCCTTGAGCCTGTAGTTTAAAACAGCTAAATTAAAAAAACCGGCCGCGTTATCGGGAAGAATTTCAACAGCCTTGGTGAAATGTTCGACAGCCTTGTTATAATCTTTCTGTTCGGCGGCTTTAACCCCGAGAGTCATGTACTTCCTGGCATCCGCTTTTATTTGGTCAATTATTTCATTATCATCTTTAAGAACGGCACCGTCTACAGAACCTGGTGTTGTATTCTCCGTTGAATCGGCTGCTTCGTTTAAAGCAGCCAGTTCAATAAATATTGTATCTTCTAAATCTTCAGTTCCTTCGTTATAACCTTTTCCCCGGGCTATCAGATCTTTAGCGATTTCTTCTCCGCTTTTTTCGATAGATGACAGGCCGGCATCCGGTGCAAGCGCCGCATTAATTTTATCTAAAACCAAAGTTGCAGAGTCTTCACCTAATTCCAGCGCCTGAGCAGCATACTTTCTTGCAGTCTCATATTCTTTCTTAAGAAAATACAAATGGGCCAGGTTCAAAACAACCGTTCCGGCGGTGGGTAATATATCAACAACTTTCAAAAAATATTCAATGGCAATGTCATAATCTGCATTTTCTAAGGCATCCTGGCCAAGAACCATGTATTTTGGAACAGGATCATCTGCAAGGTAAGGTTTATCATCGACTTTGGCAGTAGATTCTTCTAAAAGGTTCTGTACAACAATATCGTCCAATCGGGCAGCTGCGGTTGAATCATCCGATTCAATAGGTTTGAGATCTTGCAGTTCCGCTGGAGTTTCAGGTTCACGCACTTCTTCATCTACCTGATTTGCCTTTTCGTTATCGGGCTTATCATTTTTTTCTTTTCCAGGTTTTTCTTTTTCAGGCTTTTCTCTTTCAGCAGTTATAAAAGCCTCATGGTCAGGTTGTTCCGCCGGCTTTTCTATGCTTTCATCCACAGCAGGATTGTCACTGTGCATTTCCTTGACAAAACCGGACGATTCTTCATGATAAATTTCGTCATGAAGATCAAATACAATATCCAAATCAGATGATTCATTTAAGGCCGGTGCTTCATCGGGGTGCTGGTCCTCTTCTGATGCTTCCTTGTGTTCATCCTGATCTTTAACTTCCGCTTCAGTGGGAACTTCACCAATAACAGGTTTTGCATCGTTGTCATATGCGGTTTTATCCGGGATGACAATTTCCATTTCCCTTGAGCCCGGTGCTGCCAGAAGAGCGAGTTGATTTTTCAGAGACCTTATTCTTTTAAAATCCTGCTGTTCACGTATCAGAGCTATTTTCTCACGGTCATGAGACAACTCCAACTGTTTGTAAAGGTGATCCCTATCAATCTTTAAGTCTTCGATATGTCGAGACAGCTGTAATTTATTTTCTTTGATTGTTTTAATTTGCTCTTTTAATGATTTGATATACGATTGGTTGAATTTGGCCACCTGCCTTTCAATAACTTCTTCTAAAAGGCTACGATCTATATCAGCATCTTTCGAATTTTGGGGTACATTGCCGACTTCATCGTGTCTTTCGGATATAGGCCCTTTGTTTGAGTACTCATCCGGTGTTTGGCAAACTACTTTAACAAAATTGTCTCTGTTCCAATCCATATATTCTTTATAAGCAGAAGCTTTAAAGTACCATTGTTTTATAGATACCAGATGATCGATATGTAAAAGCAATTTGTCCATGGTTGCAAACATATCTTTGTTTCTGTTCATTTCTATAAAAAGTATATATTGCCCATCTATATTTGGATCCGGCTTTGGATCCGGCTTTGGATCCGGTGCAACTTCGACGTCTAATAAATCGAAGTTTTTTTGCACAATATAACTCATCAACTTGTTAGCGGCATCCCTTTGCTTCACCAATAAAGAAAACACCGCAAAGTCTTTTTCATCTCCAAATTTTGGTTTAAATGCATCTACCAATATTTTATCTATAACAAGGCCATAAAATGAGCCCTTTGGCAGATCATCTTCCATGTGTCTGTTCATTATTAAATCCCATGATCATCTAAACTTTATGATTATATTAAATATAGGTAACTACTCACGTAGTTAGCCCGAAGCTGTTTAGACTAAAGGCTGAAGGGGGCAGAAGAACAAGATTGCCGTATTTTGGCGGAATGTGATTTTTGCACCAAACATGGCTTCAAAATTCGCTTTTTCCTAACAGCCTTCAGTCTTTACCCTATCCAGCTAGATAGTTATAAATACAGTATTTTTATTACAATGTCAAGGAATTATAGACGGTTATCAACATCATATCGACAAAGTATGGGCGATGTCTGCTTGATTGAAAGTTGTTTTGCAATATCGACCATTAAATTGATGATTTTTGTTGGCGCCGAAAAGATCGGTCATTGGGGTGTGGTGAAAGACGGCGAACCCTGCTATAGCACAGGTTAAGATTTATTATCCGGGTGCCTGATTTTCTTGTAATAGGATTTCGACTGATAAATAGCTGCCAGAGGATTATGACCTGTGACGCGATCTTTTACAGCCAGCACTGTGGTGGGAATATCCGTAAATTGTAAAAACAGGGAATCATGTCCCACACACAATCCCAGCAGGATATTAAAATCAACCTGTTCATGGGTCAGGGCCTTTGCCTGGAAAATGGGGCAATTAGTCGGTGCT
>RCND010001012.1_pt1 | contig 15937 bp, 13 predicted proteins | sample 2041351 | NCBI WGS metagenome assembly RCND01 (sample SAMN09708230, study PRJNA481090) | Marine sediment metagenome, whole genome shotgun sequencing project. | biome: marine sediment; feature: ocean; material: sediment; isolation source: Sewage treatment plant 12B marine sediment (STP12B) ... | reverse complement strand
TCAAACCAGTAACCTCTTGAGCCGTAATCAAGTGCGCTATTCAGTTGCGCCACGAGGCCAATTTCGGGTTGCAAATATATTTCTTTTATCGGATATAGGGAAAAGAATTTGATATATTTTTAGCTCTTAATCAATGGCATTTTTCGTTACGTAATATCGCCAACCGATTAAAGCCAGTTGTAACTTCGAAGCTTTGGTCATATCTAAACGTTTTTTGGTATAGCTCGGTAAGAGTAATTTGTTGAGAGATGCTATTAATTTAAAAAATGTCTTGTTCATGCTGCGAAAATACCAAATAAAAAACTCTTGATGTAAATCAAGAGCTTTTTATAGCAATTTGGCTTTTTCATAGTTAGTTACTTTTTCATAGCAATTTTAAATAAATAGTAACTCAATGAAAACTATAAATAGTTGAATAATTTTAACGAGTAATAGAATCATAGATTAAATTTGTTTTTTGATTACTGAATTTGATATAAATATTAATTATGAAACAAGTATATATAGTTTTTTTATAATAGAATTTAAAAAATGGCAAAATCAATATAATTACCTATACAATTGTAATTATATAGCCTTTTTTAATCATAACATGTAAGCATCATCCCTGAGTTTTAGTTAATAATGTCAATTAAATATAGTAATTGTGTATCATATTGTAATAATTGAAGGGGCTATTTGGACTGTTTTTATCGTTTCTGCCTTTTTTAGATCTTTTTTTGGTCCATTTTTTGGCAGTTCGTTTGTTTTACAAAAAAAAATCCCTTTTTAAGAACATGTCGAAAAAAGGAATTTTTAAAGATAGATTGTTTATTATTCGTTGTTTTTGGTTGTAATATTAATAACGCCGTCCACGGCTTTTTTACCATATTTTTCTATTGCTTTATCGCCTTTGTAAACATTAATATTTGCAATGCTATCGGTATCTAAATCTTCCATTTCTTTTTTTGTAATCTCTTTTCCGTTTAAGAATATCAACGGACTTTTATCTTGATCATCAGAAATAAACACAAATTTGTTGTCTCCTCCTTTTTTGATTTTAATGATTTCTTTTTTCACTTTGTTACCATCTTCATCTTCAAATATAATTTCTTCAACTAAATTGTGGTCACCTTCATCATGCTCATGCTCTTCTTTTATTTCAATGATCATTTTGTTATTCTTACTTTTAGTTACATATGTACTTTGGCCGTCATCGTCAGAAATAACGACAACATTAGTGCCTTTTCCTTTTCTTGAAGACGAATGACTATGAATAGTATGGCTATCTACAGAACCAATGCTTAGAGTGTTGTTACCTTTTTCGAATGATATTTGTATTGGCTTGATACTTTCATTATCATTAATGGCATACGAGGTCGATTTTTTGCCATCATTGGTTTTAGCATTAATTTTAATTGCTATAATTTCATTGGCCTTGTTCCTTTTTATACCACTGAATTTTACCGTTAAACCTTGTTCTGAAAAAGTATCGACTATTTTGTTCAGAGCATCTTTTGTAGTTTTTTTGTCAATACTCATATCGGAAACTTCCATATGGAGTTTGACAATTTTTTTCTTAATTTGTTTTTGCTGTGCAATTATTTTCGTGTTAAATGCGAAAATAAAAGCGATAAGAAAGGGTATTATTAGTGCAAATTTCCACTGTGATGTACTGTTTGATCTTTGTTTGTGTAACATAATTATTCGTTTTTTTAAAAGTGAATTATAAAAATTATTGACTAATGCCATTTGGTAATTAGGAAGGGTCGTTTTTAATAAGAGTTGCTGATATGTATTTTGTGATTTCGTGGTGTTTTGTGCATGTTCGTCCGCTATGAATTCTAAGTTTTGCTCAATATTCTTTCTATAAAACCAGACAATAGGGTTGAACCATAAAAAGACAACAAATAGATTAGATAGTATAGTATCCAAAGAATGTTTTTGAATTGCATGAGCTTTTTCGTGTGCTATTATTTGTTTTAGTTCATCTTTTTTAAAGTGAGTTGGGTTGTAAACGATAAAGTTGAAAAATGAAAATGGCGATTCTTGTGAGCTGGTTTCAATCATATATAAATTATCAACTTTTAAGCAGTTACTTCGGTAAATTAAGGCACCAATCGAGGTCAGTTGAAAAATAAACTTAACGCATAATATAGCTGTTGTTACACCGTATATATAAGAAATTATAGAGAGCCAATTTATTGACGTATCGAAAGGTATTGTGGTAATGTCAGAGCCAGTATTTGCTAAAATGGACTGGGTAGATTCTATAGTAATATATTTAGTAATAAAAATGAAAGGAAGTGTCAATGACGCAACAATTCCGAACAGTAGAAAGTATCTAATCGAATGAAAATAGGTTTCTTTATGTAGCACTAGTTTGTAAAAACCATAAAAAATTGTAATTATAGCCGCCGATTTCCAAAGGTGTGTAAAGAATGCCTCCATAGAATTACTTATTTCTTTTTTCTATCAAATTGATTATTTCTTGCAACTCTTCGATACTTATTTTTTCTTCTTTTGCAAAAAATGAAACTACATTCTTATACGAGTTTTCAAAATAGTTATTGATGGTTTTGTTCATAAAGGTTTTTCGATACTCTTCTTTAGAAACTACAGGAAAATATTGGTGTGTCTTTCCGTAGGCAATATGCTTTATATAACCTTTTTCTTCCATATTTCTAATAATAGTTGAAATGGTATTGTAGTGTGGCTTTGGCTCTGGTAAAATGGCTACAATATCTTTTACAAATGCTTTATTGAGTTTCCACAAGGCGTGTAATATTTCTTCTTCTTTATTGGTCAGCTTGTTCATTCAATATGAATCTAAATTAAAATCAAATATAACTATTTTTATAGTTATAAAACTAGAACGATAGTTATTTAACGAATATTTAAGAATAAAGGTATTTGTTTTAGGCTCGGAATTTTAAAAATTTATATTTGTAAAAAATTAGTGAATGAGTATATTTTTTGTGGTAGTGGGATTTTTACTTCTCGTGCTTGGAGGTGAGTTTCTGGTAAGGGCTGCGATAGGACTTTCTTTTAAATTAAAATTGTCAAAAATTGTCATTGGGATGACTGTCGTATCATTTGCCACTTCAGCACCAGAATTGATTGTAAGTTTACAGGCTGCTTTTGATGGATACCCTGCCTTGGCCATTGGAAATGTTGTTGGTTCTAATATTGCAAACTTAGCTTTAGTGTTAGGGATTACAGCGATTATTTATCCACTGGCGATCGATAAAGGTTTTTATAAGATGAATTGGCCAATGATGGTTTTTTTATCAATAGTACTCTATTATTTTTTGTGGAATGACAATATGTTGAGCGGAATTGAAGGTGCGCTCTTATTTATTTCGTTGGTTATTTTTATCTACTTCATGATCAAAATGTCTAGAAAAAAGGGAAAAGACAGAGTTGATGATGTAGATGAAGCATTAAGAGAAACGTCTAGTGTAAAAATCGCTATATGGTTATTTATAGGAGGTACGGCCTTATATGGAGGTTCAGAGCTGCTGCTAATAGGTGCGGTTGATATCGCAACAAAGTTTGGTATCTCTAAAGGTTTAATAGGAGTTAGTATGGTGGCATTAGGCACTAGTGTTCCTGAATTGGCTGCCTCTGTAATTGCTGCATTGCGAAAGGAGAAAGCGATTTCTTTAGGAAATTTAATAGGGTCGAATATTTTTAATATAGGTTCTGTACTGGGTCTAACTGCGATGATAAAACCTATTCCCGTCACTGATCCGCAAATTTTAGGTAATCATATTATTTGGATGCTTGCCATAGCGGTGTTGCTATTGCCATTGGTTTTTATGCCAAAGAGATTAGAAATATCTCGGTTAAAAGGCTTCGTACTTTTTGCAAGTTATGTGATTTTTATATATCTGTCGTTTAGAAGTTCGGGCGTATAATTTTCTGCTATGGTTTCAATAAAAAAGGCTTCAATTTTACTTGAAGCCTCTTAATCAATTTTAAATAATATAAATTTATATTTTCGCTGATTTAACAGTCTTAATTATTCTTCCAGCGATCTTATAAGGATCACCATTCGAAGCTGGCCTTCTATCTTCTAACCAACCTTTCCAGCCTTTTTCAACTGTAATAATCGGGATTCTTATTGAAGCGCCTCTATCTGAAATTCCATAAGAGAAGTCAGAAACGTGAGCTGTTTCGTGCAAGCCAGTTAAACGCTCATCATTAAATTCACCATATACATCCATATGCTCATCAGTAACAGGTCTAAACGCCTCACAAATTTTTTCATAAATCTCTTGAGAACCACAAGTTCTCAACGTTGTATTAGAAAAGTTTGCATGCATACCTGAACCATTCCAATCCCCTTTTACAGGTTTTGGATGATATTCAATATAATAGCCATGTTTTTCAGTTAATCTGTCCAATAAGTATCTTGCAATCCAAATTTCATCACCTGCTTTTTTTGCGCCTTGAGCAAATAATTGAAATTCCCACTGACCTGGTGCAACTTCTTGATTAATTCCTTCAAAGTTTAATCCAGCTTCAATACAAAGGTCTGCATGTTCTTCAACAAGCTCTCGTCCCCATGTATAACGTCCTCCAACAGAACAGTAGTATTTTCCTTGTGGACCAGGAAATCCTCCTCTTGGAAAACCTAAAGGTAAGTCGGTCTTAGAATCCATTAAGAAATATTCTTGTTCAAAACCAAACCAGAAATCGCTGTCATCATCATCTATAGCAGCTCTTCCGTTCGAAGGGTGAGGTGTTCCGTCTGCACTTAAAACTTCTGCCATTATTAAAAATCCATTCTTTCTTACAGGATCTGGATAAATAGCCACAGGTTTTAGCAAACAATCAGAAGCGCCTCCTGATGCTTGTTCAGTTGAAGATCCATCAAAAGACCAAATAGGGCAATCTTCTAATTTGCCGCTAAAATCATTTTCAACTTTAGTTTTGCTTCTCATGTTTTGAGTTGGCTTGTGTCCATCTAGCCAAATGTATTCTAATTTTGATTTGCTCATTGTAAGTAGTTTTAAAAAATAATGACAAAACTAAAATTTTTATATGAACTACCAATGTTTGAGGGGTGTAAATATTAAAAATGTCGATAATTTTACGAAAACCCTAAAAAAGTATGGGTTAAAAATATATTAATGTAAAATCTTTAGCTAATTTTGTCATTTATTAAAATTTCAAATTATCGAATATGTCCAAAATTAGATTTCAAGCATTAAAGGAGACTTTAAATAGAAAACCTTTAAAGATTAAAGAGGAAACAAAACGCTCTGAGATTTTTGGTCGTCATGTTTTTAACGAACAAGCAATGCGTCAATATATGACAAGCGACGCATATAAAAGCGTAAAGGATGCGGTTGTTAAGGGTAGTAAGATCGATCGAAAAATGGCAGATCAAACTGCTGCTTCTATGAAAGATTGGGCACTTGGTAAAGGAGCTACGCACTATACGCATTGGTTTCAACCTTTAACAGGAGCGACGGCCGAAAAACACGATGCTTTTTTTGAAACTATCGAAGATGGTAGAGCTCTAGAAAAATTTGGTGGCAGTCAATTGGTACAACAAGAACCCGATGCTTCAAGTTTTCCTAATGGCGGAATCAGAAATACATTTGAAGCCAGGGGTTATACCGCTTGGGACCCAACGTCTCCTGCTTTTATTTATGGTACAACATTATGTATTCCTACAGTCTTCGTTGCTTATACAGGTGAGGCCTTAGATAATAAAGCACCTCTACTAAGGGCATTGCAAGCTGTTGATCATGCTGCAACCGAAGTTGCCAAGTATTTCGATAAGAACGTAACGAAAGTAAATGCTACTTTGGGTTGGGAACAAGAATATTTTTTAATAGATAGTGCCTTAGCGGCTTCGCGCCCAGATATTACCTTAACAGGGAGAACCTTATTGGGGCATCATCCTGCCAAAGGGCAACAACTAGATGATCATTATTTTGGATCTATAGCGAACCGTGTTATGAGTTTTATGCGTGATCTTGAACAAGAATGTATGTTACTCGGTATTCCGGTGAAGACAAGGCATAATGAAGTAGCGCCCAATCAATTTGAATTAGCACCCATTTTTGAAGAAGCAAATTTGGCTGTTGATCATAATTCTTTACTGATGGATGTGATGGAAAAAGTTTCAAAACGTCATAATTATAAAGTGCTTTTTCATGAAAAACCCTTTGCAGGGATCAATGGCTCAGGTAAACATAATAATTGGTCGCTCGCTACTGATAGAGGAGTGAATTTGCTAAGTCCCGGTAAAACACCGATGAAGAATTTACAGTTTTTGACATTTTTTGTAAATACCATTAAGGCGGTACATGATTACGAAGAGTTGGTAAGAGCCGCATTTGCAAGCGCAAGTAATGATCATCGTTTAGGAGCAAATGAAGCGCCACCGGCAATTATTTCAGTTTTTATAGGATCACAATTATCGGCCGTTTTAGATGAATTAGAGAATGTAACAAAAGGAAAGCTTTCTCCAGAAGAGAAAACAGATTTGAAATTGAATATTGTCGGCAAAATTCCTGAAATATTACTAGATAATACAGATAGAAATAGGACTTCTCCTTTTGCCTTTACAGGGAATAAATTTGAGTTGAGAGCCGTTGGCTCAAGATCGAATTGTGCAGGGCCCATGACTGTCTTAAATACAATTATTGCAAAGCAATTAAAAGAGTTTAAGAAAGAAGTTGATATACTAATTGATAAAAAGAGTTTAAAGAAAGATGAGGCCATTTTTAATGTATTGAGAGAATATATTAAAGCTTCTAAGAAAATACGCTTTGAAGGTGATGGTTATGGCGTTGAATGGGAAAAAGAAGCAAAGAAGCGTGGTTTAAGCAATCACAAAACGACTCCAGAGGCTTTAAAAGCAAAAATTTCTAAAATAGCAATTGCCCTTTTTGAAGAAATGGAAGTGATGAGTAAAATTGAGGTTGAAGCGCGTCATGAAATTGAACTAGAAGAATATACCTTACGCATACAAATTGAAGGTAGAGTTTTAGGTGATATTGCGCGTAATCATGTAATTCCAGTGGCGATTCTTTATCAGAATACCTTGATTGAAAATGTAAAAGGATTGAAAGAGATCTTTGGAAAGAACTTTACAAAATTAGCAAGTGAACAAATTGATTTGATCGAAAAAATTTCATATCATATTTCAGAAATTAATTCTAAAATTAATCAAATGATCAATGAACGTAAAAAGGCTAATAAGCTGGGTGGACAAAAGGCTGCTGAGGCTTATTGCCATAAAGTGAAACCTTATTTTGAAGAAATTCGCTACCATTGTGATAAGTTAGAAATGATGATTGATGATAATTTATGGCCACTCACAAAATATCGAGAAATGTTATTTACAAAATAATATAAAAACAACATTATCAACAGTTTATTTTTTTTAGTTAATAAGTAAATGACCTTTTTTCATGGAAAACCATGAGTTTTTGTAAAAAATAGGTAGATTTGGTTTTCCCGAACCAAAAGCAAAACATTTGCTATGAAAAAGAAATATCCCGCTTATTGCGGGATTTTTTTATCTTTAGAAAAAAATAAATATTCGTGAGAAAACATGTCGTATTCCTAATTATACTTGTATGTATTACCGTTGAAGCTCAAAATAGTAAAATTGATAAAATGATTGACGCTATTGAACCAAAAGTGATAGAATGGCGCCGAGATTTTCATCAAAATCCAGAATTATCGAATAGAGAGTTTAAAACGGCTGAAAAAATTGCAAAACATTTAAAAGGTTTAGGGTTAGAAGTACAGACAGGTGTTGCTCACACAGGGGTAGTAGCTGTGTTAAAAGGTACTAAACCTGGTAAAGTTGTTGCACTCAGGGCAGATATTGATGCCTTGCCAGTTACTGAACGAAATGACCTTAGTTTTAAGTCTACGGACGTTACAGACTTTTTAGGAAAAGAGACTGGCGTCATGCATGCTTGTGGTCACGATACGCATACTGCCATTCTTATGGGAGTTGCAGAAATTCTGTCTAAAAATAGAGATAAAATCAAAGGCACGGTGAAGTTTATCTTTCAACCTGCCGAAGAGGGGCCGCCTCCTGGAGAAAAAGGTGGTGCAAAATTAATGATTGAAGAAGGTGTTTTAGAGAATCCAAAAGTAGACGCCATTTTCGGACTGCATATCAATTCAGGTACTGAGATAGGTAATATTAAATATAAAGAAGGTGGTATTATGGCGGCAGTTGAACGCTTCACCGTTATTGTAAAAGGCAAACAAACACATGGGTCACAACCTTGGTCTGGTGTTGATCCTATTTATATCTCTTCAAAAATTATCGATGGTTTTCAAAGTATCATCAGTAGAGAAGCTAATCTAACAGATGAAGCTGCCGTTATTACAGTTGGAAAAATTACTAGTGGAGTACGTTTTAATATCATTCCAGAAAGTGCTGAAATGATTGGAACGGTTCGGACCTTAGATCCCAAAATGAGGGAAATGATTATTAGAAGAATGACCGAAATGGCACAGACTATTGCCAAAGCTTATGGTGGTGAAGCTGAAGTTCAGTTCGAGAGCTTTACTTCGATTACATATAATGATCCGGCTTTGGTAGCGCAAATGCTACCATCTTTAAAGAAAGCTGCTGGCGGCGATAACGTTCATATCATGAAGGCGACTACTGGCGGTGAAGATTTCTCATATTTTCAGGAAAAAATACCGGGATTTTACTTCTTTCTAGGCGGGATGGCTCCAGGTACTACCGAAGTATTTCCGCATCACACGCCAGATTTTAGAATAGATGATACTGGCTTAAAATTAGGTGTACAAACATTTATAAACCTAACGTTGGATTATCTGAATAAAAAATAACAACGAAACAACCATCACTGTTACTAGAGAATTTAATTTTATTATTAAAATTTGAAAATGAGATGCTGTATCTTTAAACAAAACTATTTTACATGAAAAAAATTACCTTATTAATGCTCGTATTGGTATCTATAACTATGCAGGCTCAGAGTAAAAAAATTGATAAAATGATTGATGATATAGAGTCTAAAGTCATTGAATGGCGAAGAGATTTTCATCAAAACCCAGAATTGTCAAATAGAGAGTTTAAAACAGCAGAAAAAATAGCAGCACACTTAAAAAGTCTTGGCTTAGAGGTGCAAACGGGTGTTGCGCATACTGGCGTTGTTGGTATTTTAAAAGGTGGAAAACCGGGTCCGGTTGTAGGGTTACGTGCAGATATTGATGGACTGCCCGTTACAGAAAGAACCCCTGTGCCTTTCGCTTCAAAAGTAAAAAGTGAATATAACGGAGTTGAAACCGGAGTAATGCATGCCTGTGGCCATGACACTCATATTGCTATTCTGATGGGAACAGCTGAAGTATTGAGCAAAATTAAGAAAGATATAAAAGGTACCATAAAATTTATTTTTCAACCGGCCGAAGAGGGTCCTCCTACAGGAGAAGAGGGAGGTGCTGAAATGATGGTTAAAGAAGGCGTTTTGAAAAATCCGGATGTAGATGCTATTTTTGGTTTGCACATAGATGCCGGAACTTCAGTTGGACATATTGGTTATAAACCTGGTGGAATTATGGCAGCTTCTCAACGTTTTGTAATTAAAGTAAAAGGAAAACAATCTCATGGTTCCACACCTTGGATGGGTGTTGATCCCGTGGTTGTTTCTGCCCAAATCATTAATGGTTTACAAACTATTATAAGTCGTGATACCGAATTAACGAAAGAAGCAGCTGTAATTTCAGTGGGCTTGATTAGAGGAGGTGTACGCAGTAACATCATTCCTGAAGAGATTGAAATGATTGGTACGATTAGAACGTTGGACTATGACATGCAAAAAAAATTAAATGATGAAATGAAGCGAAGAGTACCCGCCATTGCAAAAGCTTTTGGAGCTGAAGCTGAAATTGAAATTGACAAAGGATATCCTATTACCTACAATGATGTTAAGTTGACAGCTAAAATGCTGCCTTCATTACAGAAAGCAGCTAAAAAAGAGAATGTTCATTTAATTGATGCTATAACTGGGGCCGAAGATTTCTCGTATTTTCAAAATGAAATTCCGGGATTCTACTTTTTCCTAGGAGGGAAACCATTAAATGTTGCATTAGAAGATGTGGCAGATCATCATACACCAGATTTTTTTATTGATGAAAGTGGATTGAAGTTGGGGGTTCAGACTTTTGTAAACCTCACCTTAGATTATTTGAATGAAAAATAATTCATGTAACATCAGTTACAGAAGTAACCGTGTTTAATACTACTTTTGCAGTGATTAATATTAAAACATAAAAATGGGATTTTTTAGTAAACCACAATTTGGAGATGTAAAGACGTATTTGGAGAAAGGAGCCATAGTATTAGATGTAAGAACTGATGTTGAGTATGAACAAGGGCATGTCTCAGGTTCAAAGCATATCATCTTAGACTACTTACCAGACCATATAGATGAGCTAAAAGCACTAAATAAACCGATAATTACTTGCTGTAGAAGTGGCGCCCGAAGCGGTTCTGCAGAGTCATTCTTGAAAGATCAAGGCTTCGATGTTATCAATGGTGGTCCTTGGCAGAATGTAGATAAATGCGTTTAATGAGTTATTAAAATTGCTCAAGTAAATAATTAATTAAATCGGTGGTAGTCACAATACCAATCAATTTTCCATCATTTACTACAGGTAGCGCATGAAATTCATTTTTTGATAATATTTCTGCAACTTCTTTTATGGTGGCTGTAGACGTAACGGTAACAAGATTTTTTGCCATTACTTGCTCAATCGTAAACATATTATACACAATAGTGTCGACATTGGTGTCTTCATCTTCAATAGCATCTGCGAAACTAATCCGTAAAAGATCTGTATAACTCAGCATACCAATAGCAGTCGAGCCTTTGATGACCGGAATATGTCTTATATGATGCTTCTTGAATAGTTTTTCTGCAGTTAGAAGATCGTCGGTATTATTTAAGGTAATAACGTTTTGCGTCATTATTGTAGATATGGGAGCTCTTTTTTTCATCGTTGATAGTTTAAGGATATACCATCAAATGTCATATTATTATAAGATAAAAAAAATGATTTTTATCATACGGTAAGAGTTATTTTTAATATAACTAACTTTTTAAAATGTGATAAAGGGATATTCTTTTTGCACCAAAGATATGTTGCCTTTTAAGTTGACTAGAAAATCTTGATACTGGGTCGAATTTGGATTGAAAGGCCTGTGCAATAAACCTTTTTGGATGGTATCAATACTTTTCATAGTTGTATGCGCTTTTTCTGAAATCCAAACCTTTGAAAACCTTTCCCATATGTAATTGATAGCAGTTTGGTTTGGGTGTATCATATCTTCTTGGTAAAAACGATAATCACGTAATTCATCCATCATAATTTCGTACGACGGGAAATAAGATATCTCGCGTTCCTCTATTACTTGATGAACAGCCGAAATTAAATGTGCCTTGCTCTGCTGATTCTCTACAAACCCATCTTTTAAGTGGCGTACAGGACTTACAGTAAATAGTATAGAAGCATTGGTGTTTATACTTTTAATAAGCGAACAGATAGCCTCTAAGCATTCAGTGATTTCATCAATGGATAATAATTCTTTTAAGAATTTTTTTTGCGGAATTTTATGACAATTCGCTACAAAACTGTCTGATTCAATAAAACGATATGCCCATGCCGTACCCAAAGTGATTACAATATGAGTTGCGGCAAGAAGTTGTTGATTTGTTGAGATTACAGCTTTATTTAGAGAGACTAATAGTGCTTCTTTTGTCGTTGCACTTAGCGCGGAATGTGCTTCAAAACAATGCCATCTTTCATTATAGAAAAATAGATCAGCTTCGGTATATATTTTTTCATTGATAGCATTTAAAAGGATGGTTTCAATGGCTTTTGGTTGGAATAAAATTCCGAAGGGGTTTGCTGTATTCTGAAATTTAAAATAGGTTAATTTATCACCAATATTTTCTGTAAAACAAGAACCGAGCAATAATAACTTTGAGTTATAATCTAGTTGATTGTGTTGGTGCGGTTGTAACGGAATTTGTGTTCTGAATTGCATCTCGCAAAGGCGCAAAGACGCCAAGTTTTATAAGTTATTTACTGTTCTTGTGATTCCTTTTTATTAAAAAATTTTCATTCCTGCGAAGGCAGGAATCTATTTTTAAGGGTAATTTGGATTCCGCATCAAGTGCGGAATTACAAATATTCAATTAATTTATATATTCTTTTGCTTTTTCCAGTGCTTCTTTAATTCCATTAGGATTCTTACCACCAGCAGTAGCATAAAATGGTTGTCCGCCGCCGCCGCCATGAATCAATTTCCCTAATTCTCTTACAATTTTGCCTGCATTCAAGGTCTCATTGGTAATCTCTTTAGAAATATAGACTGTTAAAGTGGCCTTATCTTCATTTTTCGTGCCTGCAATAAAATATAGGTTGCCTATTTCTCCTCCCAACTGATATGCTAAATCTTTAATGGCGTTTTGATCAAGGTTAATTTCAGAAGCAATAAAATTTATACCGTTTATAGTTTGAACACTATTTTTTAAATCATCTTTTAAGCTACCAGCCTTGTCCTTCATTAAAGTCTCGATCTGCTTTTTTAATTTTAGATTTTCTTCCTGTATGGCCTTTACAGAATCAACAGGGTTTCCAGTGCTTTTAAACAAATCTCTTATTTCATAATAAGATCTATTAGTTTCAAAATAAAAGTTTTTAACAGCATCAGAAGTGATGGCTTCAATGCGTCTAATGCCTGAAGCCACCGCACTTTCAGAACGTATTTTAAAATGCCAAATATCACTTGTGTTTTGTATATGAGTACCACCACATAATTCAATAGATTTACCAAAACGAATTGTTCTCACGGTATCTCCATATTTTTCGCCAAATAAAGCCATGGCGCCTTCTTTTTTAGCGCCTTCCATAGTAGCGTTTCGATTTTCTTGTAATACTAATTTGTTGGTGACTCTAGCGTTTACAAAATCTTCAACATCGTGTAGTTCTTTTGTTGTAAGTTTTGAAAAATGCGAAAAGTCAAAACGCAAATATTTAGAATGTACTGCTGAACCTTTCTGCTCTACATGCGTACCCAGAATTTCGCGTAAAGCTTGATGTAATAGATGTGTCGCTGTATGATTACAGGCAGTTCTGAAACGTTGTTTTTTATCGACAACTACTTTAAATGTATCATGTATGTTTTTAGGTAAGCCTTTAGCAAAATGGATGGTAAGATTGTTCTCTTTTTTGGTATCTACAATATAGATAACATCTCCATTTTGTGTTTCTAAATAGCCTTTGTCGCCTACTTGTCCGCCACCTTCTGGATAAAATGGTGTTAAGTTAAACACCAATTGATACATTTGACCATCTTTTTTTGATGACACTTTTCTATATCTTGTGATTTTTACAGTTGCTTCCAAAGAATCAAAACCAATAAATTCTTGTTCGTTATCGTCAATCAAGATATGCCAGTCATCTGTTTCTACAACCGAGGCAGCACGCGAGCGTTCTTTTTGTTTCTCCAATTCTTGTAGAAAAATTTCTTCATCAAAGGATAATCCTTTTTCAGATAAAATTAATGCTGTTAAATCTTTAGGAAAGCCATAGGTATCGTACAAAGCAAAAGCCTTTTTACCAGAAATAACAGGGCTCTTAGCTTCTTTTATAATACCGTCTAATAAAATTAAACCTTGCTCAAGTGTTTTTTGAAAAGAATGCTCTTCTTCTTTAATAACATTTGTAATCAGTTGTTGTTCGCTTTTAATTTCTGGAAAAACATCTCCTAATTGATTACTTAATACATTGACCAATTTATAAATAAAGGGCTCTTTTTGATCTAAAAAGGTGAAGCCGTAACGAATTGCTCGTCGTAAAATTCTACGAATTACATATCCGGCACCGTTATTAGAAGGCAATTGACCATCTGCAATAGCAAAAGCAACTGCGCGTACATGATCTGCAATCACGCGAATAGCAATATCTATTTTATCGTCTACACCATATTCGCTTTGTGTAATGGTTTCAATTTCTCTTATTAAAGGCGTAAAAACGTCAGTATCATAATTCGACTTTACATTTTGTATCGCCATGCATAGGCGCTCAAAGCCTAGGCCAGTATCAATATGTTTGTTTGGTAAATCTTCTAATGAACCGTCTGCTTTTCGATTGAATTGCATAAAGACAAGGTTCCATATTTCTACAACTTCTGGATGATCTTTATTGACCAAATCTTTTCCAGATACTTCAGCTTTTTCTTCGGCTGAACGAATATCAATATGAATTTCTGAGCACGGACCACAAGGCCCTTGAGCTCCCATCTCCCAAAAATTATCCTTTTTATCACCATTAATGATGCGATCTTCTGAAATGAATTCTTTCCAATAGTCATAGGCCTCTTGATCAAAGTCAACGCCATCACTTTTATCACCTTCAAAAACAGTGACATACAAGCTTTCCTTGTCAATTTTATATACTTCGGTTAGTAATTCCCAAGCCCATGAAATCGCTTCTTTTTTAAAGTAATTACCAAAACTCCAGTTGCCGAGCATCTCAAACATGGTGTGATGATATGTGTCAATGCCTACCTCTTCCAAATCATTATGTTTACCAGAAACTCGTAAACATTTTTGTGTATCTGCAATTCGTTTAATATCCGCTTTTTTTTGACCTAAAAAATATTCTTTAAAAGGTACCATACCAGCATTAGTAAACATCAAGGTAGGGTCATTTTTCAAAACCATTGGTGATGATTGCACTATTTCATGTTCTTTACTTTTAAAAAAATCTAAAAATTTTCTACGTATTTCTTGTGACGTCATATGAATGTTAATTAAAGGCTAAATGGAGGGTCGAATTTTTTTGTTGCAAAACATTTTGTAAATTTGTTTGCTATGCATAAAATTGAGCGCCTCAAAAACGCTTTATATGTTTGCAAAAATAGTACAATTAAACATTATGGCGAAAGTAAAATATTATTACGATTCTGATACACTTTCATATCGAAAAATAAAACTCAGAAAGCGTGATAAATTAAAACAAACGATCATTTTTTTAGCAAGTTCGACTTTCTTTGCTGTTTTAGTGGTGTTTGTTACTTTTCAGTTTGTAGAGTCGCCAAAACAAAAGACACAAAAGCGAGAATTAGATAATTTCAAATTACGCTATGACTTGCTCTCCAAAAAAATGAACCAAGCTCAAGAGGTACTTGTTGGAATTCAAGAAAGAGATAATGATATATATCGATTGTATTTTGAGGCAAATCCAATTCCAAACGAACAGCGTAAAGCAGGGTTTGGTGGGGTGAATCGCTATAAGTCGTTAGAAGGGTTTCAAAACTCAGAAATGATTATAGATGTTACAAAAAACATGGATATTTTGTCAAAACAATTGTATATCCAGTCAAAATCATTGGATGAAATTATCAATTTGGCTGAAGATAAAGAGAAGTTATTAGCTTCAATCCCCGCAATTCAACCGATTAAAAAGGAAGATTTATCGCGTATGGCCTCTGGTTATGGATGGCGTTCTGATCCGTTTACAAAAGCAAGAAAACGTCACAGAGGTATGGATTTTACAGCAGCATCTGGTACGCCTATTTACGCTACGGGAAATGGTAAAATACACAGAGCTGATAATAGAGCTTCAGGTTTTGGTCATCATATAGAAATTGACCATGGCTTTGGTTATAAAACTATTTATGCACACTTGAGTAAATACAACGTGAAAAAAGGGCAAAAAGTGAAAAGAGGTGATTTAATAGGTTTTGTAGGTAGTACAGGAAGATCTGTAGGACCACATTTACATTATGAAGTACATAAAAACGGTAAACCTATCAATCCGATTAATTTTTATTATGGTAACTTAACGCCAGATGAGTTCAAAAAGATGTTAAAAGCTGCTTCGCAAGAAGGTCAATCATTCGATTAATGCATATCAATTTACAAGA
>RCND010001011.1_pt1 | contig 15955 bp, 5 predicted proteins | sample 2041351 | NCBI WGS metagenome assembly RCND01 (sample SAMN09708230, study PRJNA481090) | Marine sediment metagenome, whole genome shotgun sequencing project. | biome: marine sediment; feature: ocean; material: sediment; isolation source: Sewage treatment plant 12B marine sediment (STP12B) ... | reverse complement strand
GGCTCATAATTTTCAATGCCTGTTTTCTTTTTTTGATCGACCACATAAAAGGCATTGGTAATTAAATTTAATATGACCCTTCCGATATCCTGGGAGGCCATATTGACCCGACCAATGCTGTCGTCAAAGTCCGTTTTCAAGGTAGCATTAAAAGTTTTGTCTTTGGCTCGTAAGCCATGGTAAGCCAATCGCAGGTATTCATCGGCTAAGGCATTGATATCAGTGAGTTCTTTTTTACCGTCACTGCTTCTACTGTGCTGTAACATTCCTTTTACAATAGCATCCGCGCGTTTGCCATGGTGGTTTATTTTATCTAAATTTTGTTTGACATCCTTAGCAATTGTCTTTACTTCTTCTAAATCGTTGTTCTCTATTTCTTCAATCATTTCATCGATGAGCTCATTACTTACCTCAGAAAAATTATTTACAAAATTTAAAGGGTTTTGAATCTCATGGGCTATACCAGCAGTCAGTTCTCCCAGAGATGCCATTTTTTCTGATTGAACGAGTTGGGATTGGGTCGCTTTAAGGTCTTCGACTGATTTATTCAATTGAGCTGTACGATGAGTAACTTTTTCCTCCAAAATAAGATTTTCTCTTTTGAGCATTCGGGAACGGTATTGAACAATAACTCCAACAACAGTCAAAAATGCCACCACATACAAAACCCAGGCCCACCAAGTATTGGTCCAGTGAGGTAAAATCGTAAAATTGAATTCGGAAGGCTCACTCCAAATGCCATCAAATGTTCGGCTGCGGACCTTAAAGGTATACTTCCCAGCGGGAAGATTTCGATAGTTTTCACTAAAAGGCTTATCGCTGATGTCACTCCATTGGGCGTCAAAGCCTTCAAGAACATAGCTGTAACGTGTTTTATCCCTATTCGTCATTTGTGATCCGGTAAACTGAAAACTTAAATAGTTCTGTTCAAAAGGAATCTTTAGGTTCACAGGCAAGTTAAAACTGCCATTCAAACTATCCCATTGAATCTTATTTTCTAACAACCAACCGGTTTCCTCAGGAAGTTTTCCTGAAAGATAAAAGGTATCCTTTTCAACACTATACAAGGTATCCAGTTCGGGATAATTTCGGATGATGGCCTTGTTGTCATAAAAGTTTTGAGATCGGTCTGATATTGTTATTCCTGAAATATAGGTGACGCTTCGTGTAGTATCTTGTTTTGGGATGTCGGTAACGGTAAGCACTTGTGACTCATTTCCCCACCACAATTTGTCTTCAAAGGCAAAAGCTGCATCGGCATTGAAATCTGTATAGATAAATCCTTGCTCTTTTCCATACGATTTTATATCAAAGTTAAATTGGTCGTTGCTAATTTTATTCGTTTTCGGCGTTAAAACAGTCAATCCGTTTCCTGTGCCAATATAAATTTTTTCTTTGTTTGCATAGATGGTATAGACCGCTTGATCAACTAGTCCATTTTCTGGCAAGATCGTGGTCAAAAGTTCTTTTTTCTGATCAACAATCAATAAGCATGAACGACTTCCAATCCACAATCTTTCCTGGGCGTCTTTTAAGAAAGCTCCTGTATTTCGTTTACTAATTTTTCCTCCCTCCATCAGATAGGAGATGGTATTTTCGGCCATGTTGATGATATTAATCCCTAAATCAGTGCCTATCCAAATCTGCCCTTGTTCATCCTCTGCAAATCCCCAAACGATATTTCCAATCAATCCATCTTTATTGGTAAGTACCTTAAAGCTGTTGTTTTTCAGATCAATTAATTCCACACCTCCATTTCGAAATGAACCAGTCCAAATTCGGCCCGAACGGTCAACTAAACTCGAAGAAGGATAGGGGTTATTGAGCCCCTGGGTCTGATTGATCGCGGTGATCGTTTGTTGCTCTGGATTGAAAATGCTTAAACCAAATGCCGGGGTAATGATCAGATAATCACCAGATGGCAGGGGTTGTATTCTATAAGAAATATTAGCAGCTTTTTTTAATTGAAGTGCCATTTCAACTGACTTGATTCGATTCCTTTCCGGATCATAAATATCAAGACCCTGTCTGGTACCGATCCATAAATGTCCTTTGGTATCTTCTAAAAAAGACCATGCATCGGGTCCACTTAGTCCATCTGCGTCAGTAAGGAAGTTGGGCATAAGTCCTTCAGTATCCATGAGGTTAATTGCCGAAGCAGTAGCTATCCAGATTTGTCCATGATGATCCAAATAGGTTATATTCACAAGGTCATCACTTAATCCTTTGGACTCATTCAGGGATTTTAGGGTTTCCTTGGAAGGGTCAAAAATATAGACCCCCGAATTAGAAGACATCCATATTTTTTTGTCATTCCCTTCGGTAAAATGATAAATCCCGGTTGCGATCCCTTGTTCGGTTCCCAGATACTTAATTTTTTCTCGACTTGCCTCAATAATTGAAAAACCATCTTGCTCTGTACCAACCCAAATTCTGTTTTCACTATCACTGAAAAGCCCTGTCACAGAGGCTAAGGAATGCCCCTTTTGATTCTCTACAGTTTTAATTTTTCCTGTATTGACATCCATTACGATGAGACCTGATTCTGTACCTACCCAGATATTGCCAGCCCCGTCTTCAGTCAGATGCATAGCATTTCCGTTATCTTGAGGCCTCAGATGCGCAATATGCCTGAAAGTATTGTCATTTGGATCAATCATATAAATACCATTCTGAAGTGTACCCAGCCATATTAAACCCCTGCTGTCCATGATCATTGAGCAATCTCTATTAAAATTAAACCCTTGCTGCAAAAAACTCGCGTTGCTGACCAATCCTGCTTTTAAGTCAAGCACATAGATTCCTTTTTCCGCGGTATAAACCCAGATTCTACCTTTTTTGTCTTCTAACATGTTGGTTATACTTGCCTGTGCGCCTGTAAAAATTGGGTCAATGAAATCATAAATTTCCAGGTATTCACCATCAAACCGGCAGAGTCCTTTATCAGTAGCGATCCACATCAGCCCCTGACTATCTTCCATCATTGCACTTACAAAGTATCCCGGAAAGCCTTGTTCTTCTCCAAATTCGAAAATTCCTACAGTGGCATTTTTCTTTAATTTGGGCAAACCTGCTCTCACCTTCAAAGGAACTTCGAGGATCGAAGTTGTAAACTTGATGGGCTTTGAAGGAAGCTCATTAAAATTGATCAAAGTATCTTGATCCTTGTTAAATTCAAGGCTCATTTCATCCATTGGTGCCTTGATTGGAAAAAACCCGTCGGGATAAAAGGGTTTGGAAGGTAGATTTTCCAAATTCACTTTTACAGGAATCGGAGGTTGGAATCTGGTGGAATCGTTGACCCGCCATTCTATTTTTTTGGGTTCACTAAATTCTAAAGGAGTAATTTTAGGCTCCGAAAATTCAGTTTTATCTATTGAAAAAGGTAACGCTTCTTGTTTTCGATTACAGGAAAAAAATGCCGAGAACAACAAGGCAATACAAAAAATCAACAGTGGTTTATGGTAAAATTTTATTTTCATATATGATAGAATTATCCTTGGTTTGGTAGATTAATTATAAATGTTGTTCCTTCTCCTTCAATTGTCTCTGCTTCCAACTCACCCCCATGTGCTTTCACTATATCGTAGCTTAAAGACAGACCTAAGCCTGTACCCTGACCAGTGGGTTTGGTGGTAAAAAAAGGTTGAAATATTTTATCCAGTACTGTCTTGGGTATACCATTACCATTATCAGTCACTTTAATGGCTATTGTTGCACCTTCTTTTTTAGAGCTTACTGTTACTGTGGGCTCATAATTTTCAACACCTGTTTTCTTCTTTTCATCCACCACATAAAAAGCATTGGTAATCAAATTCAATATTACCCTTCCAATATCCTGAGAGGCCATATTAACCATGCCAATGCTGTCATCAAAATCTGTTTTTAGTGTTGCATTAAATGATTTGTCCTTGGCTCTTAAACCATGGTAAGCCAACCTAAAATATTCATCAGCTAAAGCATTTATGTCGGTAGGTTCCATTTTACCATCACTGCTTCTACTGTGCTGTAACATGCCTTTTACAATGGCATCAGCTCGTTTGCCGTGATGGTTTATTTTTTCAAGATTCTGCTTAAGGTCAACTGCTATCGCTGTCACTTCTTTATAGTCTTCCTTTTTAATTTCTTCGTTCATCTCTTCGATGAGTTCTCCGCTAACTTCAGAAAAATTATTTACAAAATTTAAAGGGTTTTGTATTTCATGAGCAATACCTGCAGTGAGTTCACCTAAAGATGCCATTTTTTCAGACTGGATCAGTTGTGCTTGTGCAGCTTTTAAGTCTATTAGTGATTGTTTTAATTCAGCTGTTCGTTCCTCCACCAGTTTTTCAAGCTCTTCATTTTTACGTTGCCATTGAGATACATGCCAGGTGTCATTTTCACTATTTTCAGGCGGTATGGATCCATGAATATGTACCAATAACCATTTCTCATTACTATATTCTAATACTGATGTCAGCCTGACAAAAAGTTCATGCCGACCCCCGTCAATGAGCATAATGATGATTAATTCATCAACAAAAATGGCCATATCTTCATTTGGAGAAACTCTGCGAAAAGAGGGCGTTACTTGAATATCCATTTCAGCACCTTCAGCTTGCTCTTTAGTTCTGACGATAACATCGCGAAAATCTGAAAGTGAGCTACACTTTTCATCTACAGCTGTTCCATATCCCATAATATCTTTGACTACAACCTCTTCAAGGTTATCAATGTGCATGCTATACACCGTAGATTCAATAGACCTTACATATGCCTCTTGTAACAATTTCTCTTCCTCTTTGGTCATAGCATTTTATTTAAATAGGTAATTGAATGGTAAACTCTGTTCCTTCACCTTCTTTAGTCTCTGCTTTCAAATCTCCTCCATGAGCTTTCACTATGTCATAGCTTAATGACAAGCCCAAGCCTGTACCCTTTCCAGTAGGTTTAGTAGTAAAAAACGGCTGGAAGATCTTCTCAAGCACCTTTTCAGGAATACCATTTCCATTGTCTTTTACGCTAATTTCAACACCCAAATCAGTTTTCTTTGTATGCACCGTTACCTTTGGTTCATAGTCTTTTATCTGTTGTTGTTTCTTTTCATTTACTGCATAAAAAGCATTTGTAATCAGGTTGAGTATTACCCTTCCAATATCCTGAGGTACAACATTTATTTTTTCTAATTTTTCATCAAATTCTGTCTCAAGTTTGGCATTAAACGTTTTGTCTTTTGCCCGTAAGCCATGATAGGCAAGTCTTAAATATTCATCAGCAAGTGCATTAAGGTCTGTATCTTCTTTAACGCCGCTGCTGCTGCGACTATGTTGCAACATGCCCTTGACTATTTCACTGGCACGTTGACCGTGATGATTGATCTTTTCAAGATTTTGTTCAATATCATTGCCAATTTCTCTGGCTTCCTCTAAATCTCCTTTATCCATTTCTTCCTGCATTTCTTTCATCAATTCATAGCTCACTTCAGAGAAATTATTGACAAAATTCAAAGGGTTTTGGATCTCATGCGCAATTCCTGCAGTGAGCTCACCCAAGGAAGCCATTTTTTCGGATTGAATAAGTTGAGATTGTGTCTGCTTTAGGTCTACCAGGGTTTTTTCTATTTTTTTGTTAGCCAATTCTAATTTATTAAAATCTTCATAGCGGGAATAGGCCGTAGAAAATGCGTCGGCCAAATTCTGAGCTAAATTTAATTCATCTTCGGTCAGCGGCACTTCACTTCCTACATACAACATTCCTTGTAAAAAAGGAAGAAAATGTAAATGCAAGTTGGTTGGTTGATTTTCTGTCATATAAGCTTGAGATGATGCTATTGCCCCTCGTTGCATTAAGATGTTTATTGATTCAATAAACCCTGATTCATCCCAATAATCTTTATACATTTCTTTTTTTCGCCAATGCGGCATCAGATGGGTTAAGGGCGCAGTATCATCAAAAGGCAGGTCAAAAGAAGCTATGGCCTTTCCGTCAGGAGTAGATAAATGAGTCTGCACCTGTTGTAGTTCTTCATCCATAATAAAAACACCACAGCGGATAAAAGGCACGTCAAGCGTTTTTAATTCATTCCAAACCAAAGGAGTGATCATCTTTAGATCAGTCGCAGTTCGCATAGAAGCTATTTCCGCCCGTACCCGGTCTACTGAAGCATGTTTAATGGCTTCTCTTGCATTTGTTTCAGCTTTCAGAAGGTCAAGGAAGCGTGTATAGGTTTGCTCAAATACTTTTGCAAATCGCAGTAATAATTGTATCATTTTATTCCCTACTGGTAAATGAGAGCTCAGAATCAGAAAACCTTGTGAGAAAAAAGCAATATGATGAACCCTTCTTCCCTTGAATTCGGATTCATCTAGTTCCATCCCTGTGTCTTCCTTTACAAAACGGACCCAGTCTTCTAATTCTTTTCCTTTCAGGTCAACGACTAAAGTTTCTTTTCCTTCTTTCCAGCCCTTATAGGCTTTAGCTATAACAGTAGGTTCATCAATGGAAAAATCATGTCCGTGGTTTACAAAAATTCCGTTTTGATCAGTAGACCACATTTCAAATATTCTTTTCTTTTGATTGAAGATCGCGATGCTCATACGGTCAGGAATAATTCCCAGAAGGTCAAATTGTTCAAAAAGCACTTCGGCAGTTTCGGCCAGTTGTTCACTTTTATGCATGGCCATACTACTTGCCCTGACCCTTTCTAAAGCAAGTTCTATCTGGGCTTCTTTGGATTGATTCTCTGCTTTTTCAAGATCGAGGAATCGTGTAAAGGTTTGTTCAAAAACCTGGGTAAAGCGTTTGAATATATCATGTGCTTCAGGAACAGCTTCATAAGTTATAAACATCACGTACCCAAACTTAAAATATGCGATATGAAATATTTGAAAAGTAGGTAATGGAAATCCAGCGGCATTTATACCTTCTAATATTTCTCCTACCACCGGCAAGGTTTTCATGAAGTCATAATGCTTCACCAGGTCTTCTCCACCTAATTCCTTAACATAAAACGTTTCACCAGCTTTTTGTGGATTATAAAAATCATAACCCTCACCGATACTTGGTAAAATGAATCCTTTCTGGATTTCGCCTTCTGTACTCATATTGCAGCTGGACGAATGTATACCATCTTGCCAAATGCAGTAACCTGCGCTCCAGGCCGGGATACCTAATTCTTGTACCTGAAGAAAAAGATTATTCGCAGCCTCTGGTAATTCCTGGCTTTTTTGCATGGCCATGGTTCTTGCTCGTACTTTTTCAAGAGCCGCCTCAATCTGTGCTTCCTTTGCCTGCGCCTCAGCTTTTCTAAGGTCCAGGTATCTTCTATAAGTCTGACCGAAAACATCAGCAAATCTTGACAATACTATGGAAGATTCTTCTGAAATTGGATTTTCTGTAAAGGCAAATATGATCCCTGAAGAAAAAAAGAAACTATTATGAAACTCTCTTTTATGCAATGTTTCAAGGTCAGCATTAAAGGGATACCCTGGGTCGTTATTCAATGCTTCATAATACTTGTAAACATCCTCTTCTGTATATTCATAGGAATACCTTTTACTTCCTTTTTTCCAAGCCTTTTTCAGACCTACTAACATCGGGTGTATGGTCATGTCTAACATACCAACTCTTAAATCAACCTCTCCATCGGGGCCTATATTCGCTGACCTTGTTTCCATTCCTTCAAAACCCTCCAAAATACCGATTCCACAGCGTATAGATTTGTCAAGACCCAACTTTAGCACTTCACCAAAAAACGTCAATACGGTGTCTTCTACATCACTACTATTATGCATGGCCATTGTTTTGGAACGCACCTTTTCGATGGCAGCTTCTATTTGCGCTTCTCGTGACTGAGCCTCAGCCTTTTTTAAATCATTAAATCTTACATAGATCTGTTCAAAAACTTTCGCAAACCTTTTGAGAATATCATTCTCATCTTTAGAATATGGAGTCAAATCAAGATTATAAATCCATAATGAGATATTTTTTAAAAAAACTTGGGAAATGGCCAATCCAGGTTTACTCAAAAGCACATCTTTTTCTGTCTGTGGGAAATCTCCCATAAACCCAAACATGTAATTAAATATGCTGTTTTTATCTTCAAAGGAGAGATAATTGGCAAGGAAGTCCAATCCCTGTTCTTTCGCCGATTTATAATAATTGAATTGCGGATGATCTATGTAAGGAATAAACATGAGCGAAGGAAGTGACCCACTTTTATTAGCGATCCAAGTATTCCAATCGTTATTTTGTTTATAATCTAGGGTAAAACCTGCAGCATCAATCTGGAAGTTCAAATGAATCAGTTGATCATGAATAACCTGGATTACTTCTCTCAGCTCCTCACTTTTCTGCATACCAGTAGAACGGCTACGTACTTTTTCCAATGAAGCTTCAATCTGAGCTTCCCTGGCTTGTGCTTCTGCTTTTTGTAAGTCAAGGAAACGTGCATAAGTCTGTTCAAATACTTTGGTAAATCTAGCTAATAAGGCCTCTTCTTCTTTGTTTAGTCTGGAACCTGCAACAAGATGTAAATATCCATGAGAAAAATTAAAGCAATAAAATACGGTTGGATCAGGAAACTGATTTAAAACCATTTCTTCAGCCTCCTTAGAATTAAATGTGGTAATGGCATAATCCAAATGTTTTCTTCGCTCTTTTCCGGCAACTGTTTGGTGGAATACCGTTTGTTGTTTTTTCCATGCCTCGTAACGTTCGTCAAAATGGACATCTCCAGTTAAAGGAAGGTGAAATAATCCTAAGGAGTCGCCTCCCGGGCTTGTAACCCAAGTAGCTTGTCTCTTTGTTTTTTCATTAATTTCTACATAACCGCATGTCGCAAAGTTCGTAACACCGAGGGTAATAAGTTCTTTATACAACAAGACAACCACATCTTGCAGTTCTTCCCCTTTTTGCATGGCCATGGTTCGGCTTCTTATCTTTTCTAAAGCTGCCTCTATTTTTGCTTCTCTAGCTTGTGCTTCTGCTTTTTGAAGATCGAGAAAACGTGTATAGGTTTGTTGGAATACTTTTCCAAATCGTATGAGTATGTCATTTTCTTCATTTGTATAAGGAATGCCTTCAAAATTCTCGATATATAGACCAATATTTTCTAACAATACTGTGGAAATAGCTAAACCAGGACAACCAAAATAATACTCTTTTATGTCTTCTGTTAAATCAGGTATAAATTCAAAAAGATCTTTGTAAAATTTATTTTTTTCTTTAAAATCCAAATGGTTGGCAAAGAAATCTTTGTCTTTTTTCTTGGCTTCGTTGAAACTGTTCCAATGTGCGCAATCAAAATAAGGGATAGATACCTCTGCAGGCATCTCATGTTTGTCGGCCAACCATATATGCATATCGTCTCTTTGCTTATAATCCAAAATAAACCCCGTATGCTCAATATTTATATTTAACTGAACGAATTGATCATATACTAGTTGAATGACTTCTTTAAGCTCTTCACTATTTTGCATGGCCATGGTACGGCTTCTTACTTTTTCTAAGGCCAATTCTATTTCAACTTCTCGCGCCTGATTTTCTGCTTTTTGAAGGTCAAGGAATCTCCGATGTGCCAAATCAAAAGCGCCTGCAAATTTCACCAAAATGTCAATATCTTCTTTTGGTGGATTTTTAACTATTCCGGGTAAGCTATAACCAATTTCGCCATGCGAGGTTCTTGCCATAATAAAAGTAAGCCCTCCAATATGCCTAATATCATCTTCTGTTGGTGCTTTTGGATCAATATTTTGGAAATCGCCCAGAGAAACCATCTTGTCTACATAGTCTAGCGCTTCTTGAACGTTCATTGCATGCACTACAGTTGGTTTCTTGCTTTTTTCCCATTTCGCCAAGAGTGGAATATCACCATGAATATGTCTTGGTAGTTCCATGACAAAACCAATTTTGCTACCATCACCAGAGGTCATTGCTTTTTCGTAAGTTTCTGGGAGCCACATCATGTGCCAGAAATAATGCGCTTCATGACCAAGTTTGATAAATTCGTTGCGCATGGTTACAACAATATCAAGCAGATCTGAAGATTCTTTCATGGCAACTGCTTGTGAACGAATGCGTTCTAAGGCTGTTTCGACCTCTAACTCACGATTTTTTTCTTCCAGTTCTACGGTTCTTCTTTTTACAGCTTCTCTTAGTTGAAGGTTTTCGGCACTTACCTGATCAAAACCAATGGTTTCTCCAGCTTCAGCCTTAGCATCTGTCGTAGAAAAATGCTGATAGATAAAACGCCAGCCTTCTTTTTTCTCTTGTAATGTTGAAGTAAATCTGAATCTCCCGTAATAGGACCAATTATCCTTATTTAAAAACCAGGCATCAAAAACATGGGTAAGGATGACCAGCCCTCCAAATTTTTCAATGACTCTTTTTTCGTTGCGTACGTCGGCTTTTCCAGCAAGTTGATCAGCGGTAGCCTTAAAAAAATTAGTGGTGTCTTTTCGATTGAGAAATTCTTCATTATCAGTTGAACCAATAAAGTGATAGTGGTCATCTAAAAAGGAATCATAGGTTGCAACATCGCCATTTAAGTAGCTATGCAGCCAAGTATCATATACTTTGAAAATTTCTTTTTCCTGTTTTTTCGTCAGATTCATATTCATTTAACTATTAGCCCTAAAGTAACTATTAAATTTGACCCTTCTCAATTGATTAAACCTTTGATCTCTGCTCTTAAGGATTCAAAATCTATTGGTTTGGTAAAAAATTCTTTGGCCCCGGATTCTATAGCCTTTTCATAATTTTCTTTGTCTCCATATGCCGAGATCATACTGATTTTTATTTGTGGAAACCGCACTTTCACTTTATCCAGGAGCTCCAATCCGGTCATCCCGGGCATGTTAATGTCCGAAAACATGTAAATTACATTTGGTGGGTCACTTTTCTCCAGCATGTCTAGAGCTTCCTGACCAGAAAATGCAAAAACAAGTTCCAAATTGTTATTTCTTATTTCCTTTCTGAATTTTTGACGAAAAAGCATTTCTACATCCTTTTCATCGTCAACAACTAATATTCTCATTGTTCTTAATTTATGTTAGTTAGGGTTAATTATTTTCTTATTGGTATATAAATTACAAATTCTGTACCTTCTCCTGGAGCCGTATTTAATTCAATTGCCCCCCCATGTCCGGTGGTGACAATATCATAGGCCAAAGACAAACCTAATCCGGTTCCTTTACCAGCAGGTTTGGTGGTAAAGAAAGGTTGAAAGATCTTGTCTTTAAGTTCTGTCGGTATGCCAGGACCATTGTCTTTTATGGAGATCATCACTTGGTCACCCAGATTTTTGGTAGTTACCTTTACCACCGGCTTGTAATTTGCATCTCTTTCGTTCTCGGGTATTGAGGTAACCGCAAAAAAGGCATTATTAATGATGTTCAACACTACCCTTCCCAAATCCTGCGGCATGATCTCTACTTTTGGTAAAGTGTCATCAAAATCTGTTTGAAAATCAGCATTAAAGCTTTTGTCTTTCGCACGTAAACCGTGATAGGCCAGTCGCAAATACTCATCAGCCAAAACATTAATATCAATAAATTCTTTATGACCAGAGTTGTTTCTCGAGTGTTCTAGCATTCCTCTTACAATGCTACTTGCCCTCTTCCCATGATGGGATATTTTTTCCAGATTCTGAACGATGTCTTTTGAAATATCCTTTGCTTCCTCTAGCTCTCCTTTGTCAAGTTCTTCACACATTTCGCCGACCAGCTCAGTGGTTACTTCAGAAAAATTATTGATAAAATTCATCGGGTTTTGAATTTCATGGGCTATTCCTGCAGTAAGTTCTCCTAAACTGGCCATTTTTTCTGATTGGATGAGTTGTGATTGGGTGTTTTGTAGTTCACTGATTGTTTTTTTAAGTTCAGAGGTTCGCTCATTTACTTTATCTTCAAGAATTCGATTTTCACGTTTCAGCCATCTGGATCTATAATTTAAGATAGCTACACCCAAAAGTAAAAAGAGTACTGCAAAAATCAATATGGCCCACCAGGTCTGCCACCATCTCAAAGCTGGCATCACAGTAAAACTAAATGCGGAAGGTTTGCTCCAAACTTCATTAAATCCCTTAGCAGCAACTTTAAAACTATAAGTTCCTGGTGCTAAATCGCGATAATTCGAAGTGATATTTTTCTTGGTAATCTCCCTCCATTGATCATCATATCCCTCCAACATATATCTATAAACCACTTTATCTGTATTCCTAAATTGTTGCCCACTGTAATTAAAGCTTATATAGTTCTGATTATACGGAAGTTTTAAATTAACAGGAAGGTCATAAGCACCCTGAATTGTATCCCATTCAATACCATTTTGAGTTTCATAACTGGAGATCAGATCTGCTTTTTCTTTGACAACATAATCATTTAATTCCCAAGCCCAAAGCGTATCTGTTTCATTCAGAGAGGATTTGATCAATTTAGTGTTATAAAATTCCTGTTTTTTATCATAAACATTAATGCCTGTGATTTGAGGTGGGTTGGTAAGGGTATCTTCGTAAATCTCATCGATAACTGTTATAATCTGTCTATCCACCCCGGCCCAGAATCGGCCATGTTTGTCTATACTAAAGCTATTCATCGCAAAGTCTAAGTATTCCAACCCCTGGTTTTTCCCGATGGTGTTCACTCTCCAAAACGGAATAGAATCACCAGCTTCAAATGTGTCTTCCAAAAACGTTAAACCCTTTGAAGTTCCCAATAGTATCTTATCATTTCTTTCGATAATGGCATACACATCATTGGTGGCCAATCCCTGACTAATTGTAAAGGTTGACACTTGCTTATTCTCAAAATCCAGAAATTCAACACCCTTATCTGTGGCAATCCATAAAAGATTATGACTATCTCGATACATAGCGTAGATCTCATCCGAAACCAATCCTTCCTTTGTACCAATTTTGGTTCTTGTATTGAGCGCAGGATCAAGTATATGAATGCCCAGCCCTCGACCTGATATCCAAATACGATTTTGATCATCCTCCAAAAGATTGTCAATCATGTTCCTTTCTCCAATTGTATCTATGACATATTTATGGAGTAATTGATTCTTAATATCAACAAAAAACAACTCCCCTAGATTGCCTCCGAGCCATAGATTGCCAGTACTGTCCTCTAAAAGGGCAGTCACCCAGTTCCCATCCAAATTTTCCGGGCTAGCAAATTGTTGAATTGTATTATTCTTTAAATCAATTATATTGACTCCTGTTCTCATTCCAAATGACCAAACCCTCCCTTTAGAATCCTCCAAAAGGCTTCTGTTAAAATCAGAAATTAATCCATCTTTTTTTGATAAATTCTTGACGGTTCTTTTCTTAGCGTCATAAATGTCAATTCCATTTATACCGCTCATCCAACTATTCCCATCATTTGTATGAATCGTTCCCCAATATTCATTTCCAGCAAGACCGTCTTCACTTGTATAATTCCCCGGCCTTCCTCCTTTCGGGTCCAAAAAGAAAATGCCGTCTCTTATGGTAGGTATCCATATCTGTCCTTGTTTATCTTCATAAAGACCCCAAATACCAACAAAATCCTTTGATTCTTTCACTACAATTTTTTCCATCAGTGATAACGATTCATCATAGTGAAAAAGAGTCCCTAAATCTGTTCCTATCCAAAAAGTTCCATTCTTGTCTTCCATCATATCAGATACGATATCATCTTCTTTTAGTCCAAGCGGTTCCATCAAATATGAAACAAAGCTTTTAGATGAATCGACAATAGTGGCTCCTAATTCAGTTCCAATCCACATTCTATGTTGACTATCTTCTTGTAAACCCACGACAAAATCTTTTAACAATCCATGATCTTTGGTAAAAGAAATATTCTTTTTTTCTTTGAGGTCGATAATATTAACCCCTTTGTTGGTACTTAGCCAAATAAGCCCTTCATGATCCTGATAGGCTGAAATAGTTGGCTTATTATCAAGTAAACCTTGCTCAGGAGTGAATCTCCTACTCAATTTCTCCTGCAGATCAATGATATCATAACCAAACGTCCTGCTTGAAATCCAAAACTTTCCATCCAATGTTTCAATAATGTCATTCGCTCCTATAAAACCCGGTATGGTTAATTCCAAAATCAATTTTGATTTCAGGTCTATTACAAACATTCCCCCAAAATTATCAGCAAGCCATATACGTCCTTTTGAATCTATGATCATGGCATCAATTATTTTAGACTTTAGTCCTTGTTCCTGGCCATAGAGTTCCAGTCTTTCTCCATCGTATCTGGCGATTCCTGCATTACCCCCAATCCAAAACATACCATCACTATCGACAATTTGATAAATCATGGTTCCGGGATATCCAAAATTTTCATCAAAAGTCATGACACCGCGACTGGCATTGTCAGCAGCTTCAGGCAGACCTGATTGTACAACCTTAGGAACACCCAAGACGACGGTTCTAATTGTTATCTCATGCTCAGGAAGACTATCCAGGTTAAAATCTGTTCTTGGCAAAGCTTGCCAATCAAGAGGTTTTGTAGGTAAAGGAGCTGTTTTATATGAAGTCGCTATGTCAAATGGTTTGGACGGTATCGAATTCCAATTGATCTTTTTAGTAGGTAAAGAAGCATTTGGAGGCAATTTTCGACTCGTAAAACTAAGCGTATCTGTTTTTGATATCTCAAAACTTTTGGTTTGAGGCTGCTTATATTCATTTTCTGATTCGGGGAATGGAGGTGCTACTATTTCTTCTTTACAGGACCAAAGAATAAGCATTTGGAACAATAAGAAAATTGCAACTCGACTAGCGTTTTTTATTGGTTTCATGTTGGGTTTGGTTCAGGTAGTTTGAATTTCTCGAGCTATGTTTACATATCTATTTGAAACTTATCGTTTAAAAATACAATAATCTTTTCATTTTTAAAGAATTACAAAAAGGCTCCATTTGAATGATAGGCCTGACCAACTAAAACAAAATTTATGCGTTTGATTTTTGGATTAAAACAAACCATGAGAAACTAAAATCAGGAACACTTTAAATCATTCAAAAAAGATAAACTTGACAAAAGGAAAACTAGGTATAATTCGATACAAAATGAAGTAATCTATGACGAATCATACTTTTTAGTTTCCGAAGGTAGGGTTATTGTTATCGAATCGACTCGACTCGATCTTATAAATAAGTAGCCAATTGATACTTTTAAGGAATATAGCCATCGTATATCAAGCCTCCCTCTTTAGATCTCTTTTCAAACTCATAGCTTGTTTCTCTAAAAATCCTAGTCTTTCCAGCTTCCTCCGTAATTTCTTTCGAATAAACTGCAAGGTCAACCTCATTTAACTCATATTCGAAACGAACCGAAAAAGGTAAGTCATTTTGATACACTTTTTCTTTGATCAACTTATCGGTAAAAAAATCTGAAGCATTGTCTAGATTTTCATGGTAAAGCACAATGTTAGAAGGTATGCTTGCAAACATTTTTTCATAATATCTATGAGGATTTGTGCCTGTTTCCTCATAAGTATAGGAGACATCACTTACCTGATCAAATTTATATTGAATGTTTTTATCTGCGTATGCTACTCGAAACAAAGGGCTGTATTCATCAACCCATTCTTCAATCACCATACCATTGTCTAATACAAATCTTCTTTCAAATACAACTCCTTGATCATTGGTTTGTAGTGCGAGAATCTCTGATTGGAAATGCCATATTTAATATTCTATTTTTCAATAGTTTGATGTCAATGAAATTTATGAGAGGGGGAAAGAAATTCCAAAAATGCTATATGGGACTTCAAAGGAAATTTCAGAAACAAAAAAAGCAGCCTTACAGCTGCTCTTTTTTACTCTATCTGTCAGGGGACAGACGAAAACCTCAATTATCGGGCACAAAAAAAGCAGCTTTTCAGCTGCTCTTTTTTGCTCCTCCTCAAGGACTCGAACCTTGGACCCTCTGATTAACAGTCAGATGCTCTAACCAACTGAGCTAAGGAGGAATTTTATTTTTGT
>RCND010001500.1_pt1 | contig 15961 bp, 10 predicted proteins | sample 2041351 | NCBI WGS metagenome assembly RCND01 (sample SAMN09708230, study PRJNA481090) | Marine sediment metagenome, whole genome shotgun sequencing project. | biome: marine sediment; feature: ocean; material: sediment; isolation source: Sewage treatment plant 12B marine sediment (STP12B) ... | reverse complement strand
CCGGTTTCTCCCAAGACAAGAACCGTTGAATCGGTTTTTGCAACCTGCTCTACCTGCTTTAATACTTTAGACAAGGATTTACTGGCACCAACAATTTGATCAAAACTGCCTTCCAGTTTTAACTCTTCTTTTAAATAAATATTTTCTGCTTCAATTTGCTGTTTTAACTCCGTTAATTGATGTAACGCACTCTCCAACTGCTTTTCCGATTTTTTACGTTCCGTAATATCTCGATTAATCCCAATTATTTTTTCTAGTTTGCCATCAACTAAAACCGGCGAAGCTGACGCATCAATATATCTCATTACGCCATTAGGCCTAATGATTCTGAAATGAACACCAAACACTGGTTTACTATCTGAAACATCTCTCATTTGTTCATTCACATGCTCCAAATCCTCCGGGTGCACTAGCTTTGTATAGGAATCCATGGTATTATCAAATTCAATTGGAGAAATACCAAATATTTCAAACTGCTTTTCATTCCACAATAATTCACCTGTCTTAACTTCAAGTGACCATACGCCTAATTCAGCTGTATCCACTGCCAGATTAAGCCTTGAGAGCGTTTCTTTAAGGTTTTCTTCTGCGATTTTTCGGTCCGTAATATCTCGATTAACCCCAATTACTTTAACTAATTTACCATCAATAACAATGGGAGCAGCAGATGCGCCTAAATATCGTATATCGCCATTTGGCCTAATAATCCTGAAGTTCACATCGTGAATTGATTTCCTTTCGTAAACTTCCTGAAAACGGCTATCAGCATAATTTTTGTCATCAGGATGCAATTGGTTACGCCACCCATCTAAGTCATTATTAAATTCTTCGCGCGTTAAACCATAAATTTCCAAATGTCTATCATTCCATAAAAGATCCCCTGAATCAACATTTAGCTGCCATACACCTAATTTAGTAATATCAACCGCTAATTCAATTTGAGATAAGGTTTCCTTAAGCTGTTCCTCAGCAATTTTACGTTCAGTTATATCTCGAATGACACCAATAAGATACTTCTTATCCGTAGTATCAATATATCTTGTTTTTCTTGTAGAAATTGTTTTCGTTAGCCTATCTCTGACTGTGAGCGACTCCTCGATTATATTTTCCTGACCCGTCTTGAACACCTGGTTATCAATCCTCTGAAAATTTTCGCGTTCTTCAGGAGTAACATCTTCAGCAAGCGTTTTGCCTATTATTTTGTCTTTGGCTAGGTCAAAGAGCGTACAAAAGGCATCATTAACAAGGAGGATTCTGCTTTGTTCATCTTTTACAAAAAATGGATCGCCAATATTGTTGATGATATTATCAAGAAATTTCTCACTAATTACTGCTTCTTCTTTAGCTTTAATTAGTTCAACTTCAACCTGCTTCTGCTTAGTAATGTCAAGCCCTGTTGAAAGAATGGCCTTTTTACCATCAAAATCCGTTAAGGTTGCAGTAAAATCTACCCATTTAATTGCACCACTCTTTGTTATGAGTTTAAGTTCATATTGCTCAGGCACTTCCTGTTCTGCCAACCTTCCAGTGGCCGTAGTAACTAATCCATGATGTTCAGGCGCTACAACGTCTAAAATATCCATAGTTTCAGCTTCTTGTCTTGTGTAGCCAGTCAGATTTTCCCAATAAGCATTTACATAAAGATATTCTTCGTTAGGTGCAGCTCCAAAAATGGTTATAGACACCTGAGCCGTTTCAGATAAATTCCTGAATTTTTTTTCACTTGTTCGCAAAGCGTCTCCAATTTGCTTGCGATCGGTTACATCGAAAAAAGAGATGATAAATATATCATCATTGTTAGTATAGGCTTTTGTGGCATTTAGTAATACGTCCCGAATTTCTCGTGATTCGGTGCACATAGAAATTGGATATTCAAAAACAGCCCCCTCAGTAAGACATCTTTTAACTGCCAATTTAAACGCTTCCTGACTTACTGCAATATTGACTTCATGAATGTTTTCTTCGTCTATTAATTCCTTTTCTGAGTAACCGAAGGTTTCGCAAAATTTATTATTCACAGCCAGCCGTTTCCCTGTTTTAAGATTTAAAATAGACATTGGAATAGGTGAATTATTAAATGCCTGTAAAAATCTTTGCTCAGAGTCTCTAAGCGCAATTTTCGATTTATTTTGCTCTGTAATGTCGATTAAAATAGTTTGACTGTACCTTTGACCGTTAATTTCAACAGGACTTGTATGAGCTTGTAAGGTTCTAATTTCCCCATTATGGCATAAAATATCATATTGATATTCAGACGGCAGGGTTTTTTCCTTATTCGCCAAAACTTCTTTCATCCTTTTCTTAATTAATTGGCGGGATGCAGGGGCAACATGATCTATCAGAGGAACTTTTTTGAATTCCTCAAGACTGTTGTACATAAATATTTGTAACAAGGCCTTATTCGCAAATACAACCTCATTCCCTTTTGACATTCCAATGCCTACTAAAGATTGTTCAAATAGGGATCGGTAGTTTTCCTCACTTATTCTAAGGTCAATTTCAGCTTGTTTTCGCTCCGTAATGTCTAAAAACGTCGTTACCGTGCTAGTTTGATCGTTATTTTCATCAAAAATAGGACGCGAATTAATTGAGACCCACTTACGAGTATTCTTTCCTGAATGCACATTCATGATCACATTGCTCACTGGCTTACCTGTTTTACTCGTAATAGCAGACGGATGCGCTTCGAATTTAAAGGGTGTGCCATCTTTATTAAGGGCTTTCCAGCCTGGGTCTAAAGAGTCTTTACCTAGTAATTGATTCATTGTTAAACCCAGAATATCCGCAGCTGCTTGATTAGCCGAAAGAATCTTATCGGATAGGTCTTGAACCACAAATCCTTCACCAATAGCACTAATAGCGCTAATAGCGCTAATAGCCGAACTAAATAAAATTTCTGTTTCTTTTAACCTTGATTCTGCATGTTTTAGGTCTGAAATGTCCTTTGTAAAACCTACTAGCTGAGTAACCTTGCCAGATTCATCTTTTAAACCATTAAGAGTGAGCAGCACGGCATGCTCCTTTTTATTCTTATCAATAAGTATTAATTCTTTATTCGCGAAATCTTCACCCTGTATTGCCTTCTTTATTCTTTTAGCTAGATCTGGTAGATCCTGTTTTCGATAAACCAAAGAAATATGTTTTCCTAATACTTCCTCTTTAGAATAACCGGATAATTGAGCAGCACCATTATTCCAAAAAAGAATTTCCCCTTTTAAGTTAATGGCAGTAATGGCATCAGAAGTGTTATTGATTACGGCAGAAGCAAAATCCAAAGTTTCTAAATTCAATCCTTCTTTGGACATATCCTTTTTTGGAACTTTGCCTGTATCTTTCTCTTTCATAAATTTTTCACCCCCTTAAACCAAAATCCCAGACGAATAAAATCTATTTATTCAATTATATGTGCAGTTAAAAACTAGGTTTTGTTCTTAAAATTAAGCAATATTTTATTATTGCCGCACTCATTTGAACGAGAATTTTCAGGTTACGAATTTTTAAACTTTATAACATCAACTAGGGAACTTATCCCTGATCTGATCCAAACTTAGATTATGTATACTTCCAATATGGGTATGTTCCTTACCCAAATCTGGCTTATATATTCCTGCTTGAACTTGCCCTCCTATTTGCTGGTAGGCTTCCCTAAAGCTCATACCTCCACCCACTAAGTTGTTAATACTATCGACAGTGAACAAATATTGGTACTTGTCATCATTTAGGTCAATATCTTTTACGATCACTTGTTTAATGGCATAATTGAAAATGTCCAGAATGTCTTTTACATCTTCAAAAGCATTGATTATGTTTTCCTTCAATAGTTGAAAATCCCTATGATAGCCACTCGGCAGATTATTGGTGATCAATAACATCTCGGTATGCAATGCCTGTATCTTATTGCATTTGCCACGTATCAGTTCAAACACATCGGGATTTTTTTTATGTGGCATAATGCTACTTCCTGTTGTTAGTTCATCAGGGAAACTTATGAATGCGAAATTCTGACTCATATATAGGCAAATATCCATGGCAAATCGTGCCAAAGTATTGCACAATCCTCCCAAGGCATTGGCAATGGCGCGTTCGCTTTTGCCTCTGCTTAACTGTGCAGCGACCACGTTGTATTTTAAGGTTGAAAAATTGAGCTCTTTTGTTGTTATTTCCCGATCAATAGGAAACGAACTTCCATAACCTGCTGCAGACCCTAATGGATTTTGATCCACAATTCTTAATACAGCATTCAGCACATAGATATCATCAATCAACACTTCTGCATAGGCAGAAAACCATAAACCAAATGATGAAGGCATGGCCACTTGTAAATGCGTGTAACCGGGCAGCAATTTGGTTTTATGAGTTTCGGCCAGATCTAATAGTGTATCAAAAAACGTCTTTGTCTTAAGACTGATCAGCCTGAGATTGTCTTTGTAATATAATTGTAGTGCCACCAAAACCTGATCATTCCGAGATCGAGCTGTATGGATTTTCTTGCCGACATCGCCTAATGTTTTTGTCAACTCGAATTCAATTTTTGAATGTACGTCTTCGAATGACTCTTCAATGACAAATGTGCCGTTGTCAATAGTTTCAGATAATACGTTCAAGCCTTTCTTGAGTTGTTGCAATTCTTCTGAAGTAATAATGCCAATAGATTCTAACATGATGGCATGCGCTAATGATGCTTGGATATCATACCTAGCAATGTGCAAATCAATTTCTCGATCATTGCCAACTGTGAATTGCTCTATTTTTTTATCGATTTCAAATCCTTTGTCCCAAAGTTTCATAATTTCAAATTTTTGTTACTGTCAGGTCGAGCGGAGTCGAGACCTTCCTAATTTATTAACCTCTCGACTCCGTTCGAGGTGACGGGAACTATACTATTTTCTCCAATAACTGTATATAAATTTCAATCCCTTCCTCAATTTCGGCAATATAAATAAACTCATCTGCCGTATGGGAGCGTGTGCTATCTCCTGGCCCTAATTTCAATGACGGGCAAGACAATGCCGCTTGATCCGATAATGTTGGTGATCCGTAAGTTTCTCTACCCATTGCTATTCCCGCTTCCACTAGTGGATGGCTCATGGGAATGGATGATGAATTCAACCTCAAACTACGTGCTTCAATCGTTGAGCAAGGTGATTTTTTAGTTAGAATCTTCGCGATCTCCTCATTCGTATATCGATCATTGACGCGCACATCAATAACCAGATCGACCTCCGCTGGAACGGCATTATGTTGCTTTCCAGCGTTGATCTTCGTGACCGTCATTTTTACATTTCCTAAAACGGGCGACTTCTTCTCGAATTTATAGTCTTGAAACCATTTTAAAACGCTCATCGCATTGTAAATTGCATTATCGGTGTTAGGATGCGCGGCATGACTCGGGGTCCCTTTCACTTTAGCATCAAATACAACAAGGCCTTTTTCGGCAATAGCCAAATTCATTAATGTTGGTTCACCGACAATGGCAACATCCACCTCAGGAATAATGGCCAACATGCTATTCAATCCATTGGAGCCGCTATTTTCTTCTTCAGCCGATGCCACTAACACCAAATTATAATCTAGGTTTTTCTTACTGTAGAAATACGTGAATGTCGCAATCAATGACACCAAGCAACCTCCTGCATCGTTGCTCCCAAGTCCGAACAACTTTCCATCTTCCACGCTCGCCTTTAATGGGTCCTTGGTGTATCCGTTATTGGGTTTAACCGTATCGTGATGCGAGTTCAGCAATAGCGTTGGTTTCCTTTCATCAAAATGTTTGTTGGTTGCCCAGACATTGTTTTGAGTTCTTTGGATTGGAATTTTAAAATCCTTGAACCAGCTTTCAATAAGTGCTGCTGTATTGTCTTCTTCTGAAGAAAATGATTGGGTTTCAATCATACTCTTCAGTAATTCGATGGCTTTAATTGTTAACTTTTCAACTGTCATCATTCTTGTATCGTTGTGAATTTCTTATTGGCATTAAAGAGCATATCGGACTTCCCAATACACACTTTTTCAACCTTATTTTGTATGGCATGAAAACAATTATTTAGTTTGGGCAGCATGCCGTCTGCTATGATTCCATCATTGATCAAGGTCTGATAGGTTTTACTATTGATGTTTTCAATAACCGAATCATCATCGCTCACATCTTTCAAAACCCCATTTTTCTCGAAGCAGTAATACAATTCGACCTTGAAATCATTTGCAAACCCAATGGCCAATTCTGAAGCTATCGTGTCAGCATTCGTATTCAATAGCTGTCCTTTTTTATCATGCGTGATGGCGCAAAACACGGGAGTCACATGGTTCTTGAGTAAGATGTTCACTATTTTTGTATTGACGTTTTCTACATTACCTACAAACCCAAAATCAATAGCTGCCACTGGTCGTTTCACAGATACAATAGTATTGCCATCTGCACCCGTAAACCCAACAGCGTTGCAGTCTTCAGCCTGTAACTTCGCAACAATAGTCTTATTTATTTTTCCTGCGTACACCATGGTGATAATATCTAAGGTATCAGCATCAGTGATACGCCTCCCATTAGTCATTTTCACCTCTACATGCATTTGTTCCGCTAACTTAGTGGCTAATTTTCCGCCGCCATGGACTAATAATTTCGGACTATTCAAAGCTGCAAAACGAGACAAGAAGGTATTCAAAGCACTCTCATCATCGATGATGTTTCCGCCTATTTTTATGATTTTTAATACTTCCATTTTTCTTTCATTTGTCATTACGAGGAATAAAATGACGAAGTAATCTGTTAATTGAAAAGATTGCTTCAATCGTACCTCATTCGCAATGACGTTTACAAGTTTTCCAATATTTTTTTCAGCACCACCTGCGCCGCATATGTTCTATTATTCGCTTCTTCGATAACCAATGACTGATTACTGTCAAGAACGGCATCTTCGACGACCACATTCCTTCTAACTGGCAGGCAATGCATAAATTTAGCAGTTCTTAATTTATCTTGTGTCATCATCCAATCTGAATCTTGAGATAGGATCTTTCCATAGTCATTGTAGCTACTCCAGTTCTTTACATAGACAAAATCTGCATCCTTTAAAGCCTCAGTCTGGTTATGATTAATTGGAATATCCTTAGTGATCTCAGGATTTAAACCGTATCCTTCCGGATGGGTAATACTGAAATCGACATCCATTTCTTGCATCATCGTTACAAACGAATTCGCTACGGCTTGCGGCAATGCTTTTGGATGCGGCGCCCAAGACAACACCACTTTTGGTCTAGTTTTAATTTTAGTCTCTTCAATGGTAATGGCATCTGTTAAAGCCTGTAATGGATGAGCTGTCGCACTTTCCATATTAATTACTGGAACTGACGCATATTTTGTAAAACTATTCAATATATATTCAGACTCATCCTTTTTCTTATCTAATAGCGTTGAGAAAGCCCTTACTGCAATGATGTCAGCATATTGGGAAATAACCTGAGCCGCGTCCTTGATGTGTTCAGCCTTGTCCATATCCATGATGGTCCCGTCTTCAAACTCCAATTTCCATGCATCATTTACATTCAATATCATGACTTGCATTCCTAAGTTTTTAGCTGCCTTTTCGGTACTCAATCGCGTTCTTAAACTCGCATTGAAAAACAACATGACTAAGGTTTTGTGTTTACCTAGTGATGAGAATTTAAAGGGGTTCTTCTTGAGCTGGATCGTTTCTTTTATTAGTCCCTCAAGATTGGATATGTCTTTTATGGTTGTGTAATTTTTCATGTTACTATAAATAGGTCTCGACTGCGCTCGACCAGACAAAATTATGTCTCCTCGAGCGCAGTCGAGAGGTTTTCAACTACTCACTTCACTTTTTAAAGCTTCAAAGAACACATCAAAATGTTCCTTTTGAACGGTTAACGGTGGTAATATTCTCAACAGATTCGGGTTCTTCGAACTTCCCGTAAAAATATGATGGGTATGTATCAGTGTTTTTCGTAATTCAGCAATCGGGAAATTAAATTCCAAACCAAGCATCAAGCCTCTGCCTTTAACCCTTTTGATCTCTGTTATTTTCTGTGTTTTAGCTACAAAATAATCGGACATCTCTTTTGCATGTTTCAAAAGATCTTGCTTCTCCAACACATCCAAAACAGTCAATGATGCTGCACAAGCTAAATGATTTCCTCCAAAAGTGGTTCCTAACAACCCGTAGGATGCTTCAATGTCTGGATGAATCAAGATGCCACCAATCGGAAACCCATTCCCCATGCCTTTTGCCATCGAAATAATATCAGGTGTGATTCCGTGTTTTTGAAAAGCAAAGAAATCTCCTGTTCTCCCGAATCCACATTGGATTTCGTCGGCAATTAACAAGGTGTTGAACTGTTTACATAGCCTTTCTAGTCCTTTATAAAATTCAGAGGTACTTTCATCCAATCCTCCAATTCCCTGAATCACTTCAACAATCACAGCACAAACGTCATTTTGCTTCAAAATAAGTTCTGCCGCTCTTAGATCTCCTAACTCAATAAAATCGACTTCTTGTTGGGCGTTTATTGGTGCCACGATCTTTTGGTTATCGGTTGCAGCAACTGCTGCCGATGTTCGACCATGAAACCCGTTCTTAAAAGCAAGTACTTTCTTTTTTCCAGTATGAAATGAGGCCAGCTTCAGTGCATTCTCATTGGCTTCAGCGCCCGAATTACACAAGAACAACTTATAGTACTCACATCCAGAAAACAATCCAAGTTTCTCAGCCAATTCGTTTTGCAATGGATTCTGGATGGAGTTACTATAAAAACCAAGTTTGCTCACTTGATCACTAATATTCTTAACATACTCTGGATGCGAATGCCCGATGGAAATGACTGCATGCCCTCCATAGAGGTCCAAATACTGCGTGTCATTCTCATCATAGACAAAGACATCTTTGGCTTTTACTGGTGTAATATCAAACAAAGGATATACATCGAACAAGCTCATAACTGATCCGTTTTTATACTATTGATCTTATTAAAAGACGATACCATCCCTTGAATCAAAGAAGAGCTCAAGCCTTTATGTTCCATTTCGTTCAAACCTTCAATGGTACAGCCTTTTGGTGTTGTGACTTTATCGATTTCTTGTTCTGGATGGTTCCCTGTCGTAATCAATAAACTGGCGGCACCTTCGCATGTATACATGGCTAGCTCTTGTGCTTCCTTGGCATCAAATCCTAGCTGAATAGCCGCTTGTGTCGTTGCCCTGATCAATCGCATCCAAAATGCGATACCACTGGCACAAACCACGGTTGCCGCTTGCATTTGGTTTTCTGGAATGGCAATGGACGTTCCTAATCTGTTGAATATGGCTTCTGCCACTTTTATGCGTTCTTGTCCTTTCACATTTCCGCAAATACAAGTCATGGATTTACCCACTGCAATGGCTGTATTTGGCATGGCCCGAATCACGAATTGGCCCTGTCCAACGATACTCTCCATTTTCGCGATCGAGAATCCCGTAATGGTCGAGATCAATACATGGTTTTCATTTAATAGTGGTTTGATGTCTTTCAAGATATTCTCTAAATGTGCTGGCTGCACCGCAAATATTAAGATGTCCGAATTGCTAACTGCCTCAGAATTGTCTGTTGTAATCACAACATTCTTGTAGTCTTCAAACTCTTTGATATCTTCTAAATTCCGTTTTGTCAAATACAAGGATGTGATGGCGTTGGTCGTTATCAAACCTTTAGCGATTGAGCATCCTAGATTTCCTGTTCCTATAATGGCTATTTTCATATTTTATGTTTTTCGTCATTCCTGCGAAGGCAGGAATCTCATTCTATTTAGTTTTATTTCAACATGAATTCCGCAATCCCGAGTACTCGGGACGGAATGACTGCGTCAAAAATAATTAGCTTTCAAATTCAATCCTTTTGTTTCGTTAAGTCCCAACATGAGGTTCATGTTCTGGACGGCCTGACCAGAAGCCCCTTTCAATAGGTTGTCGATCACACTTGTGATCAGCAATTTGTTCTCGTGTTTATGCAAGTGAAGCAGGCATTTATTTGTATTTACTACCTGTTTTAAATGAAGGTCTTCATCCGAGATGAATGTAAATACTGCATCTTTGTAATAATCATTATACATGGTTCTTGCTTCATCTAGGCTTCCGTCAAACTTGGTATATGTCGTTGCAAAGATTCCTCTCGAGAAGTTCCCTCTGTTCGGCATGAAATTGATGTCTGAATCGAAATCAGATTGCAAGAGATTCACGGTTTGATTGATCTCTCCTAAATGCTGATGTGTAAAAGCCTTGTACTGCGAGAAGTTATTATCTCTCCAAGTAAAATGGGTGGTTTTTGACAAGCCCGTTCCTGCGCCTGTTGCTCCTGTCACTGCATTGATGTGCACATCATGCTTCAACAAACCCTTATCAGCTAATGGTAATATGGCTAATTGCAAGGCGGTAGCAAAACAACCTGGGTTAGCAATGTGATATGCTATTCTTATCTTTTCTTTCTGAAGCTCAGGCAATCCATATACAAAGGTTTTTCCTTGGAATACTTCATCCTCAATAAGTCTGAAATCATTGCTCAAATCAATGATTCTTGTGATATCTGAAAACGTATTGACTTCTAAAAACGCTTTTGAATTCCCATGGCCTAAACACAGAAATACCACATCCACAAATGCATCAATTGTATCGGTAAACACCAATTCTGTAGAACCTACTAGATCCTGATGGATAGCATTCACTTTATTACCTGCATTGCTCGTGCTGTACACGAATTTTATATCGACTTCTGAATGATTCAACAATAACCTGATTAATTCGCCTGCCGTGTATCCTGCCCCTCCTATGATTCCTACTTGTATCATTTACTTTGAATTTACTTGTTGATAGATCTTGTTCTGATTCCCTAGAATTTTAATAAAGCCTTTCGCTTCCTCAGCCGACCAGCCTGTATTCTCTTCGCCATAACTTCCGAATTTCGCATTCATCAAATCGTACTCTGAAATAACGCCATCCAACGAAAAATGATACGGTTTCAGACTTACAACCACATCTCCAGACACCTGTTCTTGGCTGCTCTGTAAAAAGGCCTCTATATTCCGCATCACTGGATCCAAATACTGTCCTTCATGCAAATGCATACCGTAGAAGCTTGATAAGTATTCCTTATGCTGCAACTGCCATTTGGTAAGCGTGTGCTTCTCTAATAAATGATGTGCCTTTATGATGATCAATGCTGCCGCTGCCTCAAAACCGACTCTTCCTTTAATGCCAACAATCGTATCGCCTACATGAATATCTCTCCCAATCGCATAAGCAGACGCCAGATTATTCAGAATCTCAATATTGATTTCTGGATTATTTTCGATACCATTAACGGCAATCAATTCTCCTTTTAAGAAAGTCAATTTCGCTTTTTCTTCTTCGGCATGTATTATTTGAGATGGATACGCTTCACTTGGCAACGGCTTATCTGAAGTCAAGGTTTCGGCGCCACCAACACTAGTACCCCAAAGCCCTTTGTTGACAGAATATTTCGCGGTCTCCCAGGACATATCAATACCATTGCTCTTAAGGTAATCAATCTCTTCTTGCCGTGATAGCTTTCCGTCCCTGATTGGTGTGATTATTTCGATCTCAGGCGCCAAAGTCTGAAAGACCATATCAAATCGTACTTGATCATTCCCAGCACCAGTACTTCCATGAGCGATATACTCCGCACCAATGCTTTTGGCATATTCTACGATCTCAATCGCTTGAATGATTCGTTCTGCACTTACGGACAACGGATAGGTATTATTCTTCAACACATTACCAAATACTAAGTACTTGATGACCTTTTGGTAATAGGTCTCAATAGCATCGATATTCTTATAGGTGGACACACCCATTTTATAGGCATTGCTTTCTATGTCTTCTATCTCGTCCTTTGTAAATCCTCCTGTATTTACACTCACAGCATGTACCTCGTAACCTTCTTTTGAAAGACTTACAGCACAATAGGAGGTATCTAATCCGCCACTATAGGCGATGACTAATTTTTTTCCCACTCTGTCAGACTGCGCTTTGGCTTCGTCTGACATCTCTCCCAAAGAGAGAGAGCCATTTGATTTTGATTGTTCTTTCATTTTTTATCTTTTTTTAGGAACATGGCTTGCTTGATTTTTTTTAATCGTTGGAAGGCCTTGCCTTTTACTTTTGTACTTTCTGATTTTTGTTTAGGGTCGTATAACATGCCGGTGCAGAGACACATACTCTGACTTGTTCTCTGCAACACATCGTAGTTTTTACAGGTTTGGCAACCATTCCAGAAGGTTTGATCATCAGTTAACTCAGAAAAGGTCACCGGTTTATAGCCAAGATCGCTATTGAGTTTCATAACCGCCAAACCAGTGGTAATACTGAACACCTTGGCATCTGAAAATTTCACTCTGGAATGCTCGAACACGACTTTCTTGATCTGTTTGGCCAAGCCTTTTCCTCTAAAATCTGGATGCACTATGAGTCCTGAATTAGCAACGAACTTGCCATGACCCCAGGCTTCAATATAGCAGAATCCGGCAAAGACATCCCCATCAAGGGCGATGACGGCATTGCCATTTTCCATTTTAGAAATGATGTACTCTGGTTTCCGTTTAGCAATACCAGTACCTCGTACCTCAGCGGCCATTGCGATGGTCTCGCAAATCGCGTTGGCGTAACTACTATGTGATCTGTCTGCAATTACAATTTGCATTGTATTGATTTTTAATTGTTGTTGAATGAATTATTTGTGTTTTGAAAAGGGAACCGGACTCACCTGGGTTCCATGAATAGAAGCGCACCCTAAGGGCGACGTGGGAAAAAGCGACGTACAGGACGATGGTTATCTGGAGTGATAACTAAGGGTTGAAAATGTAATTTGAAATTTGAATGGTACACAATAAAAATATAAAAATGGATAATGAGTTCTGGCTAATTAAAAGTATTAGCGGCGGCGACGGCGTAAAGAAACACCTTCGGGTCTGGGAACTCTATTTTTATGTGTAAGTGTAAACATTAATCAAACCTACATATTATTTTGGTAGGTTGTATGCTTAAATGCGGTATTTAGAGCATTTTTGTGAATTTGGGAATTTGAGCCACACATAATTTCAAATGTCATAATAAAATCTCATCATCCATACAAAAGATAATCCGTACTCACAAAATTCGATTTCTTTTTATCCAGTAATTCCTCAATAATGGCATTGTTATAATCATTGTCCTTGGATGCTAAGAACGTACGAATTGAGAACGAACGTAAGGCGTCATGTACACTCAAGGTACTTACCGCAGAATCTTTACGTCCCGTAAATGGGTATACATCTGGACCACGCTGGCAAGAGCTATTCAAGTTCACACGACATACTAAGTTTACCAAGGTATCAATAAGTGGTGCCAAGGTATTCACATCTTTACCAAACAAACTTACTTGCTGTCCGTAGTTAGATTCGGCAATATCATCCATAGGCTGTTCAATATCTGTAAATGACATGATTGGTGTCACTGGCCCAAATTGTTCTTCGTCATAGACTTTCATGTCTTTGCTCACAGGATACAATACTGCTGGGAAGCAGAAATTATCTGTGACCTCGCCTCCTTTGTCGTTCAAGACCTTCGCGCCTTTTGATTTTGCGTCATCGATCAGATCTTTGATGTATTCTGGTTTGTTTGGATCTGGCAGTGGGGTTAGTTTTACACCATCTTCCCATGGTAAACCAAACTTCAAGGCATCCACACGTTTGGCAAAACGTGTATTGAATTCATCTACAATACTCTCATGCACATACACTATTTTCAAGGCCGTGCAGCGTTGTCCGTTAAAGGACAAAGTACCCGCCAAGCATTCGTCAATCGTGAGATCTAGATCGGCATCTGGCAATACGATGGCTGGGTTCTTGGCTTCCAGACCATACACCATTCGTAATCGGTTTTGCTTAGGATGCAAAGCTTGCAAAGCATTGGCAGATGAGCTATGCCCAATGAGTGCCAAGACATCTATTTTTCCTGTTTTCATGATCGGTGATGCAACAGCCCGCCCGCGACCGAACAAGATATTAACCACCCCTTTCGGGAAGCTTTCTTGGAAGGCTTCCATCAATGGTGCAATAAGTAATACGCCAAATTTTGCAGGCTTGAAAATGGTGGTATTCCCCATGATCAAAGCTGGAATCAACAAACAGAATGTTTCATTCAACGGATAGTTATAAGGTCCTAAACAGAGCACAACCCCTAAAGGTCCACGACGGATATGCGCATGAATCCCCGAGTGTTTTTCAAACTTAGCGCTATCGCGGTCCATTTGCTTATAGTCTTCAATGGTATCGTCAATATATTCAATCGTTCTGTCGAATTCCTTTTGGGCATCTGGAAAGGTCTTACAGATTTCCCACATCAGTAATTTTACGACTTCATCGCGTTTGGTGATCATCTTTCCTACAAAGGTTTCCATACAAGCAATACGGTCAGCTACTTTCATGGTTGGCCATGCACCTTGCCCTTTATCATATGCTTCACAGGCGGCATCAAGTGCTGCCAAGGCTTCTGGTTCTGACAGGTCTGGTGTAGACCCTAAACGTGTTGGTCCTAGATTGCCACTTGCGTCTTCGGTACGAATCGGCGAATACACATCGGCTTTGGCGCCATTCCATTGTATCAATTGGCCATTGACTAAATAGTGTTCCTGTTCCAAAGTGTTTTCGATTTGAAATGCCTTTGGAATATCTGTTTGTAGTTGACTCATCGTGATTGGTTTTAAGAGAGTAAGTAGTTTTTTAACTGCTCGTAATTAGAAATTTCTATGCTCTTTTTCTGTTTATGTAATATCGCTTCTATTTGAGGCGGCATTGGTATGTTATCAGCAATGGACTTCGGCATCACTGGCAAAAACTTTATAGGATGTGCTGTTTCCAAAAATACGCCGTGTACATCCGTTTCATTTTGAAGATACGCCTTTAAAGCAAGGTAACCAATAGTGCCATGTGGGTCTGCTATATAGTTCACAGAATCGTAAAGTTGATGTAAAGCTGCGGTCGTTTCTTCATCCGAATAACTATAGCCTGAAAGATTCTTCCTTAATTTTGAGATATCATTATCATGTAGTTCCTGGATACGCACAAAATTACTCGGTGCGCCAACATCCATCGCATTGGATATGGTCTGCACAGATGGTTTTGCATCATAATTTCCTGTCTCCAGATAGTTCGGTACGATATTATTAGCGTTGGTTCCTGTGACAAAATGATGCACTGGCAAACCTAATTTTTGAGCCATCATCCCGGCACAAATATTTCCGTAGTTTCCACTTGGCACAGAAAACACTAGTTTCTTGTTCTTCGATTTCAAGGCTTTATACGCAAAGAAAAAATAGAACATCTGCGGTAACCATCTCGCAATGTTAATAGAATTAGCAGAAGTCAAGCTGCGTTTATCTTTATAATCATCATCCAGAAAAGCCGTTTTTACCATGGTTTGGCAATCGTCAAAGGTACCATCCACTTCCAAGGCCACAATATTCTGACCTAAAGTAGTTAGTTGTTTTTCTTGAATATCGCTTACTTTCCCACTTGGGTATAAGATCACTACATCTACACCTTCCACACCCAAGAATCCACTTGCTACAGCGCCGCCTGTATCACCTGAGGTTGCTACTAATACAGTCACATGTTCTTTCGTGGCCTTGTCTTTGTTAAAATAGCCAAGGCATCTTGCCATGAATCTTGCACCGACATCCTTGAAGGCCATCGTTGGACCATGATATAGTTCCAACACCGAGATATTATCTTCTATCGAATTGACAGGGAAATCAAAACTCAATACGTCTTCTACAATCTGTTTTAAGTCTTGCTCTGGGATCTCATTGCCCACAAACTGTTTGATCGTTTCATAAGCGATAGTAGCATTATCATGTGTTTCGATAGTATCAAAAAAGCTCGCTGGTAATGGATTGATCTCTTTAGGAAAATACAAGCCCCTATC
>RCND010001008.1_pt1 | contig 15965 bp, 9 predicted proteins | sample 2041351 | NCBI WGS metagenome assembly RCND01 (sample SAMN09708230, study PRJNA481090) | Marine sediment metagenome, whole genome shotgun sequencing project. | biome: marine sediment; feature: ocean; material: sediment; isolation source: Sewage treatment plant 12B marine sediment (STP12B) ... | reverse complement strand
CCTGAATGGTCCTCTTTGGGATTCCTGGGAGGATCACAATGGATCTTTGCCAGTATCGCAAGCTGGATTACCGCCAATCCAGGTGTTCTGAGTGCCGTCGACTTGATGAATACCTGGGGGCTGATCTGTATCGGTCTGGGGCTCATCCTGGGACTTTTTACCCGCACGGCCGCCATTGCAGGCGCGGTATTGATTGCCTTGTATTACCTGTTTAATCCTCCACTAATCGGACTTGTAACAGCCGGACCGATGGAGGGAAATTATCTTATTGTGAACAAGAACCTGATCGAGTCGGTGATGCTGCTACTGATCGCCGTCTCCCCGGCCGCACGCTTGTATGGGCTGGACGCTTTGTTCACCAACAGAAATGGACGCCAGGTGTAGCCATGTCAAAAGAAAAAGAGGTAGACCACAAAGACGATCTCGGCAGGAGAAGTATGCTGAAAGCCTTGGCCGGTATACCAGTCCTGGGTGCATTCGGATTCGAATCCTTTAGAAAGTTCAGCCACGCAGCACAAAACGACACACGTAAACAGATCATCGGTGAACTGGGGCTGGACGACCTGCTAAAAAGTGTAAAGCCCGTCACTACAACCAGCGGTGATCTGATCAGGATCGGCGTGGTCGGGTTTGGCATCCGGGGCGGACAGCTGTCAAAAGCATTAGGATTCATGGAGAAGTCGGGTTTTGAGGAGGCTCTTACCAAACAGAAGTTGAGCGGTGACGACTCGCTTAGATCACAGATCGATCACGGCAACCTTAATGTCGCCATCACCGGTATTTGTGACGTATTTGACCTACATGCTGAAAGAGGGCTGGCAACTGCCCAACACGACATTTTCACAGGTGGCGATATCGCCAGGAAAGATCCGGTAAACCGCTACCTCCATTATCACGACATGCTGGCTGACCCGGCGATCGACGCGATTATTATTGCCACACCGGATCACCACCACGCTCAAATGACCATTGATGCAATCAAGGCCGGCAAGCATGTGTATTGTGAAAAGGGCCCTGTCCACCGGGAGGGTGAAATCCAGCCCTTGTATGACACGGTCAAGAATAGTGGGCTCGTCTACCAAATGGGGCACCAGAATCCGCAAAACGCGGTATTCCAGCAGGCTAAGGAGATCATAAATCGGGGATTGCTGGGGAAAATCTCGCAAATTGAAACAACAACGAACCGCAATACCCGCAAGGGAGCATGGCTCAGGCATCTCACCAGTACCGGCGCACCCAAACCCGGGGATACACGGTCCATTGACTGGAGCCAGTGGCTGGGAAAGGCGCCTGAAGTACCCTTTAGTATCGAGAGGTTCTACAGTTGGGCACGGTTTTTTGAATACGATACGGGTCTTTTCGGACAACTGTTCTCACATGAGTTTGATGCCATCAACCAATTGCTCAACCTGGGTATTCCCAACATGGTATCTTCCACGGGAGGGCAATATTTTTATAAAGAACTCGGTGAAATACCGGATGTCCTCCACACCTCGTTTGAATACACGGACAGGGGTACAACCCTCACCTATAGTGCCAACCTGACCTCATCAATAAACCGACCCCGCACCATTTACGGCCAGGATGCTTCGATGACTGTGGGTGCAGACTTGACCATGACACCCGATAGGGACTCTGAAAAATATGCAGGGCTACTCGAAAAAGGCCTGGTGGATTCATCAACACCGATGCTGGAGATCCTGAGAGGGTCCAATATCTCAGACGCCGTGGACGCCGTTACCAGCGCGTCTGTCAGGTATTATGCTTCGAGGGGACTTACCACGACCAACATTGATGGCAGGATGTGGGATGTTACCCACCTACATCTCAGGGAATGGCTGGATTGTATCCGCCATGGAGGCAAAACTTCCGCCAACATCGAAATGGCAACCCAGGAAGCGGTGGTCCTCGCCATGGCTGATATCTCGTACCGTGAACAATGCCGTACCAGTTGGGACCCGGTAAACAAACAGATTCTGAGGGTATAAGAACTTGAGGAATGCGTGATACTTTTTGGAACGACGTTTGTCAGTGTCATTTTGAACTCGTACCCTTGGCGACCAGGGGCAAAACCCAATCTTCACCACTCAACCAGCGCGACAATTCGTGGCGAATTCATCCCAATGCCGACGTAAAGCGTTGTTCAATATCTGCAGAATTCTACAGCATGCGTTTGAACCTCCTATACTCATTATGATATTAAAATAAGATTGTCTATGGGAAACGTCATGCACAAAACACTGTTACTGTCACTATTAGCCGCTGGCTTCACCATGACCGCAGTGGCGCAAACCTGGCAGGATCCTCAGATGAGGAGGGTTCGGCAGGTTCCGGTGCAAATGCTTAATACTGGGGATCACTGCGAAGCCGGTCCGGCCTCATCAGAAAAGCTAAAGACTTGGGCTGACGTCGTTGCCTTCAATCGGGCGTTCTACGTGCCGATGGGTAGCTCAGGGCCAAGCGTGTCTTACCCCGGTACCGTTCCTGGAGACACGGGAGGCGTTCCTGATCTCGACAATCCGATGAACAATTTTACTATCGGTGAGTCTCTGCTGAACATAATGTCGCTTTTAACGAATGTGACTGACCTGTTTGAGAATCCTGGCCAACTGTTATCTCAAAGTGGACAGCAAGGTACAGCAATCTGCCGGACCCCGAAGGGTACATTTACACCGGAGAGGACGAATGCAATTGTACTGACAGAGATCACCTACTGCGACTACGTTAAACGGTGCTTAAATCCTCCAATCGCGACCCCTCCAATCGCGACCCCTCCAATCTATTACAAGTTCCTCTGGGTTCCAGAAGGTATCGATTTTCTTCACAATCTTGATGAGCTAACAGGGATAGAGAACACTGTCGCCCTCCTCAATGAGCACAAATTTACCTTGCCGGCGAAAATCGAAAGTGCTGCGGACGGTGAAAAATGGGCCCTCAAGCTTATGAAGATATTCGATGAGTGGAGCAACCTGAAAAGCAAGAGCAACGTTGCGGTTGTCAAAGCTATTAAATTCCTCAACATCATTAAGTTCGAGGTCGGCGAGTATCGAAAGTGGTGGAAAGGTTTTTCAGGAAACATCAATCGCTTCACCGAAGGCTACCACCTTGGTGCTTTTGATGAGATGCGCCCGGACCTGCATCTATGCGTTGGGTATTATGGCCACAACACCGAAGTCAGCTTCTTAAAGCTGCTTGACGGACAAATCGATCTTGGGTCCGCATACAATTCTTTCAATATCAGCCGCGAAGCCCGCTCGCAGGTCCGCACAGGTGGCATGGAATTGAAGCTGTTTGGTAATGAACTTCAATTGCTGCCGACTGCAGAGGCTAACATCCAATATGATGGGATGCGTGCCTGGAATTGTGATGCGCCATTTGGAATGGATTTAGGTTTTACTGTGTGTCCTACGAACCAACTTCCGTTACCTGGCGTTTTAGCGAATGCGTGTGCAGGCGCAAAATATCTCTCCATGGATAATTTGGAGCCAAGTGAAACCGAGGAGTTCATGCAGCTTGGATTGATGAAAGACTTTTACCCGATCAAGTTTGATAATGGCGTTATCTGGCCTCGCCGCAATCCAATGAGAAGGCCACCGGGTTCTCCGCTGATATGGAGTGATGATGGAGTGATGCAGGATGAGCTTCCAAGCTATGCTGTGTTTTCGGCCGGTTTGAATCTTGGATATGATTTCGGTCTCAAAGAACCGGCGCCTCGCGTACTGGAAACCTTCATGGTCGGCCCGGTGATGGCCGTCCTTAAGTGGGATGTTGATTACGGATTGCGCTGGGTTCACGACTCCAATCTCCTTATGGAGGACGTCCGCGACGCGCTCTTGCATGGTGGTTCAAGCGTCGATATCGCCGCTACGATCTGGACCCGCCCAATGCATGCCTTACAGGCCGATGACCTGACGGCGGACAACGGACAGGAGCTCTACGTAAAGCCATCGCTTCTGCTTGGGCTCGGCTATACCATTCAAAAGAAAAAATTCGGCCTCAATCTGACACTGGACCTCGGGGTACATGTCGATGTTGAACCAAGCTTCTATGGTGGCCTCGCGGATATGAACGTGGCTATGAAAGATGTCATGTCGAACATCAATGGCGACGACGACGACAATCTCGCCTGCAACCCCGTTTATGCCGAAGAAATGGTCACGGTATCAAATCGCTGTAGCGCCGATAATTTCATGTTTGCAAACAAGCCGCTACGAGATGCATGGGGAAAACTTGATGCGGGTCAGCCTTTGGGCCCGAAAGATGTCTATTATTATTGCCCTGAGAAACCGTCCAAGAAACTAAAGCAGGCTGAGAGGAAGATGTATTGTGGGTCACGTGGTATGTGTACTCAGCAGGATGGTACGCGTGAACAAAACGCAAAAGCAACCGACTGTGAGTCCGAAAAGGGTCGTTTCGAGTCGTATTCTTGCCAGGAAATCAAGAAAACGGAAATCGTTGGTTGGGATGGACCTGGCTGTTCTCCGATGATGGATGGAACTGGCTTTCCAACAGCGCCAGGCGGCATGTGCAAGGAAGGCGTCATCCTTGAGGCTGAGATGGCAACCAGGGTGAAGAACGGGATGAGCCGGTTTCAGGGGCGTAATTTTGCTGATATGAGTCGCCCACATTGCACAGGCGACTTCAATTGCGTCAAAGGCGCATGCTTGCAAGCTTGCACCAGCAATTCACAATGCGACGGCGGTATGACCTGCGATAGCGCGACAAAGTCCTGCGTCCATTCCGGCGGCTTGCCATTTGTAGAGCAAATCGCATGGGATGCCACTCACCCTGCGCCGGGCGAGCCCCAGCACTCTGTCTGGACACATGCAGCCAACAAGATTGAAGCAAAAGTCGATTTTAGCCTTGGCTTCGACATCGACGCCTGGATCAAGATTTTCGGACGTGAATTCACGTTGATTGATGAGCAGCGTGCCAATTACTGGAACCTCGCAAGCGCTGGTAAGTTCAAGTACGAAATTGGTATGAGCGCCGATTATGATACGTCTTGCGCCCCTGATGTTGGCAAGGTCGAAGTCAATCAAACGGGATTGCGTGCGGGCATGTCTTGGGATGGTAGTAAGTCAGAAAACCTTGTCAAGGCCTGTCTCGCCACCGTTCCGAAAGACGTGACCGATGATGGCTCAATGCCAACACAGCCGACAGGCGATAATATCGCAGATGATCTCACAGAGACGTTTGAATGGACCGAAGACATCGCAGATGCGGCTTGGGACACATATAACGGCAATATCTGCATCAACGGTCAGCGCTGGGACCAATGGTACGCTGGCGGATTTGACGCTAGCAGTGGTGAGGGGTGGAATCCGAACATCCCGGTCCTGGTGAATGACCAGCAGGTTGGATCAATGTCAAACATAAGCGGTACAGATTTGGAGCAGGCCATTATGCAGGCTTCTGGATGTCTGGCTCCAAACCGGCCATTTGCACGCCCCGTTGCCAAAGCGGCCGGCGTTTCAAATGGGCAGATTGATATTTACAATCAACTGATCGATCCAACTGGTGATGTTGTACCTGGCAATATTAAAACTGATGTTCTTAATCTTCTTACCAAGCGACAGTTCAACCTGTGGCATGCTTCGACACGGCAGTGCGTGAGCGATTTCATGGATTCAGGAGCTGTCGATTTAGGTCTTGAGGTTGCACCCTGCGAAGGTGTTAAAGGCGCAACACCGATAAATGTCGAGTCGCCAAACAAGTCACAAGGCGGCGAAGCAAGGCCTGTTCGTGATGGTGTCAGAGATCGTTTACCTAGCCGCCGAGTCATCTCTCGCCCCGTCGATACAAGGACGCATTAAGGGTGTATTGCCATAAATCCGCTTGTCCCGGATAAGAATCAAGAAGTAAAATAAGACTAGAAACCGTCCGTTGCGCTTCTCTTCGCTTAGGGGGGATGGAGATTGATATAGGCTAATGAGTGTTTACAGATATCGCTTACACAACATAGCAATTTTCATTGTTCTTCTGATGACGATTTCACCATTTTACGCCCAGGCCAAGCAAGACAACCCGGAGATCAAGGAGGAAACCGGAGCCAGGGTGTCGGGTGTTTCGTCCCCGGGCCCATATGGTCTGCCCCTGATTGAAGAAGTGATCGTAATCGGTCAACATTCCATTCTTACCATCCGTCGAGAGATGTTTGACACCCAAGACCTCGTCTACGACACTTTCAACGAACTGAACAATGATAATGAATACGACATGGTGTGTGCGAATGAAGCGAGAATCGGCAGCCAGATTAAGTACAAGGTGTGTAGACCACGTTTCATAACGGAAGCGACATCAGATGCATACACGGAATGGAGAGAAAATGGATTGGCCGCTATAAACATGGCTGAAATGCGTAGAAAATCATTGCGTCAAAAAGAGATCATGGCTGACCTGGCCAACACAAACCCCGAATTTCTGAACCTGTTGAAAAGGCGACTGGAACTCAAAAAAGCATACGAATCGAAAATGAAGCAGTGTGGGTGGAACATTATCTGCCTGAACACAAACACCAAGAGATAGATCCGGAATCACAACCCGGGTGAACGCTCTGGCGTGCAGAAGTCATTCACGATACATCACAAATAGAGTGCCGCATGATAACCCGCGACACCACCGCCATGCCCAATAATCACGTCATAATCTTTAGTGGTTAAACGCTTAAAACCTAAGCCATAATGATAACCAACATCTGCTGCGGTAGATGCCGGTGTATGAATAGCTACCATGTTGTTTTTGCTGACATCTTTTAAAAAAGACGATGTTTTCATCAGCGTATTGGCAAAATAGGCCATATCCTCAGGCGTGGTAAAAACAACACCATTAGGCACCTTATACCCTCTTCCTTGGCGTTAGGTATCGTGATAAAGCTATCGCTCATGCCCGTACTTTTAAATAACTCTTCTTCCATCATAGTAATAAAAGGCGTGCCAGTAACTCTCGATAACATGTAACCTAAAATGCCATAACCGATGTTGGAGTATTGATATTTGCCACCGGGAGCATGAGCAAATGAAGTATGCTCAATAGAAGCTAACAATTTGTCTTGCCACTGTGCTAATGGACCACGAGGATCGCTGCGTGTTCGGATAATCCGTCATTCATAGCGTCATTATTTTCCGATATTTGATGCGCTCATGGAGCACGTGGTAACGAAATTATAGCTGACCACGTACAAGCTTCGACACTTTGTGCTAAATTTAATACGAATAAGAATAAAAACCAACACCATTTGAAGGGACATAACAATTACTCATATATCAATCCTCACAACTGCTGGGCAAGATCCACGGTCCAATAGGAAATTAACCATGCAACTCAATAGGCAATCCCTTCTCAAAGCAGGCTTCCGGTGGAATTTACTACTGCTGCTACCCGCATTATTCATCGCCCAACAAGCCCACGCACAGGCAGTTTCAGCACTGGGCCGTCTGGAACCTGAACACGGTCTGCTGCATATTGGCGTAAGCTCCTCGTCCTACGCAATTTCCGGTTCCGTCATCGCGGAACTACTGGTAGAAGAGGGCGACTGGGTGGAAGCAGGTCAACTCCTGGCTACCACTGACAGCACGGAAATGATACGCGCGAGTGCGCTCAAGACGGAGGCCGAATTGAGGCTGGCCACGCTGGCCGCAGAGGCAGCGGAAAGTCAAGCCGATGAGGCCTGTACATTGGCCGGTGTCGCCGATAGCGAGGCGACACGCCGCACCAGCTTGTTGGAACGGGAACTCACATCCGTGGAAGAAACCGAATTGGCGCAAGGCACAGCCCAGGCAGCTGCTGCATCCTGCGCTACCGCAAATGCCAATGCCCGCGTTGCCGCTGCCAGCATCGATGTGGTCCGTGCCCATTTAGCCATCAATGAACTTGAAATTGAACGCAGTATGGTACGTGCGCCAGTGGCTGGCCGCGTACTGGAAATTCACACGAGACCTGGCGAAATGGCAGGTGCCAACAGCGTGCTCGACCTGGGGCGCACCGACCATATGTTTGCTATTGCGGAGGTTTACGAAACGGATATCATCAATGTCAAAGTTGGCCAGAAGGCACGTATCAGCAGTGAAGCACTTTCCGAGGCAATGACTGGAACGGTCGAACGGATTCGTGGCAAGGTACAGAAAAATGATGTGACCGGAACCGATCCTGCTGCACGCAAGGACGCCCGCATCATCGAAGTCGAAATCCGTCTTGATGACAATAAATCTGCAGAAGGTCTTACCAATCTCCAGGTCGAGGTGATTATCGATGGATAAACTGGTTCCTGTATCCTGATGCGCACACCTATCGGCTGGTTACAACTGCGTCATAAGCCATTACGCCTGGTTGTGGCGCTGTTGGGTATCAGTTTCGCAGTTCTTTTAATCATGATGCAGTTGGGTTTCCGTTCAGCATTGTTCGAAAGCGCCGTGCGTTTTCACGAACGTCTTAACTATGACATCGCACTGTTCAGCAAGAACAGCGTATTCATCGTGCGCCCCCAACCGTTTTCGATCAGACGTCTTTACCAGTCGCTGGGTGATGAGGCCGTTGCCGACGTCTCCCCTGTTTATATTTTCCCTGCAACATGGAAAAACCCCTGGACCAATGAGCGGCGAAGTCTCAGTGCCATTGGCTTTAACCCGTCGGATGACCTGATCAGCACCGGGGGGTTCGATGAAAATCATAATTTACTCCGGCAACAGGACGTAATCCTTTTCGATGCACTTTCCCGGCCGGAATTCGGTCCGGTAGCCGAGTCCTTTGAAGCCGGGGATGAAATTGTTACGGAAATCAATGACCGTCAAATCAAGGTAGCCGGTCTCTACCAAATGGGTACATCCTTTGGTATCGACGGCTCCTTCATGACCAGCACGGATAACTGGTTGCGCTTATTTCCGGACCGTCCCAGAAACCAGATTCAACTTGGACTGATCCGTCTGCGTGAAGGGGCAGATCACAACGCCGTAAGAGACCGGCTGAGGGAGTACCTGCCCAAGGACGTGCTGGTGATGACCAAGGCAGACTTCGTTCAGCGTGAGACCAATTACTGGAATTCAGCCACACCTATCGGCTACATTTTCGCCTTCGGAGCCATCATGGGTTTTGTGGTGGGCGCCATCATCGTCTACCAGATTCTTTTCGCCGATGTATCCGAACACTTGAATGAGTACGCGACCCTGCGTGCCATGGGGTATCCAAACCGGTTCATCTCCGGCATCGTCATCCAGCAGGCCGTCATACTGGGGATTCTCGGCTACATACCGGGTGTCGTTGCAGTCCACTGGTTGTATGGCAAAGCGGCCGCTGCCACCAACCTGCCACTTTACATCACCCAGGACCGTGCGATAACAGTTTTGATCATGACGCTGTCCATGTGTGCCATATCCGCCCTGCTTGCCTTGCGTAAGGTACGGCGTCTTGATCCGGCGGACGTCTTCTGATGACTATTCGTTCCCCCATTCAGGTCAGTGGTCTGAGCCATTCTTTTGGCAAGGGCGCTTTACAAAAACAGGTTTTGTTTGACATCACCACCGAGATCCCAAAAGGCGAGATCGTGATCGTTACAGGGCCATCGGGTTCCGGCAAAACCACCATGCTAACCCTGCTCGGTGCACTACGCTCAGCACAAGAGGGCAGTATCCAGGTACTGGGCGAGGAACTCTGCGGTGCCAAACCCCGGGTACTGGAAAAAGTGCGAAAACAGATTGGTTTCATCTTTCAGCAACACAACCTGCTGGGCGCGCTGACCGCTCTGCAAAATGTAGAACTTGGCCTGCGCGTGACCGGTCGTTTCAGTCGTTCGGAATTGCGTCACCGCTCAAAGGAAATGCTGGAAGCGGTGGGTCTGGGTGACCGCATAAACTACAAACCGGGACAACTATCAGGCGGTCAGCGTCAGCGCGTGGCCATCGCCAGGGCACTGGTCTCCGAGCCCAATATGTTGCTGGCAGACGAGCCAACAGCATCACTGGATAAAAAGTCGGGCCGTGATGTTGTGGAACGTATGAAGTCGTTGGCCAAAGAAAAAGGCACAACCATTTTGCTGGTCACTCACGACAATCGTATCCTCGACATTGCGGACCGCATTGTGCACCTCGAGGATGGCAAATTATCCACCTTTACCGATGCAGTGATCACCGATAACCGGCGCATGATGCAAACCCTGGCTGATAGTCGCAGTAAACAACCGATGCACGAGATTGTCGATGATCTCGATGAGCAGGGTTTCAGGGACATACTCGGGGAAATCACCGATGATTCTCAACGATTCATGGAAGCCACGGCGCTGGCAAATGATGTCGCTTTCAAAAGCATGCTCAGACAGGGGTTGTTTGCCTTCACACGCAAACTTGGCCAGTTGCTGAATGCCGACAAGGCCTCCCTGTTTATCGTTGAGGATGATTCATTGGTCCTGCGGGTCGCTGAAAACATCGATGAAATGGGTGAGGTCCGTATTCCAATCGGCAGCGGTATTGCAGGTGCTGCTGCCCAAAGTGGTGAAACCATTCGCATTGACGATGCCTACGACGATGACCGGTTCAACCGCAATGTAGATAAGCAGACAGGTTACCGCACACGATCTATCCTCAGCCTGCCGGTCAAAAACCAGGCAGGTGACGTATTTGCGGTTGCCCAGTTACTAAACCGCCGCGACGGTCAACCGTTTGATGATGGTGACGAGGAGCGATTCGCCGAATTCCTGCAGTCCATTGGTGTTATTTTGGAAACCATGGAAGGCTTGAGCAAAGGAGCAATAGGAAAACCATCCAGATGAACTCTTCCGATCAGAAAATACGTGGAATCGTAGAAAGTTACTTTGACCAGGAAATTCACCCACGTCTCCTGGACCAACTTGAAACCCGGTTGTTAAAAGGCGGTGAATGGCTGTTTAAGGAGGGTGATGCCGGCGACTCACTCTACTTCCTTGTGCGCGGTCGCATGCAGGTCTGGGCCGGCGTCGACAGCCCGGATCCGGAGCGCAAACCACATCTTCTTGGTGAGGTCGTACCGGGCGATAGCGTGGGTGAGGTTGGCCTGATCAGTGATAAACCCCGAATGGCCGGCATCCAGGCCATTCGTGACAGCCTGCTGATACGTATTGACCGTAGCGGTTTCCAGAGCCTGGCAGAGCAACACCCTGCTCTGCTTATGAAACTGACCACCAACGTGAGCAATTTGCTGCAGTCTCATACCTCCGCACCTTTCTCGAGGTCAATGAAAACCATTACCTTGCTGCCACTGACTAAAAACGAGACTGTTTCTGACTACTGTGACGAGTTCAGCAAAGAACTTTCCACTAACGCTTCCGTGCTGGTGGTTTCGCCGGGCAGGCTGGCTGAACTGAATGCGCCTGTTAAGCAACTTGCCCACAACGCGAAGTTACCTGATGGCTTGAGGCACTGGTTGTCCGATCAGGAAGATGAGAACGATTTTGTGCTCTATCGCTGCTCGCCCGGAGATAGCCCGTGGACACGATTCGCAATAAGACAGTCAGATATCGTGCTGATGGTCGCAGATTCCAAGGATGATCCAACAGCGGTTTTGTGGGAACCCGAAGAAAACACTGCCAGTATTGCTTCAGCAGGTCGCAAAGCGCTGATCCTTCTGCAAAATGATCGCTTAAACATCAGCAATACCCGTCGCTGGCTGGAAGGCAGGCAACTGAATTTTCACCTTCACATGGAAAAAGGACGTACGCAGGATGTGCAACGTGCTGTCCGCGTGGTCACCGGTAACGCGACTGGCCTGGTCATTGGGGGTGGTGCAGCCAGGGGGCTGGCGGCGCTTGGTGTATTCAGGGCGCTGGTCGAAGCCGGTATCGATATCGACTGGGTCGGAGGAACCAGTCTGGGTTCTATCATCGCGGGCGGGGTCGCAGCCGGACTGGACCCGTATCAAGCCATAGAAAACTCCCGTTTGTCTTTCAAAATAGGCAAGCCTTTTGGAGATTTTACCTTTCCTGTAATTTCACTATTGCGCGGGAATCGAATGAAGCGTCTGCTGTATCAATATCTTGATTACCAGATCGAAGACCTCGCGCTGCCCTATTTCTGTGTCTCGACCAATCTTGGAAGGGGCATTGAGAACATTCATGAAGAAGGATCAATGGTCAAAGCGATACGCGCCAGTGCAGCAATGCCGGGTATTTTACCCCCGGCAGTAGTGGATGGTGAATTGGCAGTCGACGGTGCTGTACTTAACAATTTACCGGTAGACATCATGCAGCAAAAACCGGTTGGCCGGATTATCGCCATAGATTTTTCCGTGCCCATACCCAGTAAGGTTGATTACGAGGAAACGCCCTCACCCTGGGCAGTTTTACGTGGCCGCTGGTTACCATTTTCACGTCGCTACCGGATACCGGGTTTGGCTTCGATCATATTGAAATCAACTGAGGCAGGCACCCAGGAGCAGGTCCAAAGAAATGGTGCCATGGCAGATTTGCTGATCGACCCGCAGGTCAGGCGTTTTGGCATGACGGATGTCAAATCGTTTGACCACATCGTGCGGGCAGGTTACGACCGTGCCCGTGAACTACTGAAAAATTGGCCATGAATTGTCGTAATTCAATGGGAAACAGCTGAAGATTTAGTAAGCGACTGGTCTGGACTTTTGGAGAGAGTAAAGCGCATACAGGCCATGCTTCCCTCTACCAATTAATGCACCTAGAAAACCCAGGAAAACTTGCTGAAAAACGTGTCGCCCTGTTGCGATTCCTGACCCTGATCGGAAGTGCCACGTTGGTAGGCCAACTGCAGCGAACCAAATGGTGGCTGGAAACGCCACACACCAAGTAACTGGATATTTTCCTTTTCAATCGAAGAATTGGTTTGTATGAAAGCCTTGATATACAAATTCGCGTGAAACGCGTACAGGGCATCAAACACGTGAATAGTAGTCGACTCATCGTCCGGGTCCGGTGTCAGTTCCAGACGTGTCAGTTCATAGGAGAAACGCCAGCGGTCTCCGATGGGCCAGCGGATGTCGAAGCCATATAAAGTCAGGTCACTGTCGTAGTTGACGCCAGTGCCAACGTAGGCCGAGACGGCACGACCATCCCGTCCGTCCCAGCCAAACTCAACGGTGGTGCGGTCGTTGCGAAACTCCTTTTCAAAAAGCTTGAATTCGTCCCTGTGCTCAATTTCGATTTCCCAGCCGTTATGAAACTCTATATCGATCTCTGCATTGATCTGCCAACTTCGCAGCACACCTTCCTGGCTCCAATAGCGATTGTAGTTAATCGCAGGCTCAACTTTTTGCACTACACCTCCTTCAAACCAGAAGGCATGCTTCACATTGGTGTCAAATTCCTTACGGTCGTCGTCCCTCATGAATCCGACGGTATTGAAATCATCCTTGATACCCGTATCGAGATTGGTATATCGAATATGAAAATGACTCGTGGAGGTATCCCAGGAAGGACGCACAAACCACGCCAAGCCGCCATCAGCAGTCGGACCGTGCACACTCGTCAGCTGTGCTGTCATACCGAGCGTGTCAGTGAAAAACAGGGTCGTATCGAAACCGGTGGAACCGCTGTTATCGCCCTCGAAATCACGGTTCGCCGCGAGAAACCCAATGTTGGAGCCGCGTGAAAGACCCTGTTGCAAACGCAGCGTGCCATAGTTGGCTGTCCCCTCACCTCCAGTGTCCTCAATTTCCAGATCCTCCGAGGTAGCAATAGCTGAGAAATCTGTGCTTCCGAGCTTGCCATTCGTCTTGGCACCCCAGGTAATGTCGCCAATACGCCGGCTGTAAAACTGGCGAATCCGCTGGCTGTACATTTCATTGCCTTCGAGGAAAAACGGCCGTTTTTCCGGGACACTCAGCTCAAAGCGGGACAGGTTAATCGTTTCAACATCAGCCTCGACCAACGCAAAGGCCGGGTTAATCGTCAGATCGACACCCAGTCGGCTCGAAGGCCGCCAACGCAGATCGGCCCCGACTTCAAACTCCGCGTCTCCTCCGTCCTCATATGAGGCAAGCAGATACGGAATGAATTGCAATGGATCCTCCCGCGTCTGTACGTTGAGACCATGCAATTCACCAAAGCCCGAGACCCGGTAAACAGCCTCGGAGGGACCCGACCAAAGCGATGTCTCGAGCCGGCGCGGTACCGTGCGTATGAAGTTGATACCCCAACTGCCATCGTCGTCCGTGGGAAACTTGAGAACCGACAGTGGAATTTCGAACTCGGCCGTCCAACGGTCAGTCAGGCGTGTCGCTGCAGAGCGCCATGCCGAATCCCAACGCGTATCCACGGTCCGGCCGTTGTCGGCTATGCGACCGTCCTGTTGGGTGGCCAATGCGTTGGTACGAAAAAGGTAGGCGGTTCTCTGGTCAAAAAAGGTATCGAACAAAACCGCTACCGAGTCATCTCGACTTAGGTTGCCATCACGCTGGGTTCGTGCTGCTGAGATTCGCGCAATATCGGAATCATAGGCCTCGAAGGCCACATACAATGCGGTTTCAGTCTGGCCGATGCGGACCACGGTGCGAAAAGGTGACGGCACTCCGAATTCAGGCTGGTACTGCTCGAATGCCTGGTCGATTAGCACAGCCCCCTGCCATTCCTGCGTTTCAATGTTGCCATCGATTTTGGGCGCAACTTCCAACTTTGTGATCTTTAGTGACAGGGCCAGATCCAATGTTATGGGGTCCTGTGCACGTGCATTCTGCAGGATGCAACATCCTGCAAGAATGATGATTGAAATAGCAGTCCGGAAATTCAACAAATTACTATGCTCGGGTTTATGATCGGAAATTAAATTCCGCATCGACGGTTTGGTACACCAAGACAAAGCGCTAGCTGCCTGAATCCGGTTTTGGGAAATACCGCATTGGGCCCTTTAAACGCGGGTAATCTTCCCAGACATGTCCATATCCCATAACACGCGGGTCACCGGTTTCAGCAAGTGTGTCAGTTAACTGTTTTTTGTACCTCGCAAATATCTCGGCATGGTCGGGATCATTGGCAAGGTCGTTCAGACTGTCCGGGTCTTCTTTGACATTGAAGAACTGCCACTCCGGTTGTTTGTCCACTGCGAGATGAAAAAACCTGCCGATGTAAGGATCATCCCGTTTGGCAAGAAGCTCCCGCTTTATCATGGAATCATCAATGTCGAAGTAGGCGCTGTGCGGCGGGCTCAACTCGCCATCGACGATATTACGGGCTTGTCCGGCTGGATCAAGCTCCGGCCTGGCACTCCAGATAATAAGAAAATCGCCGCTGCGCATCATGCGCTGCGGATAAGACAAATTCTGATAGCGGGATGAGGAATGACGCTCTCGACCGGAATATACGGCACGTTCATAATCGAGTTTTTCAATATCGCCGTTTAGCAAGCCCATCAACGATTCGCCTACAAATTGTTCTGGAACTTCAAGGCCAGCAGCCTCTGTGACAGTAGCGGACAAATCAACAAAACCGACAGGTCCTTTGATGACTTTGCCTTTTTGACCACCCTTACCCCAACGAATGGATAGCGGTACATGGATACCGTAATCGTAGCCGTTTGATTTGGCCCGCGGCATTGGCATGCCATTATCGGCGGTCACGATGATCAAGGTATTGTCCATTTCACCCACCGCTTCAAGGGTAGCAATAATCCTGCCCAGGTGTGTATCAAAGTGATTAATTTCGTCGGCATAATCGAGAAGCATCTCCCGACTGGCCTCTGTATTTGGCAGAAACCCTGGAACCTCTACGCTGGCTAGATCTTCGGGATTGTGACCGAGTTCAGCATATTTCAAATGAGGTTCATGAGCGCCATACCAAAAGTAGAAAGGCTCATCGGGCCGGCGCTCCTTCATGAACTGCCTAAAATTCCCGGAATAGTCAGTTTCGGAAATTTCTTTTTGAGGTTTCACCTTCAATTTCAGATCATTGTATTCAACACCTGCCGGGTTTTTGGAGCGGCCACCGGCAAGCCAGTCACCCGGCCCCCAGCCTTTACCCGTGAAGCCTACTTTGTAACCCG
>RCND010001007.1_pt1 | contig 15969 bp, 11 predicted proteins | sample 2041351 | NCBI WGS metagenome assembly RCND01 (sample SAMN09708230, study PRJNA481090) | Marine sediment metagenome, whole genome shotgun sequencing project. | biome: marine sediment; feature: ocean; material: sediment; isolation source: Sewage treatment plant 12B marine sediment (STP12B) ... | reverse complement strand
AAACAAATTATATCAAGAAGTTCCCCTCGCACCTAAAGGTGGATTACGTGATCCAGTCGCTGGAGAAACTTCCTAAAGGGTTTAAGGTCCCAGAAGATCGTCAGAAGCCATGGGGAACTGCCCATGCGGTATTGATGGCAAAAGATGCTATCAATGAGCCTTTTGCCGTCATCAATGCGGATGATTATTATGGCAGGAAATCTTATAAGATTATGAATCACTTCCTGGCACAGACCTCCGGGGAGGCCCCGGGGAACTATTGTATGGTTGGCTTCGAACTGCAGAAAACGATTTCCAAACATGGTTCAGTGGCAAGGGGATGCTGCCAGGTAAATGAAAAGGGCTACCTCACAGGCATGGTGGAACGAACCAAGATTTATCTGAAGGATGGAGTAATTGTTTATGAAGATGAAGACGGGTCGGTTCATCCCCTGGATCCGCAGGATACGGTTTCCATGAACCTGTTTGGATTTACTCCTGATTTCTTTGCCCATGCTGAAGAGGATTTCAAAGGCTTCCTGAAACAGAATGAAAAGAATCCCACGGCAGAATTTTATATTCCCTATGTAGTAAACAACCTGATTGCAGACAGAAAAGCGACTATGACTGTACTTCAAACACCTGATTCCTGGTTTGGAGTGACTTACCAAGATGATAAACCCAGAGTGCTAAAAGCTATCCGTAAGCTGGTGGACGATGGGTGTTATCCGGAATCCCTCTGGGCATAGTCCACAAATATTCATTGATTAACCACTAACTTTTCTTCCATGCAACGATTATCATTAACCCTGTTATTCTGTTTTATGGCCATCACTGCCAGCTTTGCGCAAAATCTTCCAGAATGGCAAGATCCTGATGTGGTGGAAGTCAACCGGGAAGATCCACATGCAACAAGATTTTCCTTTGGCACATTCGATCAGGCCATGGAGGGAGAGAAGAATGTTTCAGGAAATTTCATGACCCTGAATGGTACCTGGAAGTTTCAATGGTCTGACAATCCAGGTGTTCGGCCACAGAGCTTTTTTGAAACAGATTTTAATGATTCTGACTGGGACCTTATAGAAGTCCCTTCCAACTGGGAAATGAAAGGGTACGGCATCCCCATTTATTCAAATATTCCCTATGAGTGGACACTCAGCCCCAATCCACCTGAGATCCCTACCGATCATAATCCGGTAGGATCTTACAGGAAAACTTTTAATCTTCCTGCTGACTGGGATAAGAAGCAGGTCTACGTACATTTTGGAGCTGTAAAATCAGCTTTCTACCTCTGGGTGAATGGTGAAAAGGTGGGCTACAGCCAGGGTAGCAAAACGCCGGCTGAATTCAATCTTACCTCCTATTTGAAGAATGGGGAAAACCAGATTGCCGTTGAAGTATACCGCTGGTCGGATGGTTCCTGGCTGGAGTGCCAGGATTTTTGGAGGATCAGTGGGATTGAACGGGACGTATATCTGGAAGCAAGGCCAGGCATTCAAATTCATGATTATTTCTGTAAGGCCGGGTTGACTGGCGATTATAAATCCGGCCTGCTGGATCTTGATGTGGAGGTTCGTTCTGTGGGAACTAAAGCAAAAGGATCATATAAGGTTAATGCCAGCCTGATCACTTCTTCGGGGGAGAAGGTTTGGAACAAAGAGCTGACTCTGGAACAGCAGCAAAAGGGAGTTTTAAAAGCGTCATTTTCGGATCTGCTTGGTGAGGTGCAGAAGTGGTCTGCCGAAACCCCCAGCCTTTATACCCTGGTGCTTACACTTAAGGATGGTCAAGAGAATGAGTTGGAACATCTTTCAACGAAGGTGGGATTCCGTACTTCCGAGATTAAGTATGGAAAGCTGCTGGTCAATGGGAAAGCAGTTACCCTCAAAGGGGTCAACCGTCATGAGCATGATGAATATGAGGGACACGTTGTTAGTGAGGAGGTAATGCTGAAAGATATTGAGTTAATGAAACTCTATAATGTGAATGCGGTCCGCACAAGCCATTACCCCAATGATCCCCGCTGGTATGAGTTATGTGATCAGTACGGACTCTACGTGATTGATGAGGCAAATATTGAATCTCATGGCATGGGCTATAGTCCCAGCAAGACCCTTGGGAACAATCCCATCTTTAAGAAGTCGCACCTCGACCGCACCATCCGGATGGTGGAAAGGGACAAAAACCATCCCTCGGTGATTATCTGGTCCCTGGGTAATGAGGCAGGAGATGGGGTCTGTTTTGATGCCACATACAATTGGATCAAACAGCGCGATCTGAGTCGGCCAGTTCAGTATGAGCGCTCATTAAGTGGCAAAAACACCGATATATTCTGCCCCATGTATATGCGGATTCCTGATATGGTGTCCTATGTTAACCGTCATCCTGAAAAACCCTTGATTCAATGCGAATATGTGCATGCCATGGGGAATAGCAACGGGAATATGATGGATTACTGGGAGGTAATAAATAAGTACGATAAGCTACAGGGAGGATTTATCTGGGACTGGGTGGACCAGGGCATTGCTCAGCAAACAGACGATGGTACGAAATACTGGGCCTACGGGGGCGATTTCGAACCTGAGGATGTTCATCACGATGGATCTTTTTGTCTAAATGGACTGGTCTTTCCCGACCGGAGCATTCATCCTTCACTTTATGAAGTAAAAAGGGCCTATCAGTATGTGGACTTTGAAGCAGCACCATTCAGCCAGGGAGTAGTAAAAGTAATTAACAGGCACGATTTTATCAGTCTGGAAGGATTTAACCTGCATTGGGAACTCACGGAAGAAGGAGTAGTGATTGAAAAAGGTGTGTTCGAATCACCTGAAGTGGCTGCAGCAGCTTCTAAATATATTGACCTGGGCTTAAGCAAGGGAGTGGATGATCCTTCAAAAGAGTATTTTTTAAATCTGGCAGTTGTTACCAGGGAGGAAGCACCCCTGGTTCCGGCAGGACACCAGGTGGCGGGGGAGCAGTTTATCCTGAATCCCGGCGCAGCTCCAAGTATCTGTACTGAAGATTTTGCAAAAAGAGGGACAGGTGAGGTTTCTTTTGTGGAGACCAAGGAGGTAATGACTGTCCTGGTCCCGGAAGGTGAAATTAAGTTCGACCGGAATACAGGTCAGTTAAGCTCCTATGTTATTAATCAGGTACAGTTGCTCTCAGCGGGCCCTGTACCCAACTTCTGGAGGGCTCCAACCGAAAACGACTTTGGTAACAGAATGGATGTCCGCTGTGCCATATGGAAGACTTTCGGGAAAGAACTTGTCCTGCAAACCCTTGTTCCGGCCGAGCTAGATGGCTTGGTTGTGCTGGTGGCTGAATACAATCATCCTGACGATGGATCCAATTACAAAGTGGTATATCACATCAATTCTGCTGGAGAAGTCCTGGTCAGTGCAGAGTTTATGCCAGCCAGGGATAACTTCCCGGTTATACCACGGTTCGGGATGAGCATGGTGATTCCGGAAGGCTACGATTTACTGGAATACTTTGGCCGGGGCCCGCATGAGAATTACATAGACCGTAATCACTCTTCTCATCTTGGGCTCTACAGCAGCAGTGTAGATGAGCAGTATGTGCCCTATATAACCAATGGCGAGAATGGGAATAAAACCGATGTCCGCTGGTTGACACTATCCGATGAAAAGGGGAACGGTCTTTTGATTAAGGGATCGCCCACTATAGATTTTTCTGCTTTGCATTATTCCCAGGATCAACTGGACAGGGAAGTGCGTGATGGGGCTCATACCATTGATCTGGAGAGATCAGAGCAGGTGTTCCTGAATGTGGACTGGAAGCAGATGGGAGTGGGAGGAGATGACTCCTGGGGAGCTCCCACCCATGCAGAATATAAACTGCAGGCTGAGCCCATAAAGTACAGTTTTATGATTTCACCTTTATAAATTATTATCATGCAAAGACGCGATTTTATCAGAACAGGAGCTTTAATTGGAGCAGCCTCTGTATTGCCTTTTCCGGCTTTTGGAAAAGCAAGTAGTGAGAAAGCCCGCATTGGGTTTATTGGAGTCGGACTACGTGGCAGGAATCACCTGAATAACCTCCTGATGAGGGATGATGTGATTGTTCCGGCCATTTGTGATTTAGACCCCGATGCTCTGGAAAAAGCCCAGGTCTTGATTTCTAAGAGTGGGCATCAGAAAGCTGAAGCATATAGTGGAGATGCCTATGCTTATCGCGATATGCTGGAGCGATCCGATATAGATGGAGTTATAATAGCAACCCCCTGGCTCTGGCATACCCGCATGGCGGTCGATGCCATGCGTGCCGGAAAGTATGCCGGTGTGGAAGTATCTGCTGCCAATACCCTGGAAGAATGCTGGGACCTGGTTAATACCTACGAAGAAACCGGGGTACCTGTTATGATTCTGGAAAATGTTTGTTACCGCAGGGATGTGATGGCTGTGATGCAGATGGTAAGAGAAGGACTGTTTGGAGATATGCTTCATGCACGTTGTGGATATCAGCACGATCTGCGTGGTGTGAAATTTAACGATGGGCTTAGCGCCTATGGCCCGGGGGTGGAATTTGGAGAGAAGGGAATCTCTGAATCTTCCTGGCGCACCGAGCACTCCCTGCACAGGAACGGCGATGTATATCCCACCCATGGAGTGGGCCCCATTGCAAACATGTTCGATATCAATCGTGGAAACAGATTTGCATCGCTGACCTCAAGTGCTACGAAGGCTGTTGGATTGAACCGCTACATCGTAAATCATCCGGATGGCGGGCCACACCATCCCAATGCTTCCCTGAAGTGGAAGCAGGGCGACGTGATTACATCCACCATAGAGACAGCCAATGGAGAGACTATCATTGTTACCCACGACTGCAATTCACCACGTCCCTATTCGCTGGGTTTCAGGGTGCAGGGTTCGGCTGGATTGACAGAATTTGACTACCATACCAAACGGATCTATGTGGAGGATGTAAGTCCGGCACATGACTGGGAGGAAATGGATGCATATTTGAAAAAATACGACCATCCCCTATGGAAGAAACATGGGGCCTATGCTGAAGGAAGTGGACACGGAGGCATGGATTTCTTTGTGGATAATGCTTTTGTGGAGATTGTAAAAAGGAAACTGGAAGCTCCCATGGATGCCTATGATGCAGCAGCCTGGAGTGCTATCACTCCTCTGTCTGAACTATCCATTGAGAACAATGGAACTTCCCAGGATTTCCCCGATTTTACACGTGGACGATGGATGAAGAGAAAGCCTGTGTTTGCACTGGGGGATGATTTTTAGCGCGGATTTATGGGGCATTCCAGGCTTAATACCGCTGTGCTGGCGATCATCTCATGTTTGCTTTGGTCAACTGCTTTTGCGGGAGTAAAGATTGGTCTTGAGTATGCTACTCCACTTCAATTTGCAGGCACCCGGTTTTTTATAGCGGGCTTGCTGGTATTCCCTCTGGCTTTCTGGTTCAATCGCCGTTACTTCAGGATCATTCGAGAAAACCTGAAGCTGATTCTGCTTTTTGCGTTTCTGCAGACCTTTCTCCAGTATACCATGTTCTATACGGGTATCAATTTGATTCCAGCTTCTGTAGCCGCTATTCTTATAGGTTCCCAGCCGTTTTTTATAGCACTGGTGGCCAATTATTTTATGCCTGGCGACCGGCTGACCCTGTCCAAAACGCTGGTCATTCTATTGGGGATTTCAGGTGTAGCACTGGTTAGCTTTGGCAAGGATCCCCAATCGGCCACCGGTCAAATTGCTGTGACCGGCATTCTTTTGATGCTTGGGATTAACTTGCTTTCAGGATTTTCTAATGTTCTGGTGGCAAGAGAAAAAGGGAGAGTACCCCCGCTTGTAATCAGCTCATCTTCGATGATGCTTGGAGGTGCTGCACTATTTTTATTCTCCATACCATTTGAGGGTCTTCATTTTGAAAGCAAACCACCCATCTACTTTATTTCATTGAGCTGGCTGAGCCTGCTTTCGGCCATAGCCATTTCAATCTGGATTATCCTCTTGAAAAGGCCGGGCATCAAGGTGTCTGATCTGAACCTTTGGAAATTCCTGATTCCCCTTTTAGGGGCACTCTTCAGCTGGATACTCTTGCCAGCGGAGCGACCGCAGGCTTTTACGATGGCAGGGATGTTTATTATTACACTCGCACTTGTAATTTCAGGTTTTCTTAAGCGAAAAAAACATCCAATCATTCAAGAAAAAGCATAACTTTATCCTATCATTTTGCCATGAGGATTCAGACCGTATTATATCTGTTAGTCTTAGCTGTATGTACGCTATCGAGTCTACATGCGCAAGAGGAGCCTCTGGTAGAAAAAGGTGTGTTGGACCTGCGGGAGTATGACTTTCTCAACGACGGGCCCGTGGAGGTAAAAGGTGAGTACGAATTCTACTGGAACCAGATGATAAGTCCTGCCCTGGAAGGGGATAGCGGGGAGATGGTCTACATAGAGGTCCCCGGCACATGGACCATTTTAAGAAAGGAATATCCCGAAATAACGCGATTTGGATTTGCCACCTACAAGTTACTTATCTTATTGCCTGAAAGAGCGGATGAACTTGCCTTCAGGGTTGAAGATGTTTATTCCGCTTCAGGATTTTTCTTAAATGGAAAAGCAATTGACTACCTGGGTTTCCCGGGAGTAAATAAGTATCAGACAGTGATCAGGTACAGCCGGCCCCTGGTGATTGGTACAGTAAATGATCAGGAGCTTGAGTTAATAATCAGGGTATCCAATTTCGATAACAGAATTAGCGGCATTGTTGGAGGGCTTACCATCGGTAAAGTTGCCCAGATGCGGGAAGCGAGGCAAAAGGAACTATTCAGAGGACATTTTCTGATAGGAGCCTTCCTGATTATTGGCATCTATTTCTTAGGTCTTTACCTTATACGTACAGAGCATTACAGACTATATTTTTCTTTGCTCTGCTTCCTGATGGCTTTGCGTGTGGTGATGATTGTGCAGATCCCTGTGATCGATACTCTGAATTTGAATGGCCTTACCACAGCCCGGCTGGATTATCTAAATATCTACTTTTTTGCACCCTTCTTCATCATGATGATCCGATCGATTTTTCCCATTGAGTTTCCTAACCTGATCTATCGGATATCTATGTGGGTGAGTACTGTATTCATTGCAATTGTTGTGGTCACTCCCATCAGTTTCTTTTCTTTCACATTTCCCTATTTCTTTGTATTCTTTGTCCTGGTCAGCATGATTTTCCTTTATGTGATTATCCTGGCCTGGATTCGAGGGAGGAGCCATGCTCCTGCTTATACCCTGGGTTTGCTGATCCTGTTTATTGGTACCCTGAACGACATGTTAAACGAGATTGAGGTGATCGAAACCTTCATGGTTGTGCACTACACCATGTTTGTATACCTGCTGGTATATGCCTACATATTTGCGGATAAAAGCAACTACTTGCAGAAGAAAGCCCAGAAATTAGCCGATGAGGTGAGTCAGGTAAAGAACCACCTGGAGGATCTGGTAGAGGAGCGGACCACCGCACTTCAAGCCATGTCGACCCAATTGGAGCGCCAGAAGAAGAAGCTGGAATCGACCAACAGCGACCTGGTTGAGGCCATGAATGCCAGGAACAGGCTCTTTGCTATTATTGGTCACGATGTCAGGGCCCCCATAGGTTATAACCTTCAGGCGCTGGAGATGCTGATTGACACTCCTGATATTGATGAAAAGGAACGGAGGGAGCTATTAAAAATGATGGCCAGCTCTTCGGAGGTCACTTACAACCTCCTGGATAACTTGCTGGTATGGGGAAGGTCCCAAACCGGGAAGCTCAAGGCTACGCCGGTAACTGTGAAGCTGAAGGACCTGATCGATGAGAGCCTTGAATTAATTAATATCGGATTGAAGGAAAAACACCTGAAGGTGGAGGTATATGTAAGCGAGCAACACTATGTTGAAGCAGACAGGGATCAGCTCTATATCGTGATAAGAAACCTGGTCAGCAATGCCATGAAATTTACTCCTGAGAAGGGAAGTATCTATATTTCCTCAAAAAAGTGGAATGGAGAAGTGGTGATTTCCATCCGCGACACAGGGATCGGTATTCCGGAAGGGATTCTGAACAAATTGCTTGATTCCAATTCGAATGTTTCCACCAATGGTACCAGGGGCGAGAAGGGTTCCGGACTGGGATTGAAAATCTGCCAGGAGATTGTTCAAACCAATAATGGCTGGATGCGGATTGAGAGCGGTTCCGGCAAAGGCACTACCATCAGCTTCGGTATAAAGGCCTCAAAATAGTTAGCACTAAACAAATTTCACTGCTGTACCGTAAACCAGGATCTCAGCCGCGCCCTGCATTATAGTACTTGTGGTATAGCGAATATTAACCACGGCATCGGCATTCAACTCTGTGGCTTCCTGCATCATTCTCTTTGTGGCCATGGCCCTGGCCTCGTTTAACATTTCCGAGTAGCCCCTGAGCTCTCCGCCCACTATAGATTTAAGTGTGTTCCCGATATCCCTGCCCAGATGCTTGGACTGGATCATGGAGCCTTTTACGGTGCTGATCAACTCATATTTCTGCCCGGGGATGTTCTCTGTATTGTAGAATGGGATCATCTTATCCATGTCGCTTTAATTTTGTGTATAATTTACTAATTTTATGGACATGAGAGCTATTAGTGTTAAATCAGTTGAGGTCCTCGAAGAGGATCTTCAGCTACATGTTCACCACAGCTTTGGAATGGAGCAGTATACCGATTATGTTTTCAAGACCGGGGGAGGAAAGATTTATTCTGCTACCATCGTAATGGAGTCCAGCGACCATGTAATCAGTCATGTGAAAGAGGCAACCTCTTCCTTTCCTGACCATGAATTTGTTCTTGTTGATCTAGATGTCAATTCCAATGCCTCCACTACCTACAGGTTCAAGGAGGGTGAGATTCTGGAGAAGAATTTCAGTATTGGTTGAGGTCGTCTTTCTCTTCTTCGTCGATCTCTTTGATTCGTTCGATGTAGACGCTTATTAAGGCAATTATGATCACCAGTGGAACGATCACCAGAATCAGAGTCCAAAAGACCCCCAGTCCCTCTTTTACAAATACGCATACCAGGCTGCCTGCATAGACAAGGATGAAGAAAATTACCAGGATCAATACCAGGGTTGGTCCGAAACGCTTATCCATTATCAGATGGTTTAATCCTTAGATTTGATCTTCACTTTGGAGGGCCTGAGTCCTTCGGCACTTGCACTCACCACCAGGTCGCCAGGTTCACTGCCAGCCTGAAGAATCAGGAGCTGTTTCCCTTTGCGTATCTTTTTAGACTTGGAACCGTATGGGGTATGATCTGCCAGATCGCCATTGTCAATGGTCCTTATCCTGCCCGGTCCGTCCAGCTCATAGTTTACCAGGTGCTCGCTGTGAGGGTTAAGCTCCCCTGTGCTATCCACCACGCTTGTAGTAATATGTACAATGCGCGTATTGCTGCCTATCTCCCGATGATCCGGATTCATGGCAAGTGCGTATGGCGCGAAAGATGAATTGAGCGTGTCAGATACCTGGTGTTGATCGCCCTGGGCATCTGTGTAGAAAGCATGGGCCACCAGTTCTCCGGTTTCGTATGGAACCATGGCTTTGATTACACCATCCGGATAGGCATTTCTATTCAGGGTATGGATGAGTTTCTTATTCAGTTCTATTTCCACACGCATGCAATTGGTAAAGACCACAACTTCCTTATCCCTGCCATCATCCTTGAAGCTCCAGTGGTCCACCAGGGGGGCACCCACCCAGCTTGTTTGCCAGCTTGTGAGTTGATTCAACGAATCGGCAAGCAGGGAGTCTTTTACTGTAAGTTTTACCAGGGGGTCTTCCCTGTACCGTGAAGCAATATACCAGGCATGAGGTTTAATAAATCCATTGGTTTCCATCAAGCCGTTTCTCAATCCGCGATCGGGCCATCCGGCCGATTCGCCCAGGTAGTCAATTCCTGCCCAGATAAACTGACCGGCCACGAAAGGATCCATATCATTCCAGGAATTGTCGATGTAGTCAATAAGCTGGTAGTTTTCTTTCCGCTGGGTTCCATATGCTTTGGTCTCGGAGGCAATGAATACCAGATCGGGGTACTGTTCATGCCAGATCCTGAAGGAATCGCTTCTGTAATTGTAGGATACAACCGGCGATACATGCATCAGGCTTGATGGCACCTCAAATAATCCATTCGCATCCCCGGGATGCAGGGCAGCGGTAACCATTCTGCTGGAATCAATAGAGTATACCAGCTCCTTCATTCTGGTATACCAGGCTACCCCATCGATGGGAATAAAGAGCTGTTCCATGCTTTCATTACCCAAACTCCAGAGGATAACCGATGCATGGTTCCTGTCGCGCCGTATGAAATTTGTCAGATCACTTTCCCAGCTCGTTTCCAGGCTCAGGTCCTCTGCGGCACCATTCCAGGGTTGTTCCCATTTATCATACATTTCGTTGATCACCAGAAAACCCATGCGATCGCAAAGGTCAAGTACCTCTGGTGCATGTGGATTATGAGCCAGTCGTAGCGCGTTGACTCCCAGCTCTTTTAACAGCTCAAATCTTCTTTTCCAGCTCTCTAGTGGAACAGCGGCTCCCAGCTCTCCACCATCGTGATGTAAACACACCCCCTTCAGGACCACTTTCTTTCCGTTTAGCACGAAACCCCGGTCGGGATCAAACTCTGCCGTTCTGATACCGTGTTGAATGCTAACATGATCCAGCTTCTTGTTCCTGTCCATCACGTAACAATGCACTGTATATAGATCTGGTGTTTCGGGCGACCAGAGCATGGGGTCTTCAATGATGAAAGATCGGCTGGCCTGCCCACTACTTTCACGATCCACATACTCACTACTTTTTCCATCGGCTACAAGCTTTCCATCAGGTCCCACAATGTCGTACCAAACTTCGAATCGCCTGTTTTTCCTGCTCTTGTTTAATAAATCAAGTGTAATATCCACCCTGGCGCGGCCACTGCTATCGATCACCGAACTTACAGCTTCTCCCCAGGGCTGCATATGCAAGTCGCTGGTGGTGATCAGCCTGACGTGTCTGTAGATACCTCCACCCGAATACCAGCGATCCATCGGTAATTTGCTGCAATCTGTTCTGACTGCAATTACATTGAGGGTGTCTTGTCGGATTAATTCAGTGATATCATGATAGAAGCTGGAATAACCATAAACCTGTTTGCCAAGATGTGTTCCGTTGAAGAAAACATCCGCGTTCATCATTACACCTTCAAAAAGCAGGTAGAACTGCTCTTTGTTTTTATATTCATTCAGGTCAATGGTTTTGCGGTACCATGCAATTCCTCCCTCATAGAATCCGCCTGCTGTTCCGGATGGATTTTCCTGTGCTACACTTTGTTCAATCATCCAGTCGTGGGGCAGTGACACATACTTCCAATGCAAGTCGTTGTACCCTGGTTGTGATGCACCGTTTGGATCGCTCTGAATGAATCTCCAGTTCAGATCGATGGTGGTGTCGATCCTTGGATGAGCCTCCCTGGTCTGGTAAATGAACCAGGTTGCAAGGACAATAACAAGACCCAATATGATCCAGTGGACTATTTTCATTTCAAGCTTTCCGGGTTTAATAGTTGTTCAAATCGGTTGATAAACTTGCGGACGGTATCGAAATGACCAGCCTTTAATCTTCTGTTAACAGCCGGCTGGGAAATACCCAGCATCTGACTGATCTCCATCTGGTTTTTTCCGGTCAGGTTCAGAAACATTGCCTCAGCCTGTTCATCCGACCAGTCATGAATGAGAATATCCATAAATCTGCAGCTAAGTGCAAATTCTTCATTCAAGGCTTTTACAGATGATTTTATGGAAATCCGCTGATTTCGTTTCATGTTACCGATGCCCTCTGAAGCCTTTCGGAAAGCAGTCCCATCCGATTCCCGCAAATGTTCCTGCGCAAATTCTATGGGCCCGATTCCTTCACACATCCTGAGGTCCATACGTTCTGAAAGCTCCTTATATGAGAGGAAACGGAAGGCACTAAATAGCATAATCATCGAACGCATGGAGTGCACCGGCGATTCAGAAAGTGCCAGGAATTCATCCATCCTGATGATCTCATATTTGAGCTTGCTTTCCTCAGGGACCAGCCGGTTTACAGCCTGAAAAGAGGCCCTGATCAGATCAGGGATTTTACTGAACTGTTCGTCGGAAACCCTGGCGCCAGGGGCAAGTTCTCCGGCGATAACAGCATAATGTGCCTTATTCGTCATTCCGCTTTAAATAAATGATTGTAGGATGATCTGGCTATTATTAACTAAAAAAGTTAGATGCCAAATTTATAATAATATACGCTTATAATGCAAGGAGGTTACTGGAAAGTTGCATAGTAGCCAGGGCGAAGGGGTTTTCTCCAAGTAGATAATATGCAGAAAAGCAGCTAGATAAGTCAGGATATCCGGGCACATTAGATTCATTCTGAATAACTTCAGGATGATCTCCTGGGCCGTGTATTCATGGTGATTAGTGCTATTTTTGCGGAGATAAGTGAGAAGTTGTACCTAATTGTAAGATGATGAAGCGATTAATAGGTTTATTTATATTATCCTGCCTGCTTTCAGATGGATTTACGCAGGAGCCTACCAGATGGAGAGGGCCTTCTCGTGATGGACATTACCCTGAAACAGGACTATTAAAACAATGGCCCGCCGGCGGTCCTGAAATTCTGTGGACTTTCGAGGATCTGGGTCAGGGACATTCTTCAGCCATTGTGGATCAGGGATTTGTTTATACCTCTGGAATGAGCGATGAAGCGGGGCATCTTTTCAAATTCGATCAGAAAGGGAAACTGATTTATAAAAAGCAGTATGGTCCTGAATATACAGAGAGTTTCTATGGTACACGGGGGACTCCTACCATTGTGGGAGATAAAATCTACCTGATGAGCGGTGTGGGTATATTGTATTGCTTGAATAATGAAACAGGTGATGTACTCTGGACAAAGGATCTTATTAAAGATTTGGGGGGGTCCAATATCCGATGGGGGATGAATGAAACACCCGTAGTAGATGGAAAGGTTGTCTACATTACACCTGGAGGCAAAAAGAATAATCTTGTGGCCTTGAATCGTCATTCGGGCGATCTGATCTGGAGTTCACCTGGCAAAGGTGAACTGACTGCATATTCTACCCCCCTTTTATTTGAACATAACGGGAGGAAGATGCTGGCCACCCATACCGAATCTCATCTGATGGCATTTGATGCCACCACGGGAGAAATGCTCTGGGCCAAGAACCATCCCAATGAGTATTCTGTGCATCCAAATACCCCTGTTTATTATGATGGAGGATTATTCTTTCTAAGTGGTTACGGAAAGGGAGGAGGCATGCTGGAGCTCTCTCCCGATGGAAGTTCATTTGAGCTGAAATGGATGCAAAAAAATATGGATAGCCGTATGGGAGGTGCTGTTCAGGTGGATGGCTACGTCTACGGTTCCGGAGACAGTCGCCTGTGGTGTTGTTACGACTGGAAGACCGGTGAGGAGATGTACACCTCCCAGGAGATTGGAAATGGTGTGGTGATTTACGCCGATGGCCTGTTATACTGCTACACTCAACGTGCCGAACTGGCCCTGGTTGCTCCTGATCCATCCGGATTTAGAGTGGTCAGTAAAACCAAGGTAGCTCTGGGCTCTGAGCAGCACTGGGCACATCCGGTCATCTATGATGGGGTTCTCTACGTGAGACACGGTAAAGCTCTGATTGCTTATAGAGTTAAATAGGTTCAAAATTATTAGAGATATGAATAGAGGCATATTATCACTGCTTATCTTATTTCTATTTACAATCGGTCTGGAGCTCATAGCCCAGGATGTGCAATGGCGCGGTCCAAACAGGGATGGGATTTATCCCGATACCATGTTGTTAAAGGAGTGGCCGGAAGATGGACCTGAAGTATTGTTTCTTACCAAGGGAATTGGCAGAGGTTTTTCCTCAGCAGTGGCTACCAGTGAGATGATTTATGTGACCGGGATCAAAGATTCCTATGAGTATCTGACAGCCATAGATCTGCAGGGGACAATTGTATGGCAGAAATCCATTGGCCCATGCTGGGACCAGTCATATCCCGAAACAAGAAGCACTCCCACAGTGGAGGATGATCGGGTATATGTGTTAAGCGGAAAGGACCAGATGCTTTGCTTTCATGCTGAGACTGGTGATGTGATCTGGAATGTTGATATCCATAAGGAGTATGATTCACAATGGGATATGTTCGGTGTTTCAGAATCGGTCCTGCTTGTGGGAGATAAAATAATTACTACCCCTGCCGGTGAAAGCACCATGGCCATTGCTTTAGATAAAATGACCGGTGAATTGGTATGGAAATCGAAACCCATCGGAGCAAAGCGCTCCAATATGTCTCCGATCCTCATTGATCACTGTGGGAAAGCCTATGTAATTGCGGCTTCACAAACCCATATGATTGGGGTGGATCCTGAGAATGGGAAGATCCTATGGGATTATCACTACAATTTTCTTAGTGAAGCACATGAAAACACTACCATACTTACCAATACTCCCGTCTATAAAGACTCCTGTTTGTGGATCTCAAATGGCTGGGATGTACCTTCAGTCATGTTGGAAATCGCCCCCGATGGTAAATCTGTTTCTGAAAAATTCAGGGATCAGACCTTTGATAACCAGAACATGGGTGTTGTGCTGGTTGATGGCTATCTCTATGGTTCCAATTTCACAGGTCGAAATGATGGCAAATGGGTATGCATGAACTGGGATACCGGCGAGATTAAATGGATTGCAGATTTTCATACCAAAGGTCCTATTATTTATGCCGATGGAATGCTTTATTGTCAGGAAGAAAAGCGTGGGAATATGGCGCTGGTTAAGGCTGATCCGGAAGCATTTGAGGTAATCAGTTCTTTCCGGGTAAGCGAAGGCTCCGGACCGCATTGGGCACGGCCTACCATTTATAACCAAACCTTGCTGGTGAGGCATGGTGATGTTTTAATTGCCTATAAGGCAAAGAGTTAGAAAGATAAAATAATGAGGATAAGCAAGAATAAGGGATTATATGCTGTAGTATTAGTTCTGGCATTGTTGGTGACAGGAATTGAATTGCAGGCCCAGGATGGACAGTGGCGTGGAGCCAACAGGGACGGGAAGTATCCCGATACCGGCTTGTTGAAAAGCTGGCCAGCGGATGGGCCTGCGCTGCTTTTGAAAAAAGAAGGACTTGCCAAGGGATATTCTTCACCTATGGTTGTGGATGAGATGATCTATATCAGTGGCAAAAGGGATGATAAAGACGTTCTGACCAAACTCGACATGGAAGGAAACATCCTGTGGGAAACCGTTTATGGTACTGCCTGGGATAAATCATTTCCCGAAACCCGAAGCACGCCCACTATAGAAGATGGGCGCATCTATATCATGGGGGGACTGGGAACTGTGGTATGTATGGATACTGAGACCGGTGAGTTTATCTGGAAAAAGGATACACATAAAGAGTTTGAAGGGGAATATCACCGTTGGGGGATGACCGAATCGCTCCTGCTAACCGATAAAGCAGTGATTTCTTCTCCAACAGGGGAGCGAACGGCCGTGGTGGCCCTGAATAAAGAGGATGGTTCCCTGCTATGGGAGTCTGAGCCCCAGGGGGGCGTCAGGTCCTACGTTTCACCCATGCTTATCGAGCATAATGGAACCAGGATGATTCTGATTACAACCAGTACGGATATCATGGCTGTGGAACCCGAAACCGGTGAGATATTCTGGAACATAGACCTGGCTACAGATTACGGCTTTGGAGGACGCAGGAACAATACCAATACGCCCCTCTACCATAAGGGGGAGATCTTTACAACTTCAGGATATGACGCAGATGCAGTGATGCTTAAGTTATCAGACGATGGCAAATCAGCCGAAGTGAAATGGCATAATGGTGCACTTGACACGCATCACGGAGGTGTGGTATTGCTGGATGGTTATCTCTA
>RCND010001004.1_pt1 | contig 15981 bp, 7 predicted proteins | sample 2041351 | NCBI WGS metagenome assembly RCND01 (sample SAMN09708230, study PRJNA481090) | Marine sediment metagenome, whole genome shotgun sequencing project. | biome: marine sediment; feature: ocean; material: sediment; isolation source: Sewage treatment plant 12B marine sediment (STP12B) ... | reverse complement strand
AGAAATCTTCATTTCCGTCATTATTTACATCACCAACAGCTAATGCTGGGCCTTCTTGCGATAACATTTTAGAAATTAATCCTTCATAATCAAAATCTGAATAGGCGTTTTCTTTGTGTTTGGTAAAGGTGTTATTCTTAATTTCTGTGAGTAAAGTATTTTCTAGTATCGTTTGCAAAGGTTTTTGAATTTCAATAGCCTCTAATTGCTTTAGCGTTAACGTTACATTTGTTTTCACATTATTTAGTTTCTGTGTTTTGTCATCTGGCCAAATAACACGTAACGAGTCAATGGTTTTTGCGTTGCCTAAACCTATGGTCATCACATAATCCATAGAAGATTGAAATCCTCTGGATGGGATTTGCTCTTGCACATACACCTTATTGTCATAATATATTTTCACAGTACTTCCTACTCCAAATTGGTTTGCCTTTTTTCCCTCTAATTTAATTTTTAGATACTTATGATCTGTTTGTGTCTCCGTATTATTTTTATAGAGAAAAGGCTGCATATTTACATTATTTACTACCAAATCTAAATCGCCATCATTATCTAAATCGCCATAAGCAACTCCGTTTGATAAACTCGGAATTTCAAAACCCCATGCTACATTGGCATTTTTAAACGTAAGATCCCCGTTGTTTTTATAGGCATAATTGGGTTGCGGTTTTATAGGCATTTTACTAATAATAGAGTCAATAGCCTGTTTTTTGCCTGTTAGCGCCATTTTTTGAATAATCTCATTGGCAAAAAAATCGACAAAATCTAAGTCTGTTAAATCGTGATTTATACCATTGGTTATAAAAATATCTCTATAACCGTCATTATCCATATCAAAAAGTAAACCTGCCCAACTCCAATCGGTCTTCGCGACACCACTAAAATATGCGATTTCAGAAAAGGTGTTGTTACCATTGTTTAATTGAAGTGTATTTTGTATATATTGTTGTGAAAAATCTTTGCTTTGTTTTAACTTAAATACGTTGTAATTTTCAAACTCCATTACAGATTTTATACGCTGTTCTGCTTCTGGTAACATATCTGTAATAAAGATATCTGCATTTCCGTCGTTATTGATATCTGCAATATCTACCCCCATAGCAGAAAGACTTAAATGAGACGTCCAATTTTTAATCTCTTCTGTAAAGGTGCCATCTTGATTGTTTATGTATAAATAATCGCGTTCATAAAAATCATTAGATACATAAATATCTGGATACAAATCCCCATTTATATCTGTGACCATCACTCCTAAACCAAAGCCAATGAGACTTCCGTAAACACCTGCTTCTTCGCTAACATCTACAAATTTCCCGTTATCATTTCTGAGTAACATATCACCAACACCTCTAAATATTTCGGGTACATTTTCCCAATCTTGGGCTCTCTTATCTCTTTGTTCTGCATAGCCCAAACTACTTACCGGAATATTACTATTGTTTAAAATATAAGCGTCTAAATCCCCGTCTTTATCATAATCAAAAAAGGAAGCCTGTGTAGAAAAACCTGTTTTGGCAAGATTGTATTCAGCTGCCTTTTCTGTAAAAGTTAAATCGCCGTTGTTAATATATAGGTCATTATCATGGTTGTTTCCTTTCATGTTCCCTGCATTACTAACATATATATCTAATAATCCATCTTGATTGACATCTACCATTACCACGCCTGTAGACCATGGCTTGTTTCCCTCTATACCAGCGGGTTTAGAGATATCTTCAAATTTTAGATTGCCTTTATTTAAATACAATTTATTAGCAACCATATTACCAGTTAAGTAAATATCTGCTAAGCCATCATTGTTAATATCTCCTATGGCAACGCCACCACCGTTATAAAAATTACGGTATTTAAAAATATTAAAGTTCTTTTGATTTTTAATTTTATTGACAAAATCGAGACCTGTTTCTTTAGAATCTAATAAAGTAAATAGGGTTTCGACTTCATCTGAAGCAGTTGTTGTCTCTTGTTCTTTTTCACAAGCGTTGATTAGAAAAGAAAGTGTTAATACTAGTAAAAACCTTTTTAGTATAAATTGCATGCGTGTATAGTTATATAAACAATAGGGTAAATACCTCATTTTTTTTTATTCTAACCTCTCTTTAGCCTTCAAAAATTTGGATTAAAAATCAACCACAGAGCCTTTTCTTATAACCTAAAAAATTTAAGTTCTATCTAAGAAAAAGAGATTTCATTTTGAATGTCTATTCGATGTTTTTTCTAAGTCTTTTAGATCTTCGGTACTAATCTATAGGTATTTAATTAAGATTACCACATCAAATAAAAAAGCATCATTCACAATATTACCATATTTTAAATGACCCGTTATTAATAGCAAGACGTCCTTCTTTTGTGAATTTTTAAGCAAATAAATAATCGCAATAAATTTAGCGCTTAAAAATGAGAAAGAGGGTATAAAAAACACCCTCTTTAACTCAAATAATCAAATAAATTTACGAAATTCTAGTATCCGTTGTTCTGTTCTAAATTAGGATTGGCTAGAATATCAGATATTGGTATTGGAAATATAGTTAAATATTCACTTCCCGCATCTTTAAGGTTCCAAGCTCTTGTATATTGACCGAACCTAATCAAATCTTGTCTTCTTACTGCTTCTGCGTATAACTCTCTACCTCGCTCTGCTAATAATTCTGTTTCACCAACACTCATTAACGTTGAAGCACCTCTTATGGTTCTTAAGTCATTGATCATTGCTGTAGGATCGGTGCCCATTCTAAACATCGCCTCTGCCTTCATTAAATATGAATCTGCATATCTATAATTAACAATATGTCTTCTAGATGGACCACCTACTTCATTCGGATGGTATTTTAACATTCTAGTTCCATCCGTCTCTAATACCGCATTATCCGCTGGAGCTGAATATTCTGATTTAGTCACTTCTTTGGTGAAAACTAAAGGAACACCTCCTACATTATCTCTTGCATTTAGCGGTGTGCCATCTTCTTCATATTGTTGCCCAATTAAGAAACCATAACCTATACCTAAATTATCAGAATTTGCTGTAGCAGCATCTGGTACCCAACCTCTTCGTTCCTCTTGATCATCACCCATATAGTTTGTATCAGGGTCTCCTTCAAATAATTCATAAAATTCTGATAGGGTAGCAAAGCCATTCCATCCACCTCCAGTATTGTCTGGATGATTAAGGTTGTAATGTAACGTAGGCCAAATTCTCCATCCGGCATCTGCTGGTGACCACCAAAGGGTTTCTACATCATTACTAGGTCTAAAAATATCAAAGAAGTCTCCAGAAGCGGCTAACGTGTAGCCGTCTGCCGTAATTGCATCTACAGCATCTATAACGACCTGCATATCTGCTGCAGCCGGACTTGTTCCTAAATAGATGTGCTTGTTTAAATGAAGTTTTGCCAATAAATGATTAGCAGTTGCCTTTGTAGGTGCTGACTTCATATTTATATCACTACCAGGGGTAACCGTCGGAAGATCTGCAATAGCATTATTTAAATCTGCAACTATAAAATCTATCGCAGCTTGACCTGTTAACACCTGTGGAATTTCACTATTTGGTAAATCTACATCTCTAAAAGGAACTTGTCTCCACATGTCCAATACCCAGTGCATTGCCCAAGCTCTGTAAAAACTAGCTTCTGCTTTTAGTTGAATGACATCTCCATCTGAAGTGGTTACACTTTTGTCGTTAAGAATTCGCGTTGTATTAATGGTAACGCTGTTAAGTTGTTGCCAAGTTAGGACAATATCTTGCAATTCAGCATTCCATGTATGTTGATGCATAGATAACCATCTGCCATTATCTCCCCAATCTGATCCTCTAGTAGCCACAACATATTCATCTGTAGCGACTTCGTTTAAAGCATAAAGCCCTTCTTGAGCTGCCAAATTACTATCAGCTATAGCATTCGCAACTTTCGTGACTTCACCTTGAATATCTGAAACACCTGCAAACCCTTCGGTAATAAGTGAGTCTGTACCTTCAATTTCCAAATCTGTACAAGAAAAAACGACAGGAAGTAAAAGCGTTAAACAGAAATATTTTTTTATTTTTTTCATGTTTTTAATTTTTTTTTTAAAATGTAAGATTAACGCCAAGAGAATAGGTTCTTGCTCTTGGGTATGCAAGATAATCAATAGAAGCTGATGGTAATCCATTAGCTGGAATATCAGTAGTACTTACCTCTGGGTCTAGACCACTGTAACCTGTAATTAAGAATAGATTTTGACCACTAGCGCTTACACGTAAACTTTTAAGGGCTCCATCTCCACTAAGAGGAAAATTATACGAAACCGAAGCTGATTGCAGTCTCACAAAATCACCTTTTTCTAAATAATAAGTACTCGGAAGATTAGCTATGTCGAGATTATCATCCATAACACTTTGCAAATTATTTCTACTTCCTACTATAGGGTCTGGAAAAAGTGCATTTTCGGTATTGTTATATACATAGTGTCCAAACTGTCCTGCAAAAAATAAAGAAGCATCCCAATTCTTGTATCTAACACTTGTGGATAATCCAGTAGTGATATCTGGCAAACCGGATTTATCGAGTATTGTAGGTTCTGCGGCCACGTTATTGTTCTCATCTAACTCACGTAAATTGTAGGTAAATAGAGACTGACCATTTGTAAATATTTGAGAAGTCGCACCTGATAGGCCTGGTCCAAATAAATTACCTGCTAGAATATCTGCACCCTCGTATTCTGTTAATTCATTTTTGTTGTATGCGATGTTAAAGTTTGCATTCCATATTAAATTATCAGACTGTAGAATGTCATAATCTAGTGCAAGTTCTAAACCTTGATTGATAAGCACAGCATCAATATTTCCAAAATTAAAAGGCTGAATTGCCGGTTGAACTGAAGGTGTATTTAACAATAGATCTCTCGTCTCTTTCCTATAGAAATCAAGGCTACCTGATAAGCGGTCATTTTTAAAACCAAAATCGAAACCAAAACCATATTGTGTAGTTTCTTCCCAAACTAGATCTGGATTTGCATCTGCTACAGCACCGTTAGCAGGCGCAGTAAGCTCTGAATTTGCTCCGTTAATTCCTATAGCATCCCATCGCGTTCTGTTAACAAAGTTACCATAACCAAGGCCATCTTGATTACCCGTAATTCCCCAGTTTAATCTCATTTTTAGTGTTGAAAAAGTATCTTCACTAATAAAATCTTCCTGATTTAATTTCCAAGCAAAAGCAGCCGAAGGGAAATACCCGTATTGATTGGATGGTCCAAACCTTGAGGACCCATCTGCTCTTAACGTGGCAGTAAATAAATATTTATCGTGTAGTGTATAGTTTACACGCCCAAAAAAGGATTGTAATTCATCCGTATTGTTAAAAGTATCAACCGATAAAGCATCAATAGGAATACTTGGCAGGGCTCCTGTTGTTTGACTAACAGAAGGATATAAACTCAATATTCTAAATTCATCCATGGACCCACCTTGAAAGGTTCCAATACCATAGCCTTGATAACCGCTCGCTAGACCTCTAGTGGAACTGTATGCATTCTCAGTGATGCTTCTTATTTCACTCAAGCTAGAAGAATTAAAACCTTGACCTAAGATATTCTGCCCACTTCTATTAAAATTTTGGTAAGAGAAACCCGCAAGAGCATCTAACCTAGAATTTTCAAATTCCTTTTTATAATTTACTGTGAATTCTAACAGTTCGTTCTGCGTGTCTAAGTTACTAACTGCGGCGCGGCCGTTGTTTTGTGCCCCATTATCTACACCAAGAATTTGCGGCCCTAATACTTGACCTCTTTCTGAAGTAGAACTATCTAGTCCTAACGTTAATTTGGCAGACAACTCATCAGTAATATCATAACCTAAGGATAAATTACCCAAAAATCTGGTTGTGTTTGTTTTGTCCTCATAATAGGCCAAAAGGTTGGCTGGATTTCTATCTGGAGAAGTATCAAAATCTGGATCACTAGTTAAGGTAGGATTTGAATAATAAGCAGCTGCTAATAAATCCCCTGTACTCCCCGATGTCCTACTTATAAAAGGTACTTGGTCATTTATTCTAGAAACCGTTCCTTGAAAAGAAACTTTTAATTTATCTTGTAAAAATCGATGATTTGCATTTATTCTACCTGAGATACGTTCTAACTCAGTGTCTTCTATAATACCTAATTGATCTGAATAGTTAACCGTTGCTCTTACATTTCCTTGTCCATAATTCCTAGAATAGGATAAGTTGTTATCTGTTGATACGGTAGTTCTGAAGATATAGTCTTGCCAGTCTGTACTGCCCCCAAGATCTGCACCACCTCTGCTAACAAATTCGTCCGTAGTTAAAAGGTCGAGCCTATTTGCCGTTTGAGAAATAGTTACATTACCAGAAAATCCAAATTGCCCTTTCGAGCCTCCAGACTTTCCTGATTTGGTGGTAATAACGACAACACCATTTGCTCCCCTAGACCCGTAGATGGCAGTAGCTGAAGCATCTTTTAAAATACTCATACTTTCTATGTCATTCGGATTCAAGAAATTCAATGGATTTTTAGAACCACTAGAACCAACACCAATGTCTGCACCACTTGCAGAAACACTTTCGTTTGAAACTGGTATACCATCAACAACAAATAAAGGACTGCTATTTGCTCTAACTGAGCTCGTTCCTCTAATTCGCAATGCAATTCCTGCACCTGGCTCACCACTTGACTGTGTAATTTGAACACCGGCAGATTTACCTTGGATTAACTGTTCAGGAGAACTAATAGCTCCTTTATTAAAATCTTTTGCGGTTACAGTGGACACAGCACCTGTTGCATCTTTAACCGTTGTAGTACCATACCCAATAACTACAATCTCGTCTAATTGAGAAGCATCTTCAGCTAGGGTTACATTAATCACTTCTTGACCAGTATATATAATGTCTTGCGACTTATAGCCTAAATAACTAAATACAATAACATCGTCATTGTTTAAATTGTTAATGGTATAAGTACCATCCATGTCCGTTTGAGCACCGTTAGTAGTGCCTTTAACTACTACATTTACTCCGGGTAATGGCCCCATATTGTCGGTTACTGTCCCTGTAGCAGTCTGAGCATAAAGTAGCCCACCTAAAACAAAGAAAAAACTACAAATAATTTTCCTAAATAGATTTTGTGTCATATTAATTTTTTTTGTTAGAAATTGAGAAATTCCGAATTAAAGGTTCTATAATTCTTTAAACTATAAAGCAATGTTAATTATTTTAAGCATTCAGCAAGAAAATAAACGAAAAAAAGCCGAAAAAAAGTTCCGAAAACGTTTTCGGAAAAAAAAATAAGTAGTATTATTGAAAGAATTAATAAAACTTTAACTTCTTTTAAGTCATACTATTATTAATTACAGTGGAAGCTATCATTCATATTCTAACTCATAATAATGGTTAAAATTACATTAAAAGAAATTGCAAAAACTCTTGGGATTTCGGTATCTACAGTTTCTAAAGCTTTAAAGGATTATCCCGATGTAAACAAAAAAACAAAAGCGCGGGTTCTAGAATTGGCTGAGCGCCTTAATTATATACCGAATGCTTTCGCTCAAAGTTTAAGAAGTAATAAATCTAAAACCATTGGAGTCATTATTCCGAGTACGGTACATTATTTTTTTTCTAGTATTATCGATGCTGTTTTAAAAGAAGCGGAGAACATGGGCTATATGGTTATAATCATGCAATCGAATGAAGATTATAAACTTGAAAAGAAACAGGTAGATCTACTACTAAGCAAGGGGGTTGACGGCATTCTAATTTCACTCTCTGATAGCACCAATAATTTTAAACATCTACAAAAAATAATAGATTATGATATCCCCTTAGTCCTGTTTGACAAAATAGCAAAGGTTATCAATTGTTCAAAAGTTGTTATTGATGATATAAAAGCGTCTTATAATGCAGTTAACTTCTTAATTAATAAAGGATATAAGCGTATTGCCTATTTTAGAGGTGGTTTAAACCCTCAAAACTCTATCGACCGATTTATTGGTTATAAAAAAGCATTAAAAGACAACAACATAAAATTCGATTCGTCATTAGTTTATATATGTGAAAAATTGAGTTTTGATGAAGGGTATGAAAACGCAAAAGAACTATTACAAGATCATAGCAATAACGTCGATGCAATATGCACTGCTGCTGACTTATTAGCGATAGGCGCCCTTAATTATTTAAATGAAAAAAAAATACGAATCCCCGAGCAATTAGCAGTCTTTGGCTTTAGCAACTGGTTTATGGCATCTGTTATTACACCCACTCTATCTTCAATAGAACAAAACGCTTATAAAATGGGCGAGAAATCGATTGAAACTTTATTATATGAAATCGATTGTAAGCATAAAGGAATCCCAATTAAACACCAAAAAATTATCATTGATACTGAATTAATAATTAGAAATTCCTGTTAAACCTATAAGATTGTAATAACCTGTTTATCAACTGATCATATTTTAAATTCCGAAAATAGCTAAAAGCGCTCGTTGAAAACAATTCAACAAATTTAAAAATTGAGAAAAAACAATAAACAACTATTTAGTCGCTCAAAAACAGAACGATTTAGATATTAATAAATCACTTTTTTAGAAAAAAACATGATTTTTAATGAAAATCCCTCTAACTTCTAAATTATATCTTCTAAATGTTTAAAAAAATGAAAACAATATTATCGTTTCTATTCTGTTTGAGTACATTTTTAATATCGGCCCAAAATGATGGTTGGAATATTTCAACAATCTCAAATACTAACTATACTGGAATAGCTGTTGCGAATGGCCGCATAGGGATTTTACCTTCAGAGAAGTTATTGAAAACTGAACAAGTCATCTTAAACAATGTTTATGATAAAGAGTCTCCACTTGGTGTTAGCAGGATCTTAAAAGGCATGAATTTTGGTAACTTAGAAATTGAAATTGATGGTGAAAAATTAAATTCAGAAAACATAAAAAACTGGTCTCAAACCATAAATATGAAAGAAGCGTATTTTAAAACGTCTTTCAATTTTAAAAACAAAGCACAAATAACTTATAAAATATATGCTCTAAGAAATGTGCCCTATTCTGGATATATAGATTTTGAAATTTCAGCGAGCAGAGCTATTTCTATTAAAGTAACCGGCATTATAGAAACTCCTGAAGAATATAAAGAACCTTTAAGTACCTATAGAGTTTTAAGAGATGTTGAAGTGACGATGCCAATTTTACAAACTGTAGCCAAAAGCAGAATGCAAAGACATACGGTAGGTACGTCTGCAACTTTCATTTGGCATAATATTGATAATGGTAATGAGCACGAAAGACCAGAATTAGTGCATAACAAAGTTTCTGATTACAATAATCAATTGTCATTTCTCACCGAGATTAAAGCAAATGAGCAATTAGACTTTGCATGGACAGCAGCACAATGCACCACACAAGACTTTAATGACCCACAAAATGAATCCGAACGTTTTGTGATTTTTAATCTTTTAACACCAAAAGAAGATTTATTAGCACAACACAAAAAACTCTGGGAAACACTCTGGAAAGGTGACATTATTATTGAAGGTGACTTACAATCTCAACAAGATGTACGTTTAGCGCTTTATCATTTATATGCGTTTAGTAGAGCAGAATCTAATCTTAGTATTGCACCAATGGGTTTATCATCGCAAAATTATAACGGTCATATTTTCTGGGATACCGAGTTATGGATGTTTCCTCCACTATTATTGTTAAATCAAGACATCGCTAAGTCCTTAGTCAATTATCGTTCAGACAGACTGGATAAAGCCAAACAAAAGGCTATAAACTTTGGTTATAAAGGAGCTATGTTCCCTTGGGAAAGTGATGATACAGGTGAGGAAGCTACGCCGGCTTGGGCATTGACGGGAACCTTTGAGCATCATATTACTGCAGATGTTGCTATTGCCTTTTGGAATTATTATAGAGTTACTAAAAATAAGATTTGGCTAAAAGAACGCGGCTATCCTATGTTAAAAGAAGTTGCAGATTATTGGGTAAGCAGGAGTGTTAAAAATAACGATGGCTCTTATTCTATTAAAAACGTTGTTGGCGCCAATGAATTCGCGCCTAATGTTGATGATAATGCTTTTACTAATGGCTCCGCAATAACGGCTTTGAACTATGCAATATTAGCGGCAAACGAACTCGATTTATCAGCAGATGAATTATGGAATGAAGTCGCAAGCAACATTAAAATTCATAGATTTCCTGATGGTACAACAATGGAACATAGCACATATGACGGCGACCGAATTAAACAAGCAGATGTCAATTTACTCACCTATCCCTTAAATATTATTTCAGATAAAAACACAATTCTTAAAGATTTAAAATATTACGAACCAAAACTAGCTGAAGAAGGCCCTGCGATGGGGAAATCAGTATTTGCTGTCATTTATGCGCGTTTAGGAGATGCCAACAATGCCTATCGTTTATTTAAAGAAAGTTACGAGCCTAATAAAAGACCTCCATTTGGTGCGTTATCAGAAACCGCAACAGCCAATCTACCGTATTTTGCTACAGGAGCTGGCGGTATGTTGCAAGTCGTTTTATTTGGTTTTGGAGGTTTACATCTTACAGAAAATGGTATTGAACAGAGAAATGCAATACTCCCTAAACAATGGAAATCGATTACGATCACTGGAGTTGGTATTGAGAAAAAAACGTTTACAGTAAAGTAAATCTTTGCAATCGGGTTACCCCTTCAAAAACTTAATATTCCGCTCCAAACCAGCAAACTTAGTGCGCTTCACCGCAGATTTTTTAAATACTTTTTTAAAGGTATCTTCTGTAATTTCTTCCCAATCCTTTTTAGTCATCTCTAACAATTCTGGATGCGGATTAAATAGAGGTTCGTTATGTGATTTAGAAAAGCGATTCCATGGGCAAACGTCTTGGCAAACATCGCAACCAAACATCCAATCATCAAATTTATCTTTAAATTCTGTTGGAATATTTTCTTTAAGTTCTATGGTGAAGTACGAGATACACTTACTTCCATCAACGACATAAGGTTCTGTAATCGCTTCTGTTGGGCAGGCATCAATACATGCTGTGCACGAGCCACAATGGTCTGTTGTGGCATGGTCGTATTCTAATTCTAAATCAATAATGAGTTCAGCTATAAAATAAAAAGAACCAATTTGTTGGGTGAGTAAATTAGAATGTTTCCCGATCCAACCCAATCCCGATTTTGCCGCCCAAGCTTTGTCTAAAACGGGGGCTGAATCCACAAAAGCTCTACCGTGAACTTCACCAATCTCATCTTGAATAGAGTGAAGTAATTCCTTTAATTTATCTTTGATGACAAAATGGTAATCCGTTCCGTAAGCATACTTTGAAAGCTTATACGAATCGGCATTCTGTAGTTCTGAAGGGTAATAATTAAGTAATAAAGACACCACACTTTTAGAACCTTCAACTAATAGCGTTGGGTCTAAGCGCTTATCGAAATGATTTTCCATATAACGCATTTCACCATTCGCGTTATTCTTCAACCATTTTTCAAGCCTTGGTGCTTCAACTTCTAAAAATCCAGCCTTACTTATTCCACAGGATAAAAAGCCAAGACGTTTGGCTTCGGCTTTTATAAATTGCGTGTATTTAGATGTGTTCTCAATCACCTTTTTTCGAATCTTACGTATGCATTTTTAGGCTTTAACGTAATTAAAGGAGTGATACCGACCTTATCAAAATCTGGATCCATTTTATAGTTTTTAACCAACTCGGTAACTGCAATAATCATTTCGAACATTGCGAAATTATTTCCTATGCATTTTCGTGGGCCTGCTCCAAAAGGAAAATATTGAGATGAGAATTTTCGTGCGCCTTCTGCAAAGCGCTCTGGTGCAAACACGTCAGGCTTTTCCCATAATTCTGGATGCCTGTGCATCTCGTAAACCGAAAATAAAAGATTAGTTCCCGGTTGAAAATCCATGCCATTAAACCGGTCGGCTTCAATATTAACGCGATCTATAAAATAAGCTGGTGGATACAATCGCATCGACTCTTCAAGTACTTGTTGACAAACTTTAGAACTGGAAACACGTGTCATTAAATCCGTTTTATCCCCACCTAAGTTCTGCCATTCCTCATAAATTTTTTCCTGCCATTCAGGATGTTTCGCCAATAACTGAAATGTAAAGGTTAAAGCGTTGGATGTCGTTTCATGTCCTGCCGTAAAAATGATTAAGATTTCGTCGATAAGTTGCTCTTCACTCATCCCCTTACCGTCATCATATCTGGTCTCTAAAAGCATATCTAGTAAATCACCATACTGCGTCGCTGATGCTTTTCTTTCTTCAACGATCCCTTTTAGAATGGTTCGCGCTTCTTTTGTAAGGTCTAAATATTTGTCTAATGTCCCACTTATTTTAAACCACCAAGCTAAATACGGCTGGCGTAATTCTCTCACTAACATTTTTTGATTAGCTTCCGTTATAAATTGAAGCCTTTCCATGTCTTTTACCTTCGCCGCCTTTGTGAATAGTGACTTTACAACGGTTTGAAATGCCAAATCATTAAGAATGGGAAAGAGATCCGTGGTTTTATTCGTTTCGATAGTTGCATATTCTGAAACTATAGTGTCTTGCATTCCGCTTAACAAATTCTCTAGTTGCTTTTTATGAAAAGCAGGTTGCATCATTTTACGCTGTTTCTTCCATTTCTCACCTTCGGAAGTTAATAAGCCCTCACCAACATATTTGACTAAATCTACAGTCTGAATTTTAGATTTTGTATAATTCTTTTGATTCTTTTGAAGCACATATTGTGCAAATGCAGCATCACGAATAAAGACAACACTATTATTAAATCCTATTTTTAGTCTGAAGATATCACCTTGTTCTTCAAAATTTTTGTGATGAAATGGTAACGGGTTCTTCAGAATTTCTAGCGAATGCTTGAAAAAACGATTTAAAGGGACTATGGGTATATTGTCTTTTGGATTCAAATTTTAAAATCTCGTATTAATTTAGGTTTACAGATACCACCTGACAAATAGATTCAATATTTATCTGGTTTAATAATTTAAATAGTGCATTCTAGAACATGCTCAGGATGACAACCACCTTCTTCTCGTTTAGGTACTTAAAAGGTGTTAGAATAAGCCCCCTTGCGTAGGGCCTTTTACTTTTCCAAGATGCTTGTATGCTTGCTCTGTAACTTCGCGACCACGTGGTGTGCGCATTATAAAGCCTTGCTGAATTAAAAAGGGTTCGTAAACCTCTTCAATGGTTTCGGTGCTTTCACTTACAGCTGTTGCAATAGTGCTAATGCCAACAGGACCACCCTTAAACTTTTCTATAATGGTCGTTAAGATTTTGTTATCCATTTCATCTAAGCCGTATGCATCTACATTCAATGCACCTAAAGCAAACTTAGCAATTTGGATGTCTATTTTACCATTTCCTTTTATTTGAGCAAAATCTCTAACCCGTCGCAAAAGTGCATTAGCAATACGAGGTGTTCCTCGACTTCTTCCTGCAATTTCTATAGCAGCTTCCATACTCGTTGGAACATTTAAAATTGAAGCACTTCTTTGTACTATCGTTGTTAAGACATCCGTCTTATAATACTGTAATCGACTTTGAATTCCAAAACGGGCACGCATTGGAGCTGTTAGCAATCCAGAACGCGTCGTTGCCCCAATTAATGTAAAAGGATTTAAATTGATTTGAACGGATCTAGCATTTGGACCAGACTCGATCATAATATCTATTTTATAGTCCTCCATTGCAGAGTATAAATACTCCTCTACTATGGGACTTAAACGATGAATCTCATCAATAAAAAGGACATCACGATCATCGAGATTTGTCAATAACCCAGCCAAGTCTCCAGGTTTGTCTAGAACAGGTCCTGAAGTCACTTTTATACCAGCATCTAGCTCGTTAGCTAAAATGTGTGCTAGCGTTGTTTTACCTAGACCTGGAGGCCCATGGAATAATGTATGATCTAATGCTTCTTCTCGAAGATTAGCCGCTTGAACAAAAACAAGTAAGTTTTCCAAAACCTGATCTTGCCCAGTAAAATCATCGAATGTTAAGGGTCTTAACTTTTTTTCGACATCGAGGTCTTCAGGACTAACATTTTCGTTGGATGGGTCTAGATTTTCGTTCATAATATTTCCTGTAAAAACGGGAATCTCATTAAATTATAAATTCAAGATTCTGAAACCTCTTCAGAATAACAAAGAGGTCAAAACAAATATAATGAAAAAGACCTTCAGAGAGATTAATCATTCCGAAGGTCTTTTAATATTTGTTATAAGATTCCTGCCTTAGCAGGAAGTTGTTTAGTGCTGTAACTCCTCTTCACCTTCCTTCAATGGAACATTTTGAGGCACAAAATCTTCATCATGACCTGGTTTACTGTAATCATAAGACCATCTGTAAACTGTAGGCAAGGCCCCTGGCCAGTTACCGTGAACATGCTTTACTGGTGCAGTCCATTCAAGGGTATTTGATCTCCATGGATTTAGAGGTGCTTTCTTACCAAAGAACATACTGCTAAAGAAATTGTATAAGAATACCAATTGAAAAACACCACCTACAATAGCAAATATTGTAATCACAACATTAGCATTTTGGGTATCGTCAAACAATGGGAAATTAGAGTTGGTATAATAACGTCTTGGCAAACCTGCCATCCCTATAAAGTGCATTGGGAAGAATACCCCATAAGCACATATAGCCGTTACCCAGAAATGTAAATATCCTAAATTTTTATTCAACATTCTTCCAAACATTCTCGGGAACCAATGATAAATACCTGCAAACATTCCGTATAGTGCAGAAATACCCATTACCAAGTGGAAGTGAGCGACTACGAAATACGTATCGTGTACATTAATATCTAATGCACTATCTCCTAAAATAATACCTGTTAAACCCCCTGTAATAAAAGTAGATACTAATCCAATAGAAAACAGCATGGCTGGATTCATTTGCAAATTACCTTTCCAAAGTGTGGTTATATAATTGAATGCTTTTACTGCTGAAGGAATCGCAATCAATAAGGTTGTAAATGTAAATACAGAGCCTAAGAATGGATTCATTCCTGAAACAAACATATGGTGTCCCCAAACGATTGTTGATAAGAATGCAATTGCTAAGATTGACGCTACCATAGCACGGTAACCAAAAATAGGTTTACGCGAATTCGTAGCAATAACCTCTGAAGTAATACCTAATGCAGGCAATAAAACGATATAAACTTCTGGATGGCCTAAAAACCAAAATAGGTGTTCGAATAGAACTGGTGAACCCCCTTGATAATGTAGTACCTCCCCTTGAATAAATATATCTGATAAAAAGAATGAGGTTCCAAAACTCCTATCCATTATTAGTAGCAACGCTGCTGATAATAATACGGGAAATGAAATCACACCAATAATAGCGGTAACAAAGAACGCCCAAATCGTTAATGGCAATCTTGTCATTGACATTCCTTTAGTACGTAAGTTTATAACAGTAACAATATAGTTCAATGACCCTAATAACGACGATGCAATGAATATTGCCATAGATACTAACCATAAGGTCATACCCATACCTGAACCACCTTGTGCCATAGGCAATGCGGATAGTGGAGGATATATTGTCCAACCTGCCGCAGCTGGTCCAGCTTCAACAAACAATGAAATAATCATGATAACACTAGAAAGGAAGAATAACCAATAGGATACCATATTAAGAAATCCTGATGCCATATCTCTGGCACCAATCTGTAATGGAATTAAAAGATTACTAAACGTACCACTTAAACCTGCTGTTAATACAAAGAATACCATGATCGTACCATGAATGGTAACCAAAGCTAAATAAATATCAGCATCCATCACACCATCTGGTGCCCATTTTCCGAGTAATGCCTCAAAAATAACATTAGGCTCTTCTGGCCATGCAATTTGCATACGCATCATCATAGACATCAAAACGCCAATAACTCCCATTATAGTACCTGTAATAAGGTACTGCTTTGCTATC
>RCND010001001.1_pt1 | contig 16015 bp, 18 predicted proteins | sample 2041351 | NCBI WGS metagenome assembly RCND01 (sample SAMN09708230, study PRJNA481090) | Marine sediment metagenome, whole genome shotgun sequencing project. | biome: marine sediment; feature: ocean; material: sediment; isolation source: Sewage treatment plant 12B marine sediment (STP12B) ... | reverse complement strand
CCGATCAGACCAAGGGCTTCGTCGTCCTGCCCAAGCGCTGGATCGTCGAGCGCACCATCGCTTGGCTCAACCGGTGCCGATCGTTTACGACTTTCTTCTTAAAATGACCATAGTGTGGGTATGGGTTTTCAATGATTAGGCTCTTTGGAAATTCATCCGAGATGGTTCCTAACACCCTGTCAACATAGTTTTCGCCTATCCTTTTTCTGCGTTCGGAAGCGGAAAATATCCAATAGTCAAAGGTTCCTAGATTGAAGATTTCGTAGATGCCGTAAAAAATCGTTTTAAGCAATTTAAAAACTAATAGGGCATTTATTTTTATTACTCTTGATTTTAGGCCTTCTTTTGCTCTTAATTCTTCATTGATTTTTAGTCGAATCAGTGGCCAAACATAATCATCAGCCAACATAATAGATTGGGTATCATGCCTTTTTTCAATGTCCTTTAAGGTTGGCAATTTACGCGTCATTTTCTATGTGATTATCATTTTTAGAAATGGCAAACAATACCATAAATAGCATAAAATAGACTATTCCTCTTTCTCTTTGTAATAAGCTCTCAAAGAAAAAGTTCAAAACCATTGATGCCAAAAAGAATAGAAACAAAATGTCTCTATTTTTGAAAGCCTTTAAAACCCCCAAGGTAAGAGCAATCAAAAAAATGACACTAAAGAATATGCCGTTTGAAACCAAAAAATTAAGGTATTGGTTGTGGCTATTCTTATTTCGAAGACTTTCGCAAACTGAAAAGCTATAGTAATTCAAACAAATGTCGTTAATTGTCTTAAAAACACTGCCCGTACCATGCCCAAATAGTGGTGCGCTTTTAACAGCCTCTACAGAAAGTTTCCACATGCCAAGTCTAATACTTGTTGATTCGTTAATTACTTTATGGGGTCCTTCTGATAATATATCAAAAGAAGTTGCCGATTTCAGAGATCGCTTGTAAAGCATTGGGTTGACCGCGAACATTGCAAAACTGCCAAGAAGGATGCCAATGCCCAATACAAAATATATTCTTCCGCCGTGTTTCAACATTTTGTATCCGAGAAAAATTGCAGTGACTAATAGAAAAGAAAATATTCCTGATTTGCTAGAAGTAAGAAAAAGGGTGATGAAAAGCAATGCAATTAATAAGGCCAAATATGTCTTTTTCTTTTTAAGAAATTGAACCAACAAGAAAAAAATCGCAAAGCCAAGGTAAATTGAAAAATACGTTGGATGTAAATTTATAAAATCAGAAAATTCGTTATAAAAAAATACATTATGCTTTCGAGAAAATTCATCTACCACATACATACTTCTTGTGCTGACAATCCTATATAGCCCATGAGAAATACAAATAAGCACTGTACTAAAAACCCCGGCTACAAAACTGTTCAAATACCAATTTCTTTTTGTATTCGATATCGAGCCGCCACCTAGCACCAAAGGAAAAATCAATAATGCCAATTGAGTTTGAATTTTTGATAATCCTGATTCAAAAGAACTAGTGTATCCAAGTCCTATGACCAAAAGGATATACATTATTACAAACAATAGAAGGACCTTTTGTTCGAATAATTTTAAAAAATAGTTTTTGTTGAAGTCAGGTAATACTAAAAGTGCATATGCAATGATTAAAATTGAAGTTAATTTGGGAAATAGAGGCACAGAAAAAAAAAGTGTAATCAACACGTAAAATTTCGCTGCTGGCCTTGGCCCGCCTTGTAACAATATTGTCTGATTAAACATTTCTTTTGAAAAAATCGACTGCATAAAACAAAATAAATAAGTAAAAATAATTGGACCATGCACCCGATAAAAGCGTTATTGAAATTACGCAACTAATGAAAAAAATGAAAACCAAATTGGTGGGGTACTTGCTCATATTGGCTGCCTGTTTTATCTTCAAAAAAAACAAACCAATCATACCAAGGCCAAACAAACCCATTTCGGTCACCAATTGAAGCGTAAAATTATGCATGCTGAGGGCAGCATATCTTTCCGTACCCGGCACCACTATTTCTTTCATCATAGTCAAAGAATTTCCTGGACCAATACCCAATAAATAGGAACGAAAGAATTCCTTCACTCCGAGAATTACAGCATTTGATCTTGAATTGAAAGTTCCGATATGTTCCAAAGGTTCTTGTAACCATAGATTCTCTACAAGTCTTGAGGTAAAATACTCTATGGTATATTTTCCTTGTATACTGTATTCCCTGAAAAAAAATAGCACCAACAAGGCCATCACACCCATAAACACAAAACCAATGTATTTTATTTTGAACAGTTCTATTTTTACAATGAAATATCCGCCAAAAAAAACTATCAAAGAAAGGATTGCCAATTTTGCATCGTTATAAGCCATCAGATATATTGCTGCGCTAAGCCATACATATTTAAAAATATTTTTCGTTTTTAAAAAAAATAAGGGTGAAAAAATGGCCAAAACGGAAGAAAGCTCATTTTCGTTCCAAAAGAAAATATTCACCGCAGGCAATCGATCTTGCGTATTAATATAAACACCCCCAAAGAAGACTTGAACAAAACTTAGTATTATTATGGCCTTAAATACAAAAGTTAATATTAAATATAGGTTTTCAGGATTACAAGCTTTTAGTGCTTCCTTATAGTAGAAATAGAAGAAGAAAACGGTAATATAATAAAGGTTAAAGTTTATGTTAAAGGCATGAAACCTCGACACATAGGAAGCAATCAAAGAGTATAACAAAAAAACGACAAGGACCACAGAAAGCTTGACGGCTCTTTTGGTGTTAACCAAAAAAAATGTAATGAACAAAAAAGGAAGTAATATTCTAAAGAGTGTAATCTTACTTTCTATCGAAGGACGTAAAATAGTACTCAACCCTGCGATTGCCAATATGGTAAAATGAACAATTGTTGCGGCCCTGGCTTTAGAAATTTTTATGTTCGGCGTGAACTCCATAGGTTAATTTCCTATTTTACTGATTGTCTTTTTAAAGGAGTGCCCCTTTTTAGGTCTTCAATAAATACTTTTCCTTGAATTTCTTTGAAATACTTTGGGTGCATACCATACCCGGGTCGAATTGATCGTACATTAGTTTCGGTAACTTTTTCACCAGCTTTCACATTTTCAACTACAAACAACGATCTTGAAAATTCACGGCTTTTCTTCTTTTTATCCGTCATTTCATAATTTTCCCGGCCCATCATTTGCTCAGCAAGCCGAACGGCATCTACCATTTGTTTAAATTCACTTTCGTCAAGCGAAAAATGAGCGTCGGGACCTCCTATGGCCTTGTCTAGTATAAAATGCTTCTCTATCACTTTTGCTCCCAATGCGACAGCAACAACGGGTGCTTCAATCCCCATGGTATGATCAGAAAGCCCAGAGACTACCCCAAATCTTTTCGCTATATCAGGTATTGTAACAAGGTCGGCATCTTCAGGTGCGGCAGGGTATGCCGAGGTACATTTCAATATTGTAATGTCATTGTTCCCTTGCTTTTTGCAGGCTTCAATGGCCAGTTCTATGTCTTCAATCGTGGCAATACCGGTAGAGATAATCATCGGTTTTCCTTTTGAAGCCGCATATTCTATTAACGGAATATCGGTAATTTCAAATGATGCTATTTTGTATATGGGCGTATTTAATTCTTCTAAAAAATCTACCGCTGTTTTGTCAAAAGGGGATGAAAAACAGACTAAGCCTTCCTCTTTGGCCGTATCAAATAATGCCTGGTGCCATTCCCAAGGCAAGGCTGCGGCTTTATATAAGTCATAGAAATATTGACCGTCCCAAGCAGTACCTTGATTGATTTTAAAAAAATCGGTTTTTGAATTCAATGTAATTGTGTCGGCGGTGTAGGTCTGTAATTTAATGGCATCGGCACCCGCTCTTTTGGCGGCTCTAATAGTCTCTTTGGCAACACTTAATTTACCGCCATGATTCGCCGAAAGCTCGGCAATAATAAAACAGTTTTCAAAATTCATTTTTCTTGTTCTAATTTATAAACATAGCTTTCTTGGTTGTGAATCTTTTTTTCTTCCAAATAGGTGTACCCGGCCTTTTCAAATGATTTTAATGATGCCATATTATTATTTTTTATGAAAGCCAATATGGGGTTTTTGAATTTTTCAAAGCAAATTACGGCCGATTCTCTTAAAATGTATGGAGCCAAATTCTGGCCTCGATATTGTTTTCCTATTAGAATACCCACAACTGTTGTTGTATTTGCCCTATCATACCTAACAACACCTGCGGGTTGATTGTTCACTAAAACAATTAAAAATAAGGTATTTAGACTAGTAATCTTATTTAAGAACCAAGTGGTGTGATTTTCAATAGTAAAGGCCTCGGAATGATAAGAATTTTTTCTGACCATCGCGTCACTAGACCAATCAAAGGTACGTTGAAAATCACTTTTACCCGCGGCTCTAAAAGAAATGTTAAGTGTGTTTATCAATCCTAAAACTCTTTGGCCACTTTTACCATCGATAATGGCGCTTTGTCTTGCAATATATGTATTGGGGTCGATAGCACTTAATTTATTTTTAATTACTTCTTTGAAATCAGTTTCCGAATACTGTGAAAAATCCCCACCTTCAAGTATTACTTTTTCTTTGACCATAGCCCTATAAATCTGTTTTTGATTGTCCACAAAATAGCCGCCTAAAATCGGCATTTTAATACAACACAACTCATAGAAGATAGTGCTAGTTGGTACTATGGCAAAATTACATGCGGTCATGACTTTCGCCAATTCAGATTCAGATAAATTACGGTGAATATAAACGTTCTTATTTCCGTCATTTTTCAAGTCCATAATTTCGTTGTTCTTATAAGCTTGGCCAAGAACAAGGTGAATTGTTTTTGTAAAACTGGTCTGAAGAAGTGCTTTTGTAACTTTTAATGATAAGTTCAGCATATCGGCACCTCCAAAACAGACAAAAGCAGTATCGATTTTATTTATTGATCTTGGTTTTTTAGTGCTCTTCAAAAAGGATGGACGTAGCAAGGCATATTTAGTGCCAAGACCATAGTTGGTGTAATTTGCTGCAGAATAATCGCCAGCTTTCAAGGAAGGTGCATGATTGATAACAATATCAGCAAAAATATGCTCTTGAACAAGGTCATCTATATATACTAATTGGTATTTACTGTGTTTAAGTTTCTTTTGATAATTAGAATCAAATTGATAACCATCAGCGATAACAATATAGTCTGAGGCATCAAAATTACTTTTTAACCAGTTTGGTTCTGATGAGATATCAATTTCTTCAGGAATCAAACGTACAGCATAGCTGCTAGGTATTACAGAAGTTGTGGAAGAAATTTTGGTAACAAGAAAAAAGTCATAATCATTTTTCAGCATTTCTATAACTGCAAAAAGACGATATAGATGTCCTAATCCAATTGATTGGTTTCCATCGGCCCTAAATAGAATCTTTTTTTTCATGCGTTTTTAAAATAGATGCCGCTCTGTGATATTCAAGTTTTCTCAATGTTTCTTCGGCTACTTTTAACTCTTCAGTAATTGAAAAAAACTGTCTTTTTTGCATGTTCGATTCATTTGCAGTAAAAAGCCAGGGATAATCGACGTAGATCTTTTCAACAAGTTCTAAGCCCTTCAAATCATCGTTATTAAGAGAAAAAGAAAGCACTGTTGATACCAGAAGTAAATCAGAAGGATAATCTACTGTTAGGCGTAATTCTTTTAAGTCACTATTGATAGACGGGTGGTATGTTTGTTTCTTGTAGTTCCGGCGATTTCTTATGAAAAGGGTGACATGTTCTTTTTCTGCCTTTGACAATTCTGCTGTGGTTGTTTCTAGAATTACTCTTGCCGCGACTACTTCGAAATTCATACCCAAGGGGAGGTTATCTGTTTTGGTATAATCATTTTGTTGTTCTAGGTGGTATGCGATAGTTTCATCTAATACTTTTACATCGACCAAGGGATTGTCAGCGGTCAACCTAACAATAGTGAACGGTTTTTTTTCCTTTATAATCTCTATAAATCTACTCAGTACATCATCCTCATCTCCCCTATAACACTGTACATTATGATTCGAGCAAAATTCTTCAAGTACGTCATTTTCTTTGTTCAATGAAGTAGCGATAATTATTTCAGGTCGATATTTAGATTTGCGTAGTTCTTCAATAATCCATAACAACAAGGGTTTACTCCCTGAAATAGGAATCGGTATTAGCGTCTTGCCGGGTAAGCGGCTTGAAGACATTCGGGCCTGAATGATACAGGCAACAGAATTATTTTGCTGTCCAACCTCCATCTACTATTATGTTTTGTCCGGTGATAAAATCTGATGCCATAGCCGATAAAAAAACGAATGCTCCAGCTAAATCTTCTGGCGAACCAACTCTTTTCAAGCATGTTTTTTCTGCTAATGCTTCAACAAATGAACCATTCTCTTTCACTGTATCAGATGGAAAAGGGCCTGGGGTAACTGCATTTACATTAATGTTCAAATGCCCTAGGTAGCTTGCGTAATACCTTGTCAATTGGAGTATTCCTGCTTTGGCAGCTCCATAATGTGGTGGATTCAAAAATTCAGGATGTTCATCGTATACTTCAAATTGGGGGGCCACCACCCCATACATGGAGGAGACATTTATAATCTTTCCGCCATTTTGTTTTTTGTAATAAGGTATTATAGCCCGAATACATCTAAAAACACTATTTAATGAACCATCTATTCCGTATTGCCAGTCATCATCAGTCATCTTTTCAGGTGAGTTGCCTCTACTATAAAATGCATTATTTATTAAAACATCAATTATATTCTCCTTATTTATAACCTTTTTAAAAGCAGTTTCAATAGCACTTTTGCTTGCAACATCACAGGTTAAAAAATGTAACCGTTCATGAGAGTCTAAACTGGCGAAACTTTTTTTGAATTTGGATTCTTCCCTTCCCAAAACATATACGTTTGCCCCATGAAAAAGTAAGCTCTGAACAATTGCTGTACCTAAGAAGCCATATCCGCCTGTAATCAGTATCGTCTTTCCGCTTAAATCAAACGTTTTTACCATAACCTAGCCCTTTAGTTTTTTGGCCATAAAGATGGCGATAATATTTTCTCGTCGATTTGAACATCAATTACATCAATAGTTTGGTCTATGTATATACCTTCCATATTTTGTTTGAGTTGTTTCAGATTTTCAATACCCATGATAACGACGTCAACAAAGTCTTGCTGTAATACAAATTTCAACAAGGCTCCCGACAAATTCTCTTTGTACTGCTCTTGAAGCTCTACTATAATTTTTTTTACCGAATCAAAATGACCGCCTAAGGTATTGGGGTTCATAAAAAACAAACCTTGAAGAAAAGTAGAGCGTGTATGAATCTCGCATCCTTTTTCTTTTAAATTTATCATACCTGCCTTAAATCTATTATCCAAGAAATTATAGGGTACTTGTACCAAATCAGGAATCATATTCAAAGCGAGTAATTGCTGTAACTCATTGGGGTGGTTCAATGAAAACCCAATTTTATTGATTTTACCCTTAGCTTTTAAAGTTTGTAATTTTTTCCAAGCATGCCTATTTTCAATTAGAAAACCAGGCCTATGTGCTAAAAAACCTTCAATAGTAGTCAGGTTAAGTCTATTCTGGCTTTTTTCAAATTCTTCGGCAATAGAGCCCTTGTTCTCAGGAGGCATAAACTTTGTAATCACCCTGAAATTTGATAGATTAAACTTTCCTAAAACTTCTTCCGCGCTGCCATACGCTGATGCAGTATCAATGCAAGTAATCCCGTTTTCCAATGCATATTCCAAGATTTTACCTACCTCATTTTCAGGTGTTTTATTTGATGTATTCGAAATTCCATAATTCATTCCGAACTGAACACTTCCTATGCCTATTTTTTCATGTACCTTCATAAAATGATAGTACTTTAGCTATAACAAAGTCTTGTTCTTCTTCTTTCAATGTAGGGTACATAGGCAAACTGATGCATCTTTTATAGTAAGCTTCCGCATTTGGCAAATCACCTTCCTTCCAACCTTGAGCTTTGTAATAAGGCATTAAATGGCACGGTATATAATGTATTTGCGCAAATATTTTATGTTTCCGTAAATAGTTGTAAAGGCCCAAACGATCTTCTTCTACTTCAATAACATAGAGGTGATAGGCATGCCCTTCTACTAAACCTGATTGACTCTTTATAAACGGTTTGTTTTCGAATACATTTTTATAAGTTTTGGCAATTTCCCGCCTCTTTTGTAATCCTTCAGGGGCCCTTTTTAACTGCTCAATGCCTAGTGCCGACTGAAAATCAGTCAATCTATAATTATAGCCAAGAGTCTGCATTTCCATGTACCACGATGGATAATCAAGAATGTCTTCTCCTCCATTGGCCATGGTTGGGTCATTTTGAAAGGCATCTGCATCTTTTGTGATGCCATGGGTTCGTAACATCAGAAGGTCTTGATATAGTTTTTCATCATTTGTAGTTATCATACCGCCTTCACCAGCAGCAATGTGCTTTACGGGGTGAAAGGAAAAAATTGCCAAATTGGCAAAATTACCATTACCACAGCTTTGTCTTTTTTCCGACTTGTCCATGAAATAACCCCCAGGCGCATGGCATGAATCTTCAATAATCCAAAGGCCATATTGATCGGCAAGCTTCCTTAAGGCTTGCAAGTCAACTCCTCGGCCTGCAAAGTCAACTGGAATAATACCTTTGTAGGTCCCTTTTGGTGAAGATTCCAAAAGTTCTTTTATTTTAGTGATATCGATCAGATAGGTATTGGGGTCAATATCAACAAAACAAACTTCGCCCCCACAATAGCGAACACAATTGGCAGAAGCGGCAAAGGTTATGGGGGAAGTAATGACTTTGTCTCCTTGTTTTACACCTAAAGCAAGTGCACAAAGATGTAAAGCTGCAGTTCCGTTGGCCACAGCGACCGAATATTTGCTACCTACGTAATCCGCAAAAGCCTCTTCAAATTCCTTGATTTTTGGCCCCTGGGTTAAATAGTCAGATTGTAACGTTTCTACAACGGCATCAATATCATCCTGGGTGATATGCTGCCTGCCGTAAGGGATTGGTTTTCTAATCATAATAAAAAATTTGAATCTACATGCTCCTTAATCAGTTGTCTTAGACTCTCAACAGTTTCCCACTCCGTATTTTCGCCAGAATTATAACTGAAGCCTTGTGAAACTTTTACCGCGTCAAATTTATCAACAAAATCAGCCAACTTCCATTGATGAGTTGCTGGAAGAATTGTGAAATATTTACCAAGGTCGTATGTATAAAAAGAGTCAGAAGGTGTAATCATTTCCTCGTGTATCTTTTCACCGGGTCGAATACCAACTATTGGCTTATCACAATTGGGGCCTATAGCCTCTGCTACATCAGTAATTCGATATGACGGGATTTTTGGAACGAACAATTCACCTCCCCACGCGTGTTCTAAAGCATGCATTACCATTTCAACACCGCCACTTAATGAAATATTAAAGCGGGTCATTTCAGGGTCGGTAATGGGTAAGATACCCTCCTTTTCCTTTTTATTGATGAAAAACGGGATAACCGATCCGTTCGACCCCATTACGTTTCCATAGCGAACAACTGAAAATCGAATGGGGTTATTTCCTTTTATGTTATTGGCAGCTACAAATAATTTATCAGAAGTAAGTTTTGTCGCTCCATATAAATTTATGGGTGCGCATGCCTTATCAGTAGAAAGTGCAACCACACGTTCAACACTTGTTTCAAGACAGGCATCTACTACATTTTGAGCCCCCCCAATATTGGTTTTTATGCATTCTTCAGGGTTATATTCGGCCAAATGAACATGTTTCATGGCCGCCGCATGAATTACATAATCAACACCTTTACATGCTCTTATAAGTCGGTCTCTATCTCTTACATCGCCAATGAAAAACCTTATTTGCGGATATTTTTCAATAGGAAATTTCTGTGCCATTTGAAACTGCTTTTGCTCATCCCTAGAAAAAATAATCAATCTTCTGATGTTAGGGAATTTTTTCAAAATATGTTCAGTTAGCGCATTGCCCAAAGAGCCTGTACCACCAGTTATTAATAACGATTTATTTTTCATTTCAAAGTTCATTGCCATGTTGTTTAGGTCAAAAATTTATATCGCGCAATATTATCTCCATGCTTTTTTCTTTGGTCTTGTAATTTAAGATGGTAATCGTGATGGCACGCGCATAATTAAGTTTCGTTTTTATTATTCGAGATGCAAATAGCTTTCCTTGCTTGTTCGAGGCTATTTTTAAGGAATATGATTCAAATTTATATTTTTGCCTTTTGGAATGCAACAATTCAATATCATCATCCTTTGGATAAATAGAAAACACTAAATAGCTCTCTGTATACGCCTCTAATGAGCTATTCAAAGAATCTAACTTGATTATCAGTTTATATTCACCTTCACTCAAAACATTCAAAAGAACTTCATTGAATTTTAACTTAAGGCCCTCTTTTTTGAAATGTTCTTCTTTTACCTTAAATTTTAGAAGATTAAAACTGTCATCCTCCTGAGAGTCATAAGGGGTTTTTGATTCTATTTCCTTGGTAGTCTCCTTACAGGAATTGAGTTCAAAGCATAAGAATGCCAAACAGAGAATTAAACCAAAACCAGACTGCCTTTTAAGCATAATTAGTTCTCAAAAAGAGAGGCCAGTATACTATTTCGAGGCCTTCTAGCAAAAGTACGATAATTCTCAGCTTTGTCAAGTTTCACTTTCTCTTCCAAATTATTTTCCGCCAAAATCCTTTTGGCAAAATCATACCAAGTCATCGCTTCACCATCCGTAAAATGATGAATGCCGTAATTCGTAACACCCGGGCTTATCAAACCTAATAAATAAGTTGCTAAATTATTGGCATTAGTAGGGCAGCCAGTTTGATCGTCCGTTATTTGTAAATCTTCACCTGCTTGCGCTTTTTTAAGAACGGTCTTATAAAAATTCTTTCCGAATTCCGAGTACAACCATGAGGTTCTCACTATGAAATAGCGTTCCAATATCTCTTGGATATATACCTCTCCTTTTAATTTTGATTTTCCGTAAACATTGATTGGATTGGTCTTGTCATCTGGTAAATATCCAGTTTCCTTTGTGCCATCAAAAACATAATCTGTAGAAACGTGAATTAATACAACTTTCTGTTCTAAACACATTTCAGCTAGTTTTCGCACACTTTCCGCATTTACTTTATATGCAGGGTCAGGTGTTTTTTCTGACTGTTCGACGTTGGTATAGGCAGCGCAATTGATGCAATAATCAAAATTCCCGGTAGAAAAAACCGTCAAAATATTTTTGAGATTTGTAATATCAAATGTTTCGGAATTATGGAATTCAAAAGCCAAATCAGAAAAATCTTTGGATATTTTTTGAATACATTTTCCCAATTGACCATTGGCCCCTGTAACCAAAACACGCCTCATAAGTACAATTCTTTAAAGGTGGGTAGTTCTGTATCTTTTTTAGAGAGAATTATTCCTTCCGTGGGATATTTCCAGTCAATATTAAGTGTCTTGTCGTTGTAAATTAATCCACTTTCAGAGCCTTGGTAATAATATGCATCGCACTTGTAGGCAAAAATGGCCTCTGCGCTTCGCACGACAAAACCATGCGCCATACCCTTTGGTATAAAAATTAATTTCTTATTAGTATCGGAAAGTTCAATAGTAATATGTTGACCAAAAGTTGGGCTTTCCAGGCGTAAATCAACAATAACATCCAAGACCTCTCCTTTGACTACTTGCACCAGTTTTGCTTGGGCATATTCACCATCTTGAAAATGTAGCCCCCTTAAAACCCCTTGTTTTGAAATGGATTGGTTGTCTTGCATGAAATTCAAAGTACACCCTAGGGATTCCTCTAATTTTTCCTTTTGAAAGGACTCGAAAAATAAGCCTCTTTCATCAAAAAAAATTTTGGGTTCAATAATAAAACAACCTTTTAGATGAGTCTCGGTTACCGTCACAATAGTATCATTTTTAATAACTCCAAATATACTACTATAATGAGGCTTTAGAAATCGTTTTCCATACCATATAAAATATGATTAGTACTCTGGCAGCTTTAGTAATTTATTAAATAAATTTGAATTTTGATACTTCAGTAATGTATCGATATGAACAAATCCATAACTCATTTTTTTTGCGTTCTTGATAAGCAGAACGTGGTTGTTATTGCTTTTATACCCAAACCCATTTCCTAGGAAAATAATTCCATTTTCATCTATATACTCCAATTTGCTAGTTTGATTTCCTAAATCTCCGCCTATCCAAAACACCTCTTTACCCTTATTACGAAGCTTTAAGAGCTCCGGATATACTTCCTTTTTGAAGTTGTTCGTATTATGACAGTAAAAACATTCCCCTTTCTTTGCATTGCAGACCTCATTAATCAATTCGTCCATAACGGCATGTTAATCCATAAAAATCAATTTATGGGATAGGAGTATAACTTTTGAAGTCGAAATAGTGTCTAAAACCTGAAAAAGAAATTGTTTTTGGTTTCCAACAATTGAACTTAGACTGTCTTGAGAATTTAAAACAATAAAAGATACATCCTGGTCTTGATATAAGCCATACTTCTTCTTTTTTGTGTGTTTGTAAAAAATTGAGTCGGAAGTATTCTCATGATTTCCTAGGCTTAGGAGCGTAGTTTTGCTTTTAATATCAAAAACAGTATCTAAATGATTTATAATTTTTGCATCAGCAAAGCTCTTTTGAGCCAAATCACCTCCTAACAGCGTATAGCTATATTTTGAAAAGTCAATCTCGTAGACTTTTTGTAAATGCTGTCATTTCTATCCAATCGAGTGTGCGAGAGGTATATAAAGAACTCTGATGTATTATATTGAGCGTCATTGATGCCGGAACTATTGCAACCCATCAAAAGCAAAACAAAGGCAACTCCAAAATATGACCTCATGATAACCCCTATTATAGTCTGTAATTAGTAGCTTATAGCCCTATTAAATATTCGCCATAACCACTTTTTAAAAGAGGTTTGGCCAAACGATGTAACTGACTTTTGTCTATATAGCCCATGTTGTAGGCTACTTCTTCAATAGCGCCCACCTTGAGACCTTGTCGTTCCTGTATGACTTCGACCAGTTGGGAGGCCTGCATCAAAGAACTAAAGGTGCCTGTATCTAACCAAGCCGTGCCACGATCCAAAATACTGACCTGCAACATTCCCTTTTCGAGGTAAACTTTGTTAACATCAGTAATCTCTAATTCGCCTCTTTTACTAGGTTTTATGTTCTTGGCGATTTCAATGACCTCATTGTCATAAAAGTATATGCCTGGAACGGCATAGTTCGACTTTGGGTCTTCTGGTTTCTCTTCTATAGAAATCGCTTTGCCTGAAGTATCAAATTCAACCACCCCATAGCGCTCTGGGTCCTGCACATGATATCCATAAATAATTCCACCAATAGGTTCACTGTTGGTCTGAAGTAGTTTTGAAAGTCCTGATCCATAAAATATATTATCCCCTAATATCAGCGCGACTTTGTCTTTTCCTATGAACTCTTCTCCAATAATAAAGGCCTCGGCCAATCCATTCGGATTTGCTTGAACTGCAAACTCAAAATTACAGCCCAATTGGGACCCGTCATCCAATAGTTTCAGGAATAGAGGGGCATCTTGAGGTGTGGTAATAAAAAGGATGTCTCGAATGCCCGCAGACATTAAAGTTGCCAATGGGTAGTAAATCATTGGCTTGTCATAAATGGGCATTAATTGCTTACTTACCGCTAGGGTAATTGGATGCAAACGTGTGCCGGAGCCTCCTGCCAAGATAATTCCTTTCATTTTAAACTTTTTGATATTTATTTGCGTACCAAACGATGGTTTTCTCAAGCCCAGAATCAAAGCTTTCGTTAGGCATCCAGCTTAATTGTGTTTTGATTTTAGAGGCATCTATGGCATATCTTTGGTCATGGCCTGGCCTGTCTTTTACAAAACTGATCTGCTCGCGGTAACTTCCTTTTGCTTTTGGATAGTGTGCGTCCAACAAGCTACATATTCTTTCGGCGATATAAAGGTTATTGTGTTCATTGTTCCCTCCTATAACATAGGTTTCTCCCGATTTTCCCTCCTTGAAAACTAGTTCGATTCCTTGGCAATGGTCTAAAACATAAAGCCAATCACGTACATTGGTTCCATCGCCATAAATTGGGATATCTTCCCCATCCAAGGCCTTGCGAATAATCGTAGGAATCAATTTCTCATTATGTTGTTTAGGTCCGTAATTGTTGGAACAATTGCTGGTAACCACATTAAGACCATAAGTGTGAAAATAACTGCGAACCAAGAAGTCAGATGATGCTTTTGACGCGCTATACGGACTATTAGGCGCATAGGCAGTGTCTTCAGTAAAAAACCCTTCCGGCCCTAAACTTCCATAGACTTCGTCGGTTGAAATATGGTGGAATCGAGCCCGTTCATAGCCCTCCTTTGGATGATTTGGACCCATCATCCAATATTTTCTTGCGGCCTCAAGTAACGTAAAAGTGCCCTCTATATTGGTTTTAATAAAACTGTCAGGACTCTTAATTGAATTATCAACATGTGATTCGGCCGCAAAATGGATGACTCCGTCTATACTCCATTTCGTAAAAAGGCCATTGACCAAATCAGCATCGCAAATATCACCTTCAATAAAATGGTAACGTTCATTTTCTGAAACTTCCGATAAATTGGATATATCACCTGCATAGGTCAACTTATCAAGATTAACGATTAAATTTTTAGGGTTGTTTTGTAGAAAAAAGGAGATGAAATTACTACCGATAAAGCCCGCGCCTCCGGTCACCAAAAGTGTTCTATTTTTACCTTCAACTTCCATCTATTCGATTTCTTTCGCTTTTAGGTTCAAATACTTCAAAAAGGAAAGCAATATAAACCCTACTACAAATATGGAGGGAATAAGAAAATACGTCTGGTTGAAAAAGGACTTTTTGACCTCTTGCGCCTTCCCGAAATTAAGAATGCTCAATACTCCATTTTGTTCGGTCATTTCCAGGCGTTTGTCCTCAATTTCCTTTAACAATGAATTTTTGAGGTTTAAAAGTGCAGGTACATTCAAGGTGTTCTCTTTTTCCATATACACCACTCCAGTGCCCGACTTTTGTTTTTCTACCAATAACGCTTTTGAGAAGTTGTCGACCAATTGATCAATTTGCCCTATAAGAAGGGTGTTTTTCTCCATTCTCGACTTGGCATTCTCATCATATACAGCCTTTAAGTCATTAAAATACTCATTCGCATTTAAATAGGCCATCAACTTTTCCACAATAACCGGCCCTTTTTCTTCGTCTTTGTAGGTAAATGTGATTTTATGGTCTAGAACGCTCTTTTCTGAAAGCTCTGACCGTAAAATATCAATAACAAAACTCTCATCTTTAAAATTTTGAAGCACCTCTAAATACTTCATTTCATTGACTATTACTTCTTCAGTTTTGATCTCTTCACCCTCTATGGCAACCACTTCTACTTTGAAACCTTCCAAATCAAGAACCGAAATACTCATCTCTTGAAAAAATATTTCATTTCTAGAGGCAATATTCGCGGCCAATTCATCAACCACATCATACAAATAATTCTTGCTCTGGAAATTGGGCCTAACTATAATATCGGTCTTTAGCTTCTTTGAAATAATCTGATTAAGTCCGAAACTGATTACCAAACCGAGCACAACGAGACCCGTCAATTTCAAGGCATTTCTTCTTAAATAGATAAAAATCCTTAAAAAGAAATTGCCGAAGCTTTTGATTCCTTTTTTCATCAATTCCAAGAGCTCCCCCAAATCTATTTCGTCCGATGTGCTAGGGTTCTTTGGTGGTATTTGATCTGCCATATTTTATGAATTGAATAATTGTGTTAAAATCTTGTCGGTTATCAAATAAGTTGGTTTTACGCCGGTTGTACCCAGGCCTCCAGAGGCTAAAGTACTTCCTGTTTCCAAAGGATTGTCAGAGGCATAGTACGCATATCGAACTTTGACATCTTCGCGTATA
>RCND010001000.1_pt1 | contig 16018 bp, 20 predicted proteins | sample 2041351 | NCBI WGS metagenome assembly RCND01 (sample SAMN09708230, study PRJNA481090) | Marine sediment metagenome, whole genome shotgun sequencing project. | biome: marine sediment; feature: ocean; material: sediment; isolation source: Sewage treatment plant 12B marine sediment (STP12B) ... | reverse complement strand
TCCTGTTCCTATACCAGACGACCTCAAAACCGCGGCACGAATATTTTCCGAGGCATCAAAACAGTGCTGGCTTGTCGGCGGAGCTGTCCGAGACGGGTTCCTGGGGCGGAAGTCCGAAGATTACGACCTCGCAACCGACGCAGAACCCGAAGAAGTAATCAAAATATTCCGAAAAACTATACCAACCGGAATCAAACACGGCACAGTGACGATACTCCTGGGGTCCCACCAATTTGAGACGACTACGTTCCGAAAAGATGGAGAATACTCTGATGGCCGACGACCCGATAGAGTCGCATATTCGAAAGATATTCACGAAGATCTAGCCCGCCGCGATTTCACGATAAATGCCATAGCCTGGGATCTGGTCAATAATCGTCTCCTGGATCCTCATAACGGCCGGGAAGATTTGAAAAAATGTATTATCAAAGCGATTGGTGTTCCGTCTGACCGTCTGGAAGAGGACGGGCTCAGATCAATCAGAGCCTGCCGTTTCGCTTCGCAGCTGGGTTTCAGAATAGACCCTGATACGATGAATGCAATCAACAGTACACAGGCTAACATTCCGGCCATTTCTATCGAAAGAATTTGGGAAGAGCTGAAAAAGATTTTTGCATCTCCAAAACCATCGACAGCATTTCAACTCTTTGAGGAAACCGGGTTACTGAATATTCTGATACCCGAATTACAGATCTGTGTCGGCGTTGGTCAGAAAGGCCGGCATGTTCTGGATGTGTTCAATCACAGTCTGAGGGCCTGCGACAAGGCATCAGAAGGGAATCTGCCGGTTCGCGTGGCCGCACTCCTTCACGACATCGCTAAACCACTGGTGAAGGAAACAGACGCTGACGGTGATGTGATTTTTCATCGGCATGATATTGTTGGAGCTGAAATAACCGAATCGATAATGAATCGATTCAAGGCGTCCAATGCGGTCCGGGACAGAATAGTCCGGCTGGTCCGTCATCACATGTTCCACTACAGCTCCGACTGGACAGACGCAGCGATTCGCCGGTTCATGGCACGGGTCGGGTTGGATCTGCTGGATGATCTTATGGCATTGAGACTTGCCGATGCTTCAGCGATTGCTCCGGATCTTCCTGATGCTACATCACACCTCAGGGAGCTGATCAGCCGTATTGACGGTGTTCTTGAATCAGAAGCGACTCTAAGCATCGGTGATCTTGAAGTTAACGGTAAAGATCTTATGAATCAATTAGGATTAAAACCCGGGCCGGTATTGGGAACAATGTTAAACTATCTGCTAGATTGCGTACTTGAAGACCCTGATACAAATGACCACGAGCGACTTTTGGACCTTGGTCGACGTTGGCTGGAAATTTACGGCTGAACAGCCATCAGGGATTCGTAGGCCAGCCTGGCCGCTTCCTGTTCCGCTGATTTTTTGTTACCACCCTTTCCCGGCCCGTATGTATCCCCGTGAACAACGACACTCATCCAGAAGGTACGCTCATGGTCGGGACCGGTTTTCCGATCCAGCATATATTTCGGGTAGCTGTGGTGGCGTTTCTGAACAATTTCCTGAAGCAGTGTTTTATAATCTTTCCGATGTCTATCCGCTAAAACAGTATCAATCGGTTCTTTCAGGTAATGCAGTATAAATCGGGCGACCTTATCGTACCCTGCATCAAGGTACCAGGCTCCGATTAATGCTTCCATGCTGTCTGAAAGCAAAGCTTTTTTGGTTCGGCCTCCGGAGAGTTCCTCACCCTTACCAACATGAACGATCTCATTTATACCCAATTGAAGGGCTATATCCGCCAGAGCATCTTCGCTGACGACATGAGATTTTATCTTGGCAAGATCACCCTCGGGCCTGTCGGGAAGAAGTCTGAATAGATAGTCAGCAACAACGATACCCAGAACTGAATCCCCAAGGAACTCAAGTCTCTCGTTATTATCGATATCTTCGGTAGTTTCGTTGACGAATGATCTATGACAAAAAGCGAGGTCCAGAAGGTCTGACCTTCTGAACCTCAATCCTGCTTTTTTCTGAAAAAGTGACAATTCTTTCCGACGCGAAAGACTCACGTTCGGTGTTCTCAAGGTTGGAACCTCGAGAACTCGGGAAGGAATTCTCACTATTCCTTGGCTTTCAGCTGCTCCTCGATGAAAGACAGAGCGTCAGAAACTTTCTCGAACTCTGTAGCTTTCTCGTCGGGAACGGAAACGCCAAGTTCAGAGTCAATTGCGTAAAGCAGCTCATAGGTGTCAAGACTGTCTGCGCCAAGATCTTCGCGGAAACGCGATTCCAGGGCAATCTTGTCTTTTTCAACCTCAAGCTTATCAGCGATAAGATCCTTAAGTTTTTCGAACAAATCGGTGCTCATTTATTACTCCTTAAACTTCATCAACCTATGTTATCAGGTTCGATAATCTGGTTACCCTTATAAAAGCCGCACTTAGGACAAACTCGATGCCGCATAATTTTGTTCCCGCAGTTGGAACACGAAATAAGGCTGGCGACGGCGAGCTTCATATTAATTGAGCGACGCTGACGGCTCCGTGCCTTAGACGTCCTGTATTTTGGTACCGCCATTTACTTCCTCACTGGATTCATTTTGCGGTGGTCATATTATATTGACCCCCGCATTCCGTCAAGGGGCGGTATTATGTGAAAAAACGCTAATCTACCCGTCCACGGTATTTTAGCAGTGCTTTTTCGACTCCAGGAGGCACCATTGCCGAAATGTCGCCCCCAAGGTTCAGCAATTCTTTTATCGTACTGGATCTCAAAACGAAATATTTTGGCTCCGTGGGGATGAGAACAGTTTCGACCGCTTCATTCAGCTGCTTATTCAGTATTGATAACTCAAATTCATAATCAAAATCCGCCGATGATCTGACTCCCCTGAGTAGAACACCCGCACCAACCGAGCGGCAGTAGTCGACGACCAGGCCTTCATGAGTAGTGACTATCACCTGCCCCAGATTCATTGCTTCGATTTGTTCTTCCATCATGAGTTTGATTTCTTCAGCCGGCAATAATTGTTTCTTCCTGGAGTTAATCGCAATAACAATATCCAGAGAATCGAATAACGCGGCTCCGCGCCTGATAATATTCAGATGACCGTAGGTAGGAGGATCGAAGGAGCCCGGGAAAACTGCTTTTACCATAATTTAATACTAATCTCCGATTAAGGGGTCGGTCAAAGGCCGGGTTACCGGTTTTTACGTTTGACGTGATGTTCAGCGCCATCATACAATTGCATCGTATGAATAAAATACTGCCTGCACTGCTTCTTATAGGTTTAGTTTTCTTTTCATGTGCATCCGGGCAAACTGCACCGGAGCCAGAGACAGAAAAGGCGGCCGCAGAAGAACCTGTTCCCGAACCGGAACCCATTCCTGAACCCGAACCGGAACCTGAGCCAGAGATCGTCGAAGAACCAAGTGACGAATATATAGTCACCAAAGAATTATATGAGCAGACATTCGAAGAGATAGAATCCCTGATAATCGAGTTGAATTCGGTTATATCAAAGAAACAGTTTGACCGCTGGCTTACATACCTGTCGACGGTCTATATCAGAACTTACAATTCCAGAGAGGTACTCAATGAGATCAATGAGTATCCGCAACTCAAGGACAACGGAATCGTCCTTAAAGATCTCAGGGGCTATTTTGACTGGGTGGTTGTTCCCAGCCGGTCTAGAGCTGTTCTGGGTGAAATTGTTTTTGCCGGAGAGACACAAGTAATCGCTTATTCTTCTTTTGACGGAAAGCCGGCCAAACTTTATGAATTGGAACGAATTGATGGAATATGGAAAATCACGGTGTGGTAAAGTGGCTGTGGTTATAGACATTTCACGCCGATACAATAGAATAGATATAGAAAAGGGATGAAAAGGGAGCTCCATATGAAGATCCGCGCTATCAGTCTTGTTCTCGTTACGCTGGCCCTGATATTGCCGATATCGGCTCAGGAATCAGAGCAGACGATCGAAGAACTCTACCTTCAAAGTGCAATTAAAACACAGATTATCAAGGCCGAAGCTGCGTCTCCCGACCGGGATATGAAAATGATCGCTCTCACCGATATCGCACAGATGGTGGAAGACGGTACGGCGGCAGATAATCCCGAAATTCTGGAAATACTTGGTGATCTCGCCGGCCAGGGTGTCACCTACATTGTCCGTGAACAGGGTCATGTATTAAACGACTTTCCGGATGTAAGACGGGAAGCGGCACGTGTTCTTGGGAGTCTTGGAACCGAAGAGGCTGCCAGGGAATTGAATACCATTTTGCTGACCGATCCTGAACCGATGGTGATGTCCGAAGCGATTCTGGCTATTTCAACGATTGAAGTCGAAGACAAACAGGCTCGGAATCGTTCGATGGCTGCCGCCATATATCGTCAGACTGCAGTAAATAAGGACAACAATTTCGCCTACACCTTTCTTCTGTCAGTTGAAAATGTCGCCACAAGAGAGGGCGGGATCAGCGACCCGATGATTTTTGAAGAAGTAGCCAAAATTGCTGACTCTCGGCAGGGATATAATAGAGCTGTCAGGGAGAGAGCCTTTCAGCTTCTCAGAGATCTTCAAGGCCTTTAGAACATAACATTCATAAGAAAAGCCGCCTGCAGCAGGCGGCTTTTTTCATTTTTGGTTCAGAACTACCGAACGTCTGTCCGGAGCTCCTGTCGCCATTCAAATTTCTCTTCAAAATTTTCCCAGTCTGTACGCCGGGAAATTTTTAGAGACCTTTGCTGGTACGCTTGAAGTTCAACGACCGCGAAACTGCCCTTTCCGAGATAGATGACTTTCTCATCCTCGCGGGGTTTCAGTTCTTCACCGGCAATCTTCAAGGCACAATCGAAATGAACTGGCGTGCCGTCATTAGGCCTGGCCAGAGCGGACGTAATGTCCTTGATCGGATCACCGCAAATACTGCAAGGCGGTGACGGCCGATCAGGACGCCGAGGTGAATCAGATCGCCGCGCACCACCTTTACGGCGGCCGCGACGATCCCTGTTCTTAGGTTTTGTACTCATTTTTGTTCCCATTGCGATTGACTATTTCGTCTGACAGGCTAATGGCAATACGATCTATCGCAACCTGGAGATACCGCTGATCGTTAATTTTAACTCTCAGTTCCTCCAGCTTGACGGGGTCGGTCTGCTTGGCGATGCGTACCATTGGAGCTCCTTCTCCCTAAAACGCATTTTCCCAATGATCTAATTTTCCCATCCTCCGTGACAGAAAAATTAAATCGAAGCGGATACGACAACCGCCGAGTTCAGGATGACGAAGTAGAAAAAGAGAAGCAGTATTCCGTATTTTTCCTCGCTTGCGCGAATCAATCGAATGCTCCAGGCTCTCCATTCCCAAAACATCCCAGGTTTTCACCTCTACGAAAACAACTAATTCTCCCTTCCTGACTATAATATCGACCTCTCCCGGTCCAGATCTGAATCGCCTTTCAAGAATAGTGTACCCGTTATCTTCCAGATAGCGGGATGCTTTGTTTTCTCCTTCCAGACCCTTTTCGCTATTTGTCACTACTCGACATCGTCTTTTCAATGAGGCTTCTGATATCAAGAGCCCTCGCGATGAACAGATTTCGATTGTTAAGCAGATCAATAACGGGTCCTGTGTCCCCTTTATACTCACGACCGGTACTATTTATAAGAATGATCACCTCCGGGCGCAGAGGCGCATCTTCACTTGAACTGATCACCCTGCCAATACTTCCGTCGGAAAGGAGAACAAGGCTGCCAACGGGGTATAAACCCATGGCCCTGATAAAAATCTTTACGATTTCAGGGTCGAATCGCCGTTGATTGTCACTCAGGATGGACTTCATTGCTTCATATCCAATCATGGAGTTCCGCCAGGGCCGTTCGGAAACCATAGCTTCGAAAGCATCAGCAACAGAGACTATCCGAGCTTCAAACATGATTTCGGTTCCTTTCAAACCCTGAGGATAACCTTCACCATCCCAGCGTTCATGATGCTGAAGTGCGATCTGGGCAATCTCCTCTGGCAATTGCAGCTCTCTATTAACGATCCGATAGGAATAAACCGGGTGGGTTTTCAGAGTCTTCAATTCCTGCTGGTCCAGCTCGCGGTCCAGGGCAATTATTTCCTGTGGTACCCGCTGCATGCCGACGTCATGCAATAACGCGCCGCTGCAAAGCTGGAAGAGTTTGTGCCGCGGTCGATTCAGGGAGATACCTACAGTTATTGCCAGGAGACCGCTGTTGACCGCACTCTTGGCATCAGTTTTCGCATTTGAGCTGTTGGTAAGAACAAGTCTGACGGCATCGACCTTTTTTTCTTCAACTTTTTCGATCAGAGATGAGACTATTTCTTCGATTTCTTTTTCGGTAACCCGTTCCAGACTACGGATTCTATTAAGCATGTCGTCAACGGTGTCTATCATTCTGGTATAGAAAGAAAACAGTTCATCGTCTGCGGGAAGTCCCCACATATTCTCCGGAGCGCCGTCGATCCCATCTATATCTCTGGCCACACCTTCAGTTTCCACCTGCTCAACTCGCCAGGAACGAAGTCTTTCCAGGTCCTTTTCCCTGACAGGTACTCCAGCAGGTATGAAAATGGTGTCATCTTCGATGTAGACCGGGTGAGTAAAGGTTTGTCCGGATTTCAGATCATCAACTTTAATGTAATTCATCATTTCCCCTGGTCTCATAGACGAATTTAAGGATTTCTGCGACGGCAATCCAATATTTTTCAGGTACGAAGTCAAACGGGTTCAAAAGAGCCAACGAATCTGCCAGATCCGGTGATTCAATAACAGGAATTCCATTCTCTTCGGCGATCCGGCGTAAAACATCCGCGGTATTCCCCAGACCCCGTGCCAGAACCCTCGGCGCATACTCCCCGGACTCATAACCCAATGCGGCAGCCTTGCGCTCCGTCATCCCCTTCCCTCCAAATCCCGTACCACTTTAGCGGTACCGGGAGTGAAACCATCGCTTTCACCAATTGATAAAATTGTATCATCTACTTCGATATTCATCAAAGTAAGGTTTTTTCGAAAAGAATCCCATTGTTTCTGGTCGATTTCCACCTCTTCATCAGCAAATACAGACAGGCGGGTTTTGTCCAGACCCTCGAGAAGAAACTCAAAAGTCCGGGCGCCGTCCTTCAAGGTGAGTGCCAGCGCAGGATTCAACCCCTTCCGAATTTTCCAGGTAAGCTGTATGTCTTCCTCATTCAGCTTACGTATGAGCTGCCGAAAAAACCAACGGTCCCCTTCAACCGGGATCTTGTTGAGCAGATTTATCAAAGGTTCGGGATCAGGGCTCTCTGCAGCTAATTCATCGGCCAGTTCTTCGGGACCAGGCGGGGACTGCCAGTTTCCACTTCCCTTATCCCTCCCCTCTCCGTTCCGGTACCGTCCGTTTCCGGACAAGGCAGCCTCGACAGATTCCAGAAAATCCGCCGTAGGATCGGCACCTTTGGAAAGCAGCTCCGCATAAAGCCGAGCCATACGTACCCGTCTTCCCTTCGTACGGTTCAAAAGAGCTGCCCTCCTGACCGTTTCCACATCTTCGGGAAGAGATAACCCCGCCCGCAATAAAGCGGCGGAGAGCAGCGTTTTTATCGAAGCCTGAGGCGTTGGAGTTTCGGATGTTTTTGAGTTCGTATTTAACAGGTGAAGTAATAAACCGCCCGGTTTTCCCTCAACCCTTGCTCTCAGGAACTGTCCTGTTTGTAATGTCAGGTGACTTTTCGCTGTCAGTATTCTGCCGTTCCAGACAAGACGATACCTTCCGTCGGGAAGAACGTCCCTGACTCGGGCGGAAATAAGATCGCCGGGACGTAATTTGTCACCGGCGATTATATTAGTGAGTTGTAGATTTCCGCGTACAGGCTCGGGCATACTCCCCTTGGGGGCTAGCCGGCGGGCCGCTGCTTCTTACTTCTGATGAGTTCTTTAACCTTGGTAGCTTTCTTACCAATTCGGTCACGCATGTAATAGAGCTTGGCCCGGCGAACCTTACCGTGGCGAGTTACTTCAAACTTTTCAACACGGGGAGAATTGACCGGAAAAACACGTTCAACACCTACTCCGTAGGAAATTTTACGAACGGTAACTGTTCGGCTGATACCGGAATTGTTGGCGGCAATAACCAGGCCTTCATAAACCTGAATACGCTCTGTTTTACCTTCCACAATACGGTAGTGAACTTTCACCGTATCTCCGATCCGGAAGTTTTCTGCGCCGTCTTTGATCTGCTCCGCCTCAATGGCTTTAATCACATCCATGTTTCTATCCTTCCGAGGTCCATCGCAGTTCGTCGCGGACTCGTCGTATTTCTTTGTCGATCCCGTCTCCATCAAGCAGATCGGGTCGGTTCTCAAGGGTTTTTTCCACCCTTTTTCTCAGACGCCATGCCTCGATATTGGCATGATGACCCCCGAGCAGGATCTCCGGAACCCGAAGACCCCTGAATTCTTCAGGCCTGGTGTAATGGGGATATTCCAGCAGAGGTTGAGTAAAACTCTCCTCCTCCAGAGATTCCCGGGTAATTACACCGTCCAGAAGACGATATATGGCATCCACCATAACCAGAGTCGAAATCTCCCCGGAGGAGATTACGTAGTCACCGATGGATATCTCGTCATCGACATACCGGTCTATGACCCGTTGGTCGATGCCTTCATAACGCCCGCAAATGAAGACCAGGTTGTCTTCACCGGCCAGTTCTCTGGCGACATCCTGGGTAAAAGGACGTCCCGAGGGAGTGGGAAAAACCACTCTCTTACCTGCTGCTCCGACCGCATCCAATGCGTGTATCAGAGGTTCGGGCTTCAGAACCATACCGGCGCCTCCTCCATAGGGGGAGTCGTCGCAAACGCGGTGCCTATCATACGCATAATCACGTATGTTGACAAGTTCGTAGTCCACAAGCCCGCGCTTGACGGCTTTGGACATGATTGAATCGTCAAAAAATCCTCTGAGGATACCCGGGAAGAGGCTTAAAACCGTGAATTTCACGATTCGTCCATCAGCCAGAGTGCCGTCAGAACCAGTGTCCCTTTATCAATATCAGGTTCACCCACAAATCGAGAGCGGAAAGGAACCAGAAAGCGTTTGCCATCCGGTTTGCTGATCTCCAACAAATCATCTGCCGCTTCTATAAGACCTGAAATCTGCCCCAATATCTTTCCCCCTTCATCGATGAGGGAAATACCTATCAGGTCGTCCAGATACCACTCATCTTCCTGTAATGGAGATGCATGGTCTTTAGATACCAGAATTTCATATCCCGCCAGGGTTTTACCCATCTCAGGGCTGTCAATTCCGGCCAGTTTCATCAGTCCGCCACCTTGCTGCAGACGAAATCCTTCAATCCGGTACTCCCGGACATGATTCCTGTTTACAGCCTTGAGACTTACCGACTCCAGATCCGAAAAGTGAGACCATTCACCGGAATGGCTTTTTAACTTCAACCATCCCTTCACTCCCCAGGCAGTACGGACTGTGCCGATCGCGATCAGCTCCATCTGAACAACGTCAGTCGAGGATTTCCAGGACGAAACGCTTTCCGGATTTGCTGGAAGCAGCACTGAGAATGGTTCGGACGGCTTTAGCAATTCGGCCATGTTTACCGATCACCTTTCCAATATCATCCTCGGCAACCTTCAATTCCAGAATCGTCGATTTTTCACCTTCAATCATTGCCACTTCAACCTGCTTGGGTTCATCAACCAGAGCACGCGCAATGAATTCAACCAGATCTTTTTCCATATCCGACCTACTTGATAGTGATATTGTTCTTGTTCAGCAGACGCTTGACGGTAATCGTGGGTCTGGCTCCTTTACCGAGCCATTCTTTTACCTTGTCCTCTTTGATCGAAACCTGTTTGCCTTCAGATTCGATAGGATGATACAAACCAACCTCATCGATAGTACGGCCATCCCGGGGTGCCCGGGAATCCATAACGACAATACGGTAATAAGGGCGCCGTTTGGTACCCATCCTTTTCAATCTGATTTTTACACTCACGAATTCAACTCCTTGAGAAACGTCTCAATAATATCAACGTTTCCTTGTAATTCTGCTTCTATAGATTTGGGCCGGCCATGCCGCCCATGAACTGCTGCTGCAGTTTCTTGCTCTTTGCCATTTTTTTCATCATGTTCCGCGACTTGTCAAAATTCTTCAACAAGCGATTTACTGCAGATACACTAGTCCCGCTTCCCATGGCAATACGTTTTCTGCGCGGCGGGCCGATTATACGGTGATTTCGTCTTTCTTCCAAGGTCATTGAGAGAATAATTGCTTCTTCTCTCTTCCAATTTTTCTCATCCAGCTTGGATTCATCAATCTGGCCGGCCATTCCGGGGATCATATCCATGAGAGATTGCATACTGCCCATCTTTCTCATTCTTGCAAACTGGTCGAGGTAATCCTCCAGAGTGAACGTGGCCTTGGCCATCTTTTCCTGAAGTTTTTCAGCCTCTCCGACGTCTATAGTCTCCTGGGCTTTTTCCACCAGTGAGACAACATCACCCATTCCAAGGATTCGTGAAGCAATTCGGTCGGGATGAAAGGGCTCGAGATTCTCAATTTTTTCACCAACACCGATGAACTTGACCGGTTTTCCAATAACACTCTTAAAGGAAAGTGCGGCGCCGCCTCGTGCATCAGAATCGAATTTGCTGAGTATTATTCCGGTAAGGCCCAGAGATTCGTCAAAGGTTTTAGCTATTTCGACAGCATTCTGCCCGGTCATAGCATCGGCAACAAGAAGTATTTCATCGGGACTTACTGCGTCCTTAACACGACGAATTTCCTTCATCAGGTCGTCATCTACCTGCATTCGTCCCGCAGTATCGACGATCAGAACGTCGTATTGTTCCTTTTTAGCCTGCTTGAAGGCGTTTTTTGCCACTTTCTCGGGTTTGCTTCCATCTTCACGATAAATGGCAACGCCAACCTGATCGGCAAGAATACTCAGCTGATCGGCGGCTGCGGGTCTTGTCAGGTCGCCGGCAGCAAGCATTACCCGACGGCCCTCACCCTTGAGCCTGTAAGCCATTTTAGCAGCGGTCGTCGTTTTACCCGATCCCTGAAGGCCGGCCATCAGAATAACAGATACGGTATCCGGACCCTTCAGATTCAGTTCTGCGGTACCATCTCCCAGAAGCGCAACAATCCTGTCATGTACAATTTTGATGAATTGCTGCCCTGGATTGACGGATTTAAGGACTTTTTCGCCGAGGGCTTCATCGATGGTGCGGTTCACCAGACGCCTGACTACACGGAGATTTACGTCTGCTTCAAGGAGAGCGGTCTTGATCTCATCAACAGCTTCCCTGATGTTATTTTCGCTAATTCGTGTATTTCCCGACATGCGCCGGGCGATACCAGAAAATGTTTCGGTTAGTTTCTCAAGCATGTTCACCACCCCCTCTTTCGGGCGTTCCCACTTTATACAGCTCCACAGTCGGATGAGTCAACGGGATGCGAACTGGAATGAATTGGGTTATCTGACACGGAAATAGTGACGTTGAAGCCAGAGAAGCCTTTCCTCAGACAGATCCCGCCACACTGTAAGCGGCCAGCTGCTGATTACTTCCTGATAGAGAACCGCCGACCGGTCAAGGTCCCTCTCCGGCCCGGGTTTTTCCAGATATGATGCCAGCCGGTAGAGCCATTCCGGACGCCGTGTTCCGAAATCAACCGCGGTAAGCTCTTCGAGTATCTGGAGACTCTGTGAGTCATATCCTGCCTGTCCCTCAAAGGCATCCAATGCAGCGGCAAGTGTCTCCGCATCAGGTTCATCTTCAAGATATTTCGGCAGCCAGGTAACCAGCGGGCCGATAGATCCGGTACGGGCCGCATTTTCCATTAATGAAGCCCTGGCTTTGTGACCGGCTTCATCATCCCGGGATGCGTCCTGTTCCCAGAATTCCATGGCCTCAGCAATTCTTCCATCGGCAACGGCTGACGATGCTGCATCATGTCTCGACTCGGCATCTACTGGCATAGTACCGGATATCGGATTATCAGATGTTCTGGGGATAGGACCGTTATCAATTGCAGGACCGCTGTCGGTATCCAGTACCACTACATTCCTCACCTCGCTCTCACTTCCTCCGCTGGAAAGATCCTGCCTCTCAAAAACAAGGTTCCAATCGCCGGTTTGTGTAAATAGAAAGCGAAAATGGGTGGAGTTTCCATCAAGATCTCTTTCCAGAAATCGCCAGGAACCCGAAGTTGACAAGTCAGACCGGAATATCCATCCCAAACCCTCCAGAGTTATTGTAAATTCTCCAGGTTCGTCGAGAAGCCGGGAGGGAGCTTCTGCCGAGACAGCCGGATCGTTCAGGGGTACAGGTTCTTGGGCTGCCGGGGTGGCCTCATCAACGGCTACTGCCGGCGCTGTCACTATCGGTGCAGCCGCTTCCGGTGTTACTGCGGCCGGCTCTTCCGCCGCTGGTGCTGTCTCTTCCGGTGGTATAACTGCCGGTTCTGCCACCGCTGGCGGCACTTCATCCGTATCCGGCGACGGTGATTCAAAGGGTTTGTCATCAAACAGCAGGGGATTTATCGGAATCGGTTCTTTATCAGTCCCGGCCTCTGCGTCTTCGGGCGCCGGAGCTGGGAGTGCGGGTGCGGGTTCAGCAAAAACAACCGGCGGAATATTCGATTCAGGTGACGACGATTCGGGTTCCATTTTCTCCGGCCCCGTCGTGATGTCGAGGGTGTCAGATGAAACAATTTCTTCTGAACCCTTTTCAATACTCACAATGTCATCATCTTTCGCCGGGACGCCTTCAGGATTATTTTCCGATTCGACAGACTCCACGGAATCTTTTGAGGTTACAGATTTTCCGGTCTTTTCTTCACCTGCACTGGCAGCCTCATCCTTCTCGATCGGCATTTCTTTATCCGGTGCAGCAGTATCTGAGGTTTCTTCGGGGCGTACAACGGTTTCTTCCTGTATTTCTTCATCCGGCGCCCCTGCGCATGAGACCGCCAAAAAAACCGCAATGCCCAGGAGCAGTGTTGAACTCAGCCGTATCAAGGGCTTACCTCAGATGACGGCACTCCCAGAGAGCGAAACACCCTGGTGTCATTATCCTCTGTCAGAGTATCGATTCCGGCCTCGGACGGGCTTATCCAGTAAAAATCCACTTCCTCCTGAGTCCAGAACCGACGGCGCTGCCTGGCCGGATATACGATACCCGTATCAGGATCCCTGATATCGAGATAGTAATCCTCCATTCCGAAGCTGGTGTTACTCGAAAGTGCTTTCTGCTCACGGCGCAGACGTGACTCTTCAGCCTGCATCGCTCTGCGGCTGTTCGCAGAAACAGATAGAACTATGGCAATAACAGAGATGAGTGTGAGAAGGAGAATACTTCCCAACAATACAGACAAGCCTCGTTTATCGACTAGCTTTAACGGGTTCTTCATCACTCTTTTCCTGTCCGTCCAATCTCATTGTTATAAGTCGGGATACACCCGATTCCTGCATCGTCACTCCCAGAAGTGTGCGTGCACCGGATACCGTCTTCTTGTTATGGGTTATTACAACAAACTGACTCTTCTGACCGAATTCCACAAGGAGGTTTACAAAACGCTGAATATTGGCTTCGTCCAATGCGGCGTCAATTTCGTCCAGGATGCAGAAAGGCGAAGGTTTCACCTGAAAGGTAGCAAACATCAGCGCCACCCCGCACAGGGATTTTTCGCCACCGGAAAGAAGTGAAATATTCTCCAGCTTTTTCCCAGGCGGCTGGGCGTAGATTTCCAGACCGGAGTTCAAAGGATCATCATGATCAATCAGGCGTATTTCAGCCCGGCCACCTCCGAAGAGACGCCGAAACATTTCATGAAAATGTTCGCGGATTTCCTTATATGTTTTCAGGAAGAGGTTCGCCGACTCCCGGCGGATTTCTTCAGTAACCTGAGAAAGGTTTTCCCTGGCTTTCCTGAGGTCTTCCAGCTGGTTGTTTAAAAATTCGTAGCGCTCAGAAACCTCGGCAAACTCCTCGGGAGCCATAAGATTGACCTGCCCAAGACCCTTGAGCTCGGCCTTCGCCTCTGTAAGTTTCTCTTTGATTTCTTTGGGCGAGGGTTCTATGGATTCCTTCAATTCCGCGAAATCGCTGAGATCCCTGGAATTACGATCCCGAAAATCTTCCAGGAGGAGCTTGATCTCATCCGCGATGTAACCCATCTCAAGATGAATTTTCTCCCGTTCAATCTCGAGGTTTCCCCGAACCTGGGTAAGATCTTTAAGCTTGTTTTCCCGGCCGGTCATTTTCTCGTTCTCGGAACTGATTCCCGTCTCAAGTCCAGCCATATCCTTCCGCAAAGTCTCCTGCTGTAACTCGAGTTCCTCCCGTTTGGAAAGAATGGTCTTCACCTGATCATCGAGATTACGGATTCGGCTTTCTTCAGCAGCGAGCTGCTGGCGGATTTCACCCAACCGGACTTCCTCGGATTCAGCTTCCCTGGCCAATGATGCCAGGGAGTCTTCAGCTGCTGCAGCCTGGGTGGTGGTCCTTGCCTGGGCGACTCTAAGCTCTTCGAGACTTTCACGGGCCTCATCAATTTTTGCCGTCAGGTTCGCCTTCTCTTCGGACAGAGCTGTCAACCTGGTTTTAAGCTCTCTGGTCCGTTCAGAGGAGCCGATAATCTTCTCATCCAACTCGCGTTTTCTGGTAATTATGCCTTCGGGGGCCAGAAATTCCTCAAGGAAATCAGCCCCTGAATCTTTGTACTCGGAAAAGAGCCTGGTGATTTCATTCAATGATTCCGCCAGGCCGGTAAGATCCCCGGCGGCGCTGCTGAGAAGTTCCAAAGCTCCTTCCCCGTCGGAAAGGTTCTTCTGGTCGGAAAGCAATTTGGCCCGGCCTTCGGTCCTGATCCGGGTTTCACCCAGGAGATCAACAATAGATTTTTCCAGATCTCTCCGGGCATTTCTGTCGTAACCCGAATCCTTGAGCCCTCGATCGAGTTCTTTAACGATATCATCAGTGAGAGTCCGGAGGTCATCCTGGAGAGCTTCACGACGCCGTTCTTCAGATGCCAGATCGTCACCGACCTGTGTGGTCTCTTCACCGTTTCCCTTCACCCGCTCCTCAGCTGAACTGATGGACTTCTGAAGTGTGACTATATTTCCTTCAATTTCTTTCAGGCGGTCCCTGAACGAAGTAAGATCATTTTCCCGGTTTTTCCTGAGATCATTAAGTGAGCCCAGAGATTCGACGGCGTTCTTCTCCCGGGTTTTGGCGGCTTCACAGGTTTCCTCCGCTTCATTGCGCCTTTCACGGATTCCCTTAACCTGATGTTCCTGGTTTTCTTTCTCCAGATCCATACCGTAGAGTCGTTTCTGATTTTCGATGAGCCGGGACTCCATTTCATTGACGGTATCAAGTTCGCTGGCCAGGGTGGCCTTCATTTCATCAATCTGCCCGACTACCGAGCTGTGCTTTGCTTCCCTGGATTTGAGTCGTTCTTTCTTCTTTTCCCCATTTGTTTCCAAATCGCGCCACTGAAGGAGTTTCAGGTCGCGATCAAGTTCAAAAATCGACTCTCGAAGTTTTCGGTATTCCAGGGTTTTATCTGTCTGTTTTTTGAGGGTTTCATAATTTCGCCGAACTTCATGGAGGATGTTTTCCACCTGGCCCATGTTTTCTTCAGTTTTAGCCAGTTTACGCTCGGCTTCCCGGCCCCGCATCCGGTATTTGGTAATTCCCGCCGCCTCTTCGAAAATGTAGCGGCGCTCTTCAGGTTTGGTGGAGAGTACCTGGTCGATACGCCCCTGTTCCATTACCGAATATGCGGACTTGCCCACCCCGGTATCGAAAAACAGCTCACGGATTTCTTTGAGTCGGACAGGGGCCCCATTCAGGAAATATTCGCTGTCCCCTTCCCTGAATATTCGGCGTTTGAGGGCGATTTCGGGCCGTTCAATCTCGAGAATTCCTTCATCGTTTGCAATAACGAGGGTAACCTCGGCAACGTTCAGGGCTTTACGGCTCTCTGTACCGCTGAATA
>RCND010000999.1_pt1 | contig 16019 bp, 13 predicted proteins | sample 2041351 | NCBI WGS metagenome assembly RCND01 (sample SAMN09708230, study PRJNA481090) | Marine sediment metagenome, whole genome shotgun sequencing project. | biome: marine sediment; feature: ocean; material: sediment; isolation source: Sewage treatment plant 12B marine sediment (STP12B) ... | reverse complement strand
TTCTTACTTTTGTTCATGTATCGAGTTTTGTGGTAAAAACAAGATATGAAAAAGCGGGAAATCCTTTTAGGAAATCCCGCTTTTAAAAAATTTAATCGGACACTAATGATTTTTATTTCAAAAAGTTCAATGGGAATCCAAGTGAGACAAAGCAATTTAAAACACTTAGTTAGGTGGGTTTTCGAAGTATGGAAAAAATAATCAGACCGCCATTTTAACTTTGACTAAAATGAAGTTTTAAAAGTACTTCGAACTGGATACGGCGTATACTTTTTATAAAAAAACTTCGTTCTATTTGCATAACCAAAAACCAAAAAAATGTCAGAAGAAAATATTCTACAACTATTCGGCTTTCTATTGCCGGCCGTTGTTACCGGCGTTGTCGCCTTTTACTTTTTTAAACTACATACAAAGAACGAAGACGGCCGTAGGCGATTTTTATTGCACAAAGACACCCAAAAAAATACGCTCCCTATTCGATTGCAAGCCTATGAGCGTATGGCACTTTTTCTTGAACGTATTGCCATACCAAGCTTGGTCGTTCGGGTCGCCCCCAAATCATCAGATAAAAATGCCTACGAAACACTATTGGTTAAAAGTATAGAAAACGAGTTCGATCACAATCTTTCGCAACAAATCTATATGACCGATGAATGTTGGAATATCATCAAAGCTGCCAAAAGTGCTACCGTACAGATGATCCGCAAAGCTGCCATGAGCGAAACCGATTCGGCCGATAAATTGCGTGAAGACATTTTGACCGAAACTATGGATAAGGCATCTCCATCTGCCACTGCCCTATCTTTCGTGAAAAAGGAAATCGGCGAACTTTGGTAATAAAGTCATGTTCAAACAAGAGCTCAGCCCTTGGGGTTTAAAAATCCACCAAAAAAAATTAGGGGTAAATATGGTAGCGAAGTTTATGAAATGTTAGTTTTGATTGCAGACTATTCGAGCTCGTTAGGCTCGATAGGGTTGGTTTCCTCATTTTTGTTTTTGGCATATAGATACCCTCGTTTCCACCATAAGGTCATTTTCTTTTTGTCGAAAATCAGTGAATTCGTAGTTAAAATAGTTGGTGTATAATACAGATTGATTATCGCATTCTTCTGATTCGCTACCAATTTTCCGATTCTGATATTCTGATTTTCTATACGATCTAAAATAAAACTTAGCATAGTCGTAAGCAGCTCAAACGGATTTCGAGAAGGCATACGATTCATATAACTGACCTCGGTATGCAGAACAACCACATCAACCTCTGTAGCTCCCCTTCTTATGGCTTCCTCAATAGGCACGATACTTCCCAAACCACCATCTGCGTATTCACATCCATTTTTTCGAACCAAACTCATGAATGGCGTGTAGTTTGCCGAAATCCAAATCCAATCGCAGTACTCATCATAAGTGCAATCGTTGATAGATTTGTACTCGACTTGATTCAAAGAAAGATTCGAAACCGTAACGACCACATCATTTGGTCCACTTTTTAGTTCTTGAAACTCCTCAACGGTAAGACTTTGCCGTATGAGTTCTCTAAGGCTTTCACTCTCACCAAAAGTCTTTTTACCCCTGGCAAAGTTTTTAACTACGTTCCAATGATTAATCGAAATTTCGTCAACTCCGTATTTCTTTTTTACAAGAAAAGGACAATTACTAAAGATACTGTCTTGATCTACATTCGAATAGATCTCTTTTATCTTTTCCAGTTTGCCCAAAGCCAAATGCGAAATAAGCAAACTACCGGTAGAGGTGCCCACGAATAAATCATACGGATGGCGTGCTTCTTGAATCAGAAACTGTGCAACACCACCGGCAAATGCACCTTTACTACCGCCACCAGATATGACCAATGCTCTCATTTTTTGACAAGTTTCGTATTCATATAACGCAATTCATCCTCTTTTAGTTCTTTAGCAATACCTTCGATACGGTTTTGATAATCGGAGTCTTTCAAAAGTTTGTCCATTAAATTCTGAGCGTATTTTTTAAACTGCCAACTGTGGTGAACTGTTGCATTGATTAAATTCTTAAGACTTTGGTCGTTAAAACCAATTTCACTTACGTATTGAAAAGCACCCATTCGAGTTTCCCATGAGTATTTCGGTGAGGTATACCCGCTAAGCTCGATAAAATATTGTTGGGTATTTTGAGCTTCATAGTCATTGGTCAAAATTGCCAGGGTTAGCCACAATAATTTGACATTCTGATTAGGAAGACCATCGATGTTTTTGGTGCTATATAAATACTTTTTTCGGTCTTTGGGGAAGGATGCCCATAATTTAAAAAGTGCGCTTTCTATGGTAATATAGCTCTTATCGTTCAAAAGGGATTCATATTTGGTCTTCAGGGAAGACGGGATACTGTCCATTTTAATGGCCAATGATTGGCGAAGGGGTATTGTATCGGTATCAAAAGCCTTTTCTATTAGTTCTTCTGGAAGTATCTTGAAGTGATTATCCAAAATATGCTTTTTTAGGTGGATGGATTCCGTAAGATCCCAATAGCGCTCAAAATCAATGTCATCGCTCTCTGCTATTTTAAATCCATTTTCCATGGAAACCAGAAGGGCTAGCGAAGTAGATTTTTGAGCAAGCCTTTCCATGGCAATATTAAAAGGCAACTCGGTACTTTCCAACCAATCTTCCCTAAAACTAGATAAATCGGAATCGCTTGCTTTTTCCATTTCTAGAAGAAAATTGGAAACCGTAACGTTCTTGAACTTGTACTTCTCCAAATAGTTTTTGATACCCTTTTTAAAGGCTAAATCCCCGATCTTATCTCCTAGTATAAAAAGGGCCCAAGCTCCTTTTTCATAGAAGGTCAGACTACTGGCTTTGGGGTCTAATAAACTTTGCCCCTCTCCCCTATTCACAGCACTTTGGAGTTGTGTTAACGATTTATACAATTTCCAATAAAAATGCTCGTCGCCAAATAGTTCCTTTTCGGACAAATAGGCATAATAGGTCGCAAAACCCTCATGGAGCCAATGATGATTACTATCTTTTTCTGTCACCAAATTCCCGAACCATTGGTGTGCCAATTCATGGGCGTTGACATTGACATAGTTTTTGTCGACAAAAGCAGTAGAATCAATTACATACCCATCTGAAAAAATGGTAGCACTCGTGTTTTCCATACCCGCATACAAAAAATCACGAACGGGAATCTGTTTATAGTTCTGCCAAGGATACGGTACACCGATTTCGGTTTCCAGAAAATCAAAGATTTCTGCCGTGTAGCGATAGGTCGGTTCAACTCGTGAACTATCCTTGGGATAATAGTAGTTTTCTATTGCGATTCCGCTTGACGAAGTCAATTGTTGCTTGTCATAATTTCCAATGGCAAAAGCCAAGAGATAGCTGCTCATCGGGTTTTGCATATCGAAGGAAACTATAGTTTCTCCATTAGGATTTCTTTTGACTTTTTTGATAATGCCATTCGCTATCTCAATAGTTTTGTCTAGATTAGAAATGAAACTTAAATCAAATTCTAATTTCTCGTTCATGTCATCAAAGCTGGGCAACCAATGGCTGGTATACTTTCCTTGGCCTTGGGTCCAGATTTGCTCATTCCCAACCACGTCGTCGTTCCAACCAAGAAAATAGACGGTTTGCTTTGGAGTGCAGGAATAGGTCAGCTTTATTTTATAGTCTTTTCCTTTCCTAAATGATTTCCTAATAGAAACGATTTTTCCATTATTGAAATATTTTATTTTTTTTCCATTCAATTGAACGGCCAAAAACTCCATATTCTTGGCATCCAAAAAAACAGAATCAACATCCTGTAAAACCTCAAATTCATAGGTAACAAAACCTTTTATCTTTTTTTCAAGGGGAATCGGTTCAATTGAAACTTCCGCGCTAATAAAATCAACTTTATCCTGATGCTGGGCAGATACCCAAAAACATAGAAGAAGAAAAACAGATGCTAATTTTTGTCGCATAAAACTATGAGGTGCAAAAGACTGCTTCAAATTTAGCGTTTTAGTTGTCCCCTCCCTAACCCTCCTCTGAAGCGAGGGAATATAATAAGCTTGTATTTGAACATTTATCATGGAAAGTTGTACTACATGAAATAAAGTCCTCCAACTTCTGGGGAAGTTAGAGGGGGACTTTTTGTTGCACCTCATTCCCCTATAACCTAATTTAGTAGCATGAACGTCAATCTACAGACACCGATTGTATATTTAAAGGGAGTCGGTCCCAATCGTGCCGAAACCCTGCAATCAGAACTGGGCATACAGACGTTTCAAGATTTGCTCAATCTCTTTCCGAACCGCTATATAGACAAGACCCAATACTATAAAATCGGGCAACTACAGCGCAGTAATGCCGATGTTCAGATTGTGGGTAAAATCGTGAATATTAAAACCGTCGAACAGAAAAAGGGCAAACGTTTGGTAGCTAGTTTTGTTGACGACACAGGCGAACTGGAGCTCGTCTGGTTTCGGGGGCAAAAGTGGATGCGTGAAAACCTAAAACTGAACGTACCCTACGTCATGTTCGGAAAATGCAATTGGTTCAATGGTAAATTTTCTATGCCACACCCCGAAATGGAACTGCTCTCTGAGCATGAGCAAGGACTTAAAATCGCCATGCAGCCCATTTACCCTTCCACTGAAAAATTAAGCAACAAAGGCATCACCAACCGTGTCATCAGCAAATTGATACAACAACTGTTCAAAGAATCAAAAGGTAGGTTCTCCGAATCACTTTCTGACAAACTTTTGCATGAACTGAAATTAGTATCAAAGTCCGAAGCGCTACTTAACATTCATTTTCCGAAGAACCAAGAACTATTGGCCAAAGCGCAGTTTCGTTTAAAATTCGAAGAACTGTTTTATATTCAATTGCAGTTGATCTCCAAAAAAATGCTCCGGAAGCAAAAAATTAAAGGGTTCAACTTTGATCAAGTGGGTGAATTGTTCAACGAATTTTATGAAGAACAACTCCCTTTTGAATTAACCGGAGCGCAGAAGCGCGTTATCAAAGAGATACGTGGCGATTTGGGTAGCAACGCGCAAATGAACCGCCTGTTGCAAGGTGATGTAGGTTCTGGCAAGACTATCGTAGCGGTAATGACCATGCTTTTGGCCATCGACAATGGCTTTCAGGCCTGTCTTATGGCTCCTACGGAAATATTGGCCAACCAACATTATATGGGTATTAAAGAACTGCTCGCAAATATAGGGGTCAGTTGTGCCCTGTTAACCGGCTCCGTAAAAAAATCGCAACGTAAGGTGATTCACGAAGCCCTTGAAAACGGCGAGCTACATATTCTTATTGGTACCCATGCCCTACTTGAAGATAAGGTGCAATATAAAAACCTGGGGTTGGCAATCGTTGACGAGCAGCACCGCTTCGGCGTAGCCCAACGCTCAAAACTGTGGCATAAAAATGAGGTGCCGCCACATATACTAGTCATGACAGCAACACCGATTCCTCGAACACTCGCCATGAGTTTGTATGGCGATTTGGACATTTCGGTGATCGATGAACTTCCGCCAGGGCGTAAACCAATAAAAACGGTACATAGATTTGATTCGAATCGCTTAAAGGTTTTTCGCTTTATTCGGGATGAAATCAAAAAAGGACGACAAATCTATATGGTCTATCCCCTAATTCAAGAATCGGAAGCTTTGGACTATAAAGATTTGATGGACGGTTATGAAAGCATCGCTCGAGATTTTCCCCTACCCGATTATCAGATATCCATCGTTCATGGTAAAATGAAACCAGCTGATAAAGACTATGAAATGGAGCGTTTTGTAAAAGGTGAAACACAACTAATGGTGGCTACTACGGTTATTGAAGTTGGGGTTAACGTGCCTAATGCCTCGGTAATGATTGTTGAAAGCGCGGAGCGTTTTGGCTTGTCACAATTACATCAGTTACGTGGTCGCGTAGGGCGCGGTGCCGACCAGAGTTATTGTATTCTGATGACCAGTCACAAACTTTCCTCAGAGGCAAAAACACGCTTGCAGACCATGGTACAGACGAACGACGGTTTCGAAATCGCAGAAGTAGATTTACGGCTTCGTGGCCCGGGCGATTTAATGGGTACGCAACAAAGTGGCATATTGAACCTAAAAATAGCCGATATCGTTAAGGATAACGATATTCTGAAAACAGCTCGATATTATGCCGTCCAACTGCTAAAAGACGACCCAAGGATTGAAAGACCGGAAAATTTGGTTATTCGTCATGCGTATTCGCAATTGGTGAAGTATAAAAATATTTGGAATTATATTAGCTAATGCCGACTAGTTACAATCTTTTCCAGCATCGGTTATACCCCAGCCGTAAGTATCTATCAATTGCTGTCTAGCTGCTTCACCTGAACAATAGGTGCTGTTTCCAGCATGAAACACGATATCTGGCTGTAATGAAGATAAACTGCTCCAGCCCGCTAGCATATCGTCATAATTGGCCTTCGATAAAGTAGCGCCGAGAAACATATCATGCATATCGGCTACGTTGGCCACATTCCAATTAGCAAGATTCTGATCGAAAAGTAAGGCAAATTCGAACATACCATCCATGATACTTACGTTCGATACGTCCCATTCACGGAGGTCTTTTTCGAAGGCATAACAGTAACTTAGCATGCGGCTCATATTGGTTACGTTACTAACGTCCCAAATACCGATATCTTGATTAAAAGCAGTATTCGAGCGAAACATTCCCTGCATATTCTTCACCTTTGAAACATTCCATCCACTGATATCATGGTTGAAGGAAGTTCCACCAAACATAACGGCCATTGAGGTTACATTGGATACGTTCCAATTTCCGATATCAATGTTAAATTGCGAAGAACCTGCAAAAGTAGATGCCATATCAGTCACTGAGATGGTTTTCCAAAGCCCCATAGAAGAATTACCCAATAGCTCGGTACACCCTGCAAACATATTGGTCAATTCAGTAACCATTGATAAATCAGGAATATCATCGGCGATTACGTCCATATTCGTGCAGTACCAAAAAGATGCAGACATAGAAGCCCATTGCATTGTGCCCCATTGGTCAACAGCAACTATTTTTCTTGCATCTTCCCCACCTCCGAAATAAAGATGCGGAAATTCTCCCCAAATAGCTACTTGATAGGTTCCTGCCGTTTCGTAAGTATGTGTGATGTTTCCTTTAACCTCATAATCAAAAGTTCCATCTCCCCAACTCACAAAAAAATTATAATCAAAATTAAAGACACCTGGTAGATTAGCAGAGGTTGGAATTGTAATTTGAGTATCGTTCGAAGCCCCTGGATTGTCGGTTTTCCATTTGGTAATAAATTTAGATGCGTAAGGAGGTGTGCTTACGTTTACATTAATTACCCATTCTTGCGACTCACCATTTTCTGAGACAACGTTGTATATTATAGGTTTCGAAAAGTCTTGTGTCATTCCACTTTCAGGAACTATGCTTAATCCATTGTGAACAATCGTTGGGGCTAAAGCCGCGATATCGGTACCCTCAAAGAATTCAAATGTTATCGTGTTACCGTTGAACACACCCTCAACTTCATCTATGAATACAGTGGTGATGTCGTTGCTCTTATCCCCGGTAATTGTTATCGTCAAGGTGTCAATGATAGATAGATTTTCTTGCGACTCAACCGAAATTATTGCTTGTCCTATACCAACTGCGGTAATAAGACCACTGCTATCAATTGTGGCAATAGTCTTGTCACTACTACTCCAAAAAACATCTTTAAGGGTTGCGTTTTTCGGACTTACGGAAACTGACAATTGTGCGGTCGTGTTTGTTAGAATAATATGGGCCTCTGAAGTTATCGCTACCTTGGTGACTTTAACAACCTCGTCAATTACCTTACTATCCATACTACAAGAAATAATGTTCAGTAATAGAAATACTAAATATAGCCTCGGGCTTTTAAAAAATTTCATTAGAACATCTTAGGTCCAAAGCAAACGCGAAATGATCTACGTTATTATAATATAAGTACTAGGTAGTTATTAAAAAACCAAAAGCTCCGAAGGCACAAATATGCCAAAGGGCACTTAAATTTTTTGTAATGACATTTCGTTACATTGAATAACTTTATTTTGCGCGCTATCATGTTAAATTTTTATTTATTAATTGACATCTTTATTGCGTGAAAGCATTATTAAGAATCTAGGTATGTCGCTTACGGCAAAATTGGTCAAGCACAAGAATATTTGGAATTATATAAGTTGAACATCGTAATTTTCAAGCACAATAATTTCTTAAAAATTCCTTGTTTCCTTAGTTTTGTAGGCTTAGATTTTAAAGATTATGAGTTCAAAAATGACATTATTTGATAAAGTATGGGATTCTCATGTTGTACACCAGATCGAAAACGGCCCTGATGTACTGTTCATCGACCGGCACATGGTACATGAGGTAACGAGCCCAGTTGCTTTTTTAGGATTGAAAACCCGAAATATTGGTGTAATACATCCTGAAAAGACCTTTGCAACGGCCGACCATAACACCCCGACAATCAATCAACATCTTCCCGTTGCTGACCCGCTATCGGCGAATCAATTAAAAATGCTAGAAGAAAACGCCAATGAGCATGGTATTTCGTATTGGGGCTTAGGCCACGAAAAAAACGGAATCGTGCACGTCGTGGGGCCTGAATACGGAATTACGTTACCTGGCGCCACGATTGTTTGTGGTGATTCACATACGTCTACACACGGTGCTTTCGGAGCGATTGCTTTTGGTATCGGTACTTCGGAAGTTGAAATGGTTTTGGCTACGCAATGTATTATGCAGCCAAAACCGAAAAAAATGCGCATCAATATTACTGGTGAATTACAATACGGTGTAACTCCAAAAGACGCAGCACTGTTTATTATTTCGCAATTAACAACTTCTGGCGCGACAGGATATTTCGTCGAATATGCCGGAGATGTCTTTAAAAATATGACCATGGAAGGTCGTATGACCGTCTGTAACCTCAGTATTGAAATGGGTGCCCGTGGTGGCATGATTGCGCCCGATGAAAGTACCTTTCATTTTGTAAAAGGACGCGAATTCACCCCAAAGGGAGCTGAATGGGACAAAGCTATGGACTACTGGCAGACGCTTTATACCGACCCAGATGCCATTTTCGATAAAGAATTGACCTTTGACGGTTCGTTGATCGAACCAATGATTACCTACGGGACGAACCCAGGAATGGGAATGAGCATCAAGAATGATATTCCCACCTCCGAAATGGTTCAAGGTGGCGCGACTACGTATAAGAAATCATTACAATACATGAAATTCGGTGAGGGCGACACCATGATTGGAAAGCCTATTGATTTTGTTTTCCTCGGAAGTTGTACCAATGGAAGAATCGAAGATTTCAGGGCTTTTGCATCTATCGTAAAAGGAAAAAAGAAAGCAGATAATGTAACGGCATGGTTAGTCCCCGGAAGTCATAAAGTTGAGTCGGCTATCAAAGAAGAAGGTATTTTAGATATTCTTACGGAAGCTGGTTTCGAACTTCGTGAGCCCGGTTGTTCGGCATGTTTGGCCATGAACGACGATAAAGTACCACCCGGAAAATTAGCTGTAAGCACATCGAACAGAAACTTTGAAGGAAGACAAGGTCCAGGATCAAGAACGTTATTAGCGAGCCCACTAGTTGCGGCAGCTGCAGCGGTTACTGGCAAAGTGACGGATCCTCGAGATCTAATGAAGCTGGAGACGGCATAGACTTAGATTAGTTTTACTAACGACTAACCACTAATTACTAACGACTGAATAATGGCATACGATAAATTCACAACACTTAAAACAACGGCGGTTCCACTTCCGATCGAGAACGTAGACACCGATCAGATTATCCCGGCTCGTTTTTTAAAAGCAACGGAACGCAAAGGCTTTGGGGATAATCTTTTTCGTGATTGGCGTTACAATCAAGACAATTCTCCGAAGGAAGATTTTATATTGAACAATCCGAAATACAGCGGCAAAATATTAGTTGGTGGAAAAAATTTCGGTTCCGGTTCTTCTCGTGAGCATGCGGCCTGGGCCGTTTATGATTACGGATTCCGAGTAGTTATTTCTAGCTTTTTCGCCGATATATTTAGGGGTAATTGTTTGAATATAGGTGTTTTGCCCGTTCAGGTGAGCGCAGAATTCCTTCAAAAAATATTAACCGAAATTGAAAAGAATCCGAATACGGAGTTTGAAGTGAGTCTTCCAGAACAAATTGTAACCATTCTGGCTACTGGCGAAAGTGAGTCTTTTGATATCAACGACTACAAAAAAACGAATATGACCAATGGTTTTGATGATATCGACTATTTGTTGAACATTAAGAAAGATATTCAGGAATTTGCAGCCGACAGGCCTTTATGATTTGTAGCTGCGAGGAGCATTTTCGCGACGAAGCAGTCCGTTGAAACCTTTCGAATGTTCAAACAGATTACCACGCTTCGCTCGTAATCGCAATAGAAATCAACCACACCATTAAAATGAAAAGACAATTGGAAATAATGGATACCACCTTGCGTGATGGCGAGCAGACCTCAGGTGTATCTTTTACTGCTTCTGAAAAACTGACAATGGCCAAGCTGCTACTCGATGAATTAAAAGTCGATAGAATAGAAGTTGCCTCGGCGAGGGTTTCAGAGGGTGAGTTACAGGCCGTTCAGCAGATTACGGAATGGGCCGCCGAGAAAGGTTATTTAGATAAGGTAGAAGTTTTGACCTTTACCGATGATGGTGTTTCCTTAAAGTGGATGGAAAAAGCAGGCGCGAAATCACAAAACCTACTGACCAAAGGCTCCCTAAACCATTTGACCCATCAACTAAAAAAGACGCCCAAACAACATTTTGAAGATATTGCCGCCATTTTTGCATCCGCAGAAAAGATGGGAATCATCAATAATATCTATTTAGAAGATTGGAGTAATGGTATGCGAAATTCCAAGGAATACGTTTTTGAGTTCCTTGATTTTCTTGCAACACAACCTGTAAAGCGAGTTTTACTTCCAGATACGTTAGGTGTTATTACCTATAAAGAAACCTTTGATTTTATTTCGGAAATCGTTGAACGGTACCCCAAAATGCACTTTGATTTTCATGGTCATAATGATTATGACTTGGGAGTTGCCAATATCATGGAAGCCATAAAAGCAGGTTGCCATGGCTTGCACCTTACCGTAAACGGAATGGGTGAACGAGCTGGCAACGCACCTATGGCAAGTGCCATAGCGGTTATCAATGACTTTTTACCCGAGGTGACCATAGCGGTCAATGAAAAAGCACTTTACAAAGTAAGCAAGTTAGTCTCCGCTTTTACAGGAATAAGCATTCCGTACAACAAACCCATAGTAGGTGATAATGTTTTTACTCAAACTGCTGGTATTCATGCAGATGGAGACAGTAAACATAATTTGTACTTTAGCCATTTAATGCCTGAACGTTTTGGCCGAAAGCGTAAATATGCACTGGGTAAAATGTCAGGAAAGGCCAATATTCAGAAGAATTTACAGGAACTGGGGTTAACGTTGAACGACGAGGAACTGAAAAAAGTTACGGCACGAATTATTGAGTTAGGGGATAAAAAAGAACGGGTGACCAAAGACGATCTGCCCTATATTATTTCGGACGTACTGAACACGAATTACCAACAAAAAGTTTTCGTGAAATCGTATGTACTTACCCATTCGAAAGGATTAAAGCCTTCAACAACCTTATCTCTAGAAATAAATGGTAAGATTTATGAAGAAAACGCTTCTGGTGACGGACAATACGATGCGTTTATGAATGCCCTTCGTAAAATATACCAAACAAGAAAAATAGAATTGCCCATTTTAGTGGACTACGCAGTACGCATACCCCCCGGGAGTAATTCAGATGCACTTTGTGAAACCATTATTACTTGGGAAGCCGGCGGGAAAGAATTTACTTCTCGTGGGCTGGATTCTGACCAGACTGTAAGTGCAATTAAGGCTACTGAGAAGATGTTGAATATAATTTAACGCCCGGTGTGCGCGGTGTGCGCGGTGTGCTATAAGCCAAGCGCAATAATGATTTAAAAACGAAGAACATACAATTAAAAAAGCGTTCGGCGTACGGTGATAAGCGTACGGCGTTTCGCAAAGCGAAAACCATATGAAACTAAACATTGCCCTTTTGGCCGGAGACGGAATCGGCCCCGAAGTTATTGACCAAGCTGTAAAAGTTTGTGACGCCATAGCAACGAAGTACAATCACGAAATTACATGGCAACCCGCCTTAACAGGTGCAGCGGCTATTGATGCAGTAGGAGAACCTTATCCAGATTCCACGCATGAAGTGTGTGTAAATGCCGATGCTGTGCTGTTTGGTGCTATCGGACATCCACGGTTTGATAACGACCCATCTGCAAAAGTTCGCCCTGAACAGGGGTTGTTGAAAATGCGCCAGAAACTGGGATTGTTTGCCAATGTCCGTCCAACCTTTACATTTCCTTCTTTGATTGATAAATCACCTTTAAAGCGCGAGCGTATCGAAGGAACCGATTTAATTATCCTTCGGGAATTAACCGGAGGTATCTATTTCGGGGAAAGGGGACGCAAAGACGATGGCAATACTGCTTTTGATACAATGACTTATACCCGCTCAGAAATACAGCGGTTGGCCAAAAAAGGTTTTGAAATGGCGATGACACGCTCGAAAAGATTATGTTGTGTCGATAAGGCGAATGTTCTGGAATCCTCACGATTATGGCGCGAGACCGTTCAGGCGATGGAAAAGGATTATCCTGAGGTCGAAGTTTCCTATGAATTTGTAGATGCTGTGGCTATGCGTCTGGTACAATGGCCAAAAGGTTATGATGTCATCATTACCGAAAACCTATTCGGAGATATCTTGACGGATGAAGCTTCTGTAATTTCGGGATCTATGGGCTTGATGCCTTCTGCTTCGGTTGGCGCAAAAGCAAGGTTGTACGAACCGATTCATGGATCTTACCCGCAAGCTGCCGGAAAAGATATTGCCAATCCGTTAGCTACAGTACTTTCAGCAGCCATGCTTTTTGAAGATATGGATTTGACCGATGAAGCCGAAGCTATTCGGGATGTAGTTAACAAATCTTTGGCCGAAGGTATCGTGACCGAAGATTTGGCCGAAGATGGCAAAAGCTACAAAACCAGTGTGGTTGGGGATTGGTTAGCAAAGCATATTTAGGAAAAATAATTAACAAAAATACAGGTCTCACAGGTTTTAAAACTTGTGAGGCTTTTTTGTACGCCATATTTTACATTCAAATATATTCATGTTTTGGGGTGCATTATTGTTTATGTTCACAGCAGGCTATACATCAATTCCCACCATCTATACATGTCTAATAGACCATTCCCTCGTTTTCCATAAATTATACTTTGATATATATGAACACCAACACAATACATCATGAAAAAAGGAATTTTGATTGTCCTGGTCTTTTCTTTTTTGGCAATCGCTTGGGTTACTATGCCGGAAGACGAAAATAAGAGTAGCGCTGAACAGCCTATTGAAAATTATACGGGTCCTATTATCGACATGCATGTTCACGCGTATGTTTCAAAAAATCAGATGTTTGGTTTGGAAAACTATAATCCTTTAACCCATAAGACCTATGTGGGTTCAGAAACCCTGCAAAAGCACCAAGAAGAAACATTTGAGAAATTCAAAAAGCATAATATCGTCAAAGCTATGGTAACCAACGGTTCAGAATGGCATAAAATAGACTCTTCTTTAGTTATCATAGGGGAAAGTCATTACAACACTATTGATGAATTAAAGGAAAAACACAAAAGTGGAAAGCTTCATGTATTGGGGGAAGTTGCTCCCAACTACCAGGGCAAGCTTCCAACAGACGAAAGTTTAGTGCCCTATTTTGATTTAGCGGAGGAGTTGGGCATTCCCATTGCGTATCATATGTACCCAGGCGGGCCTCCTGGAGGAGCGTATTTTGAATACCCCAAAACAAGGGCATTTCAAGGAAAACCTTTGCAGCTAGAGGAAATAGTATTTTCAAGACCAAAAATGAAAATCTATATCATGCATGCAGGTTGGCCGTATTTGGAAGACATGAAGGCGCTTATGTATGCGCATCCACAAGTATATGTTGACCTTGGCGTAATTTGCTGGGGAATTCCCAAAAAGGAGTTCTATAACTTTTTAGAAGGGTTGGTAGATTCAGGCTTCGGTGATAGAATTATGTTCGGATCGGACCAAATGGTTTGGGTCAATACCATAGATGAAGGAATAGAAGCTATTAATTCCGTAGATTTTTTATCCCTAGAACAAAAAGAAAATATCTTTTACAATAATGCCGCGCGATTTTTGGGTTTTACCGATGCCGAAATTAAAAAACACAAAAATCAATAAAAAGCTCCGAGAAATAATTCTCGAGGCAGTATTCGTTAACTAACTATTGAAAGCCATTTTTCGATATTCGGTGGCTGCCCTTTGCCTTCTATACACTATAATGCCCACTGCCATAAGTACACCCATGCCTGCCAAGGCTGCTCCGACCACTCCGGCATAAACGACGCTGAAGCCAAGCGCCATAGGTAAGCCGGCCAAATAGGCCCCAGAAGCATTCCCCATGTTAAACGCACTCTGGTTCATAGAAGAACCGAGCATTTCATTACCCTTAGCCGTATTGATAATAGCCATTTGTATAGGTGTCGATACGGTAAAGGCAGCCAAGCCCATCAAAAATGTCATCACTAGAACCACATAAGGGTTAAAGGCCAAAACAGAATTCAACAATAATAAACCGACCATTGCCGTTAGACTCAGCGCCACCGCTTTTAAAGGGCTGATCAATTCTGCCATTTTCGCCCCTACAAAATTACCGACTACCATGCCCAGACCGGCCAATATCATAGCGTAACCTACCATGTACTCACCCCATCCGGCAACATCGGTAATCAGCGGGGCAATATAACTGTACCAGGCAAAAAAGCCTCCCGTACCAATAGTCGTGAGCAAGATAAGCGCCCAGAGCTCCCCATTTTTGAGTCCTTTATTTTCTTTCGAATAGGGTTTTGGGGGTTCAGCTGGGAAGGTTGGCATCCAAAAAAATACACTAGCCACGGCTAGCAAGCCGACCAAACCGACCATATAAAAAGAAATACTCCAATCGTACTGATGCCCGATATACGTACCTATTGGTACCCCGATGACATTGGCAAAGGTCAATCCTGAAAACATAACGGCAATAGCTTTCGCGGCTTTCCCCTTTTTTGCCAATTTTCCGGCAACCACCGCTCCAATACCAAAAAAGGCCCCGTGCGGAAGACCTGATAAAAATCGGGCAACAAGCAAGGTTCCATAACTATCTGCCAAGCCCGACAACGTATTAAATAAAGTAAACCAGCCCATTAGCAATAATAGCATGCTACGCGTGTCGATTTTTTTGGCAAATCTGGTCAATATCGGCGCCCCGACCACTACGCCGAGTGCATAAGCGGCAATAAAGTGGCCCGCCTCAGGAATCGTAATCCCAACCCCTTTGGCTACGTCTGGGAGAATGCCCATAATCACGAATTCGGTCAATCCGATACCGAAACCTCCGACCGCCAAGGCAGTCAACGCTTTTTTGTTTGTTATAGTAGTCTTCATAGTATTCCAATTTTATCGTTCAACACATATTCTTAGAAAACTATCACCTTTTTTTCTAGGAATTCTAACGATTCTTTAAGAGCAAAATTAGTTCGGATGTACACGATATCACTATACGCGATTATCACATTTCTATGGCATTTTACCTCGAAAACTGAAATATTTCTTTACTCTGGGTTAAGATGTTATAGCGTCTAAAATAATCTCCCCTTTTTACCAACTCACCCTCCCCCGCCGCCGCCAGAATTTCCACCACCAAAACTGGAAGACGAACTACTACGCGACGAAGAGGAAAACGAAGAACTTGAATATGAAAGATTGCTAGGTCTAAATTTCTGAAGGGTATTGAAAGAGACTTATTAACCCGACTTTTATAGTTTGTGATTTCATGCGGCATATTTTATGTCGGGATGCATGAAATATCTTTTTACC